>ERZ772892.1457-NODE-1457-length-24613-cov-22.922754_pt1 | contig 24613 bp, 15 predicted proteins | sample MGYA00512126_ERZ772892 | MGnify/ENA primary metagenome ERZ772892 (study PRJEB29015, sample SAMEA2737697) | human gut metagenome | biome: human gut; feature: human-associated habitat; material: faeces | place: China | collected 2012 ... | reverse complement strand
AAGCTATGTCTCCTTTTTTGCTCTTTTCAATTTGCGCAACTTATTGTACCTTATCTTCACCTGCCCCCAACATTTATTATAGAACCTGATAAAAACCATATTTATGATAGAACCAAAAAAGACCAGCCACCGGCTGGTCTTTTTCATTGTGAAGACAGGACAATAGAGATGTTTTTGCGTTTTCGCTGTCTTGATTTGAACACTCGAAGGGGGTGGAAGATATCAATTATCTGGTGGCATACCCTCCATGATTTATCCCCCTTAATCTTAACTTAAGAAATCATTCTGAATTGTCCATCGTTATTCTCCGGTTACTCAATTTCATTTTGAATTTCCGTTCTTGAGTTGATAAAAGCCCTCACCACTTCGAATCTGAACTCTGCATCATTCCACATCTCAAAATCGCAAGCAATAAACGGATGTGCCATTGTCCCGCCGCTTTTACCTTGCTTGGATATTATTCCAATAGCATTTGTCAGGTCAATCCATTTCTTTGGCGTCAAGGTGAACTGTGGAGTTTTGGCATCGATTGTTATTCTTTGAAAAGCATCTTCATTAAAATTCGAATTATGCTTTCTTTCCCATGTTGCCAGAAACTCAACCGTGTTACGGCTTCTCAGCCAGCTTTGTATTAAGTAGCTCGGATTGGCTGCATCATATTTTTTTGCTATTTCCGTTAATGAAACATAATCATCGGACGGATGCAGATACTTTACTACAGTTTCTTCTAAATACGCATTCATTTTTGGCTCATACAGTGGGGCTTCGTCATTTGAAATCAGTTCAAAAATGCCGTCTAAATAACGGTTCCAATCATCAGCCTTGATGGGAAACTTCTTATTCACACGCTCTAAAAATTTCTCCCGTGTCACTGCGTATGCCCATTCCAGTTCTTCTTTCGTTGCTCTCGGCATATGTTTTCTTCACTCTCGCTTTGTTAGGATTCCGACAATTTCCTTCTTTTAAAAAATACACTTCACAGTATTCTTCAAAATCAATGATACCTCTTGTGTATTTTCCATTATTGAGAAGTTTGTTGAGAACATCTCTGCTCCATTTTACCTTTCCGGACGGAGAGGAAATGGAACGGCTTAATAGGTATTTTTGGATATCCTCTAAACTATTTTCTTCTCTGTACATTCTAAAAATAGTTTTTACAACTTCAGCCTGTTTGGGCACGATTTCAACAAATCCATATTTGTCTCTCTTAAAGCCATAACAGATTCTTCCGAAAAGTCGGGATTCGATTAATGATAATTTCTTAGATTTTGTTTCCTTTCTAATTATAATATGTTTGAAGTAAGGTTTCAATATAAAACACAAATATTAGTGGGATCGCAAAAAAGCAAAACGCATGGTTATTGCCTATAAAGTGGGAAAAGTAAACAGTACACAACTTGTCAGAAGTACATTTCAAATGGCTTATATGGAGCGAAAACCCGTACTGCCGCTGACTTTTCATACGGATCGCGGCTCCAACTATCAGTCTAAAACTTTTCGCCTACTTTTACGTTCGTTCGGGGTGACTCAGTCTTTTTCCAGAGCACACATCCCATATGACAATTCCGTCATGGAATCTTTCTTTTCCAATCTTAAGCGAGAAGAACTATACAGAACAAAATACCGTTCTGAAGGCGAATTCAGAACGGCGGTAGATCGATATATAGTCTTTTATAATGAACAGCGGCCACACGCAAAAAACGGATACAAGACACCAATGAAGAAAGAACTGGACTATCTCAACAAACAGGCCATTTTATAGCCAGAATCAAATTAGACAGACGGGTTCGGATTGTAAATTTTTTTGTTTTCAATCTTTGTTTTACACTTTTTTTGATTTTTCTGTCCAATTTGAATTTGGAAATAGATAGCCTACGAACCCGCATAAATACTGAGATTATAACAAAAACACCACTGCTGTCCAAACCTTAGGGGTTCAGATTTCAATGGTGTTTTCACCTTACGAAAAATCTTGAACTTTCAAAGTTGGGTGCGGAGGTGAGCCGCTGTCATTCGTTCAGCGGCTGCACCGATTTAAGACCGCCTTTGAATATTACGGTAATCTGTTCTTTGGAGTCCACCACTATGCATTCAAGCAGTTGGCGGACGATTTGGTCATCGTATTCCATCGGACGGTTCTTTATGCCGTCGAGTATCGTGTAGATGTCATCGAGTCGAGATTTTGCGTTTTCTCGCCGCTGTTCAGCGTCGGCTATGCTTTCGAGCTGCTGTTGCAGACGGCTTTTTTCATTCATAAGCCGAGTTGCGGTTTCCTCGTCAAAGGCTTCGATGGTGTCGGTGGACACTCGGTCGAGCATCTTTTTGAACTCTGCGTCGATTTCGGCGATCCGTATCTGTAGGTCGATGCTTTTATCCTCGCTCTTTTCTCCCGCCAAGCCTATGCCGATGTGCAGCTTCAGTGCTCGCAATACCTCAGCATTTTGGTTGGCGGTTTCCATGATTGCCGCCATCACAGCCCGTTGCAATACGCCTTCCTCTACGGATGGCGAGTTATGACAGTATTTCTTGGCGTATTCAATGCGGTTGATGCATCGCCACACGATTTTCTTTTTACCGCTTGCCGTCCATGTGCATCGGCGGTAGGCGGACTTGCATTCACCGCAGACGAGCAGTTCTGTCAGAGCGTATTTACTTGAGTATTTGCCTTGCTCGGTCTTGGCTTTTCGGCTGATTTTGCGTTTGCCGGAGCGCCTTGCGAGTTCCTCCTGAACTCTGCCGAAGGTGGACGAGTCGATAATGGCAGGGTGACTGTTTTCTACATAGTATTTCGGGCGTTCGCCGTTGTTGACTCTGACCTTTTTGCTGATGCAGTCGGTGATGTAGGTCTTATTGATGATGGCATCGCCTTTGTATCTCTCGTTGGAGAGAATGGACTGTATCGTGGAAAACTGCCATTCTGCTTTTCCCGTCGGGCTTTTGATGCCCTTTTCTTCAAGTAGGTTGGCAATTCCCTTTAAGCTGTCGCCTGCGAGGAAGCGGTCATATATAAAGCGGATCGTTTCGGCTTCTTCGGGGACGATTTCGGGTTGTCCGTCCTCGCCCTTGCGATAGCCGAGGAAGTTCTTGTATCTGAATACTACCTTGCCTTCACGGGCGGCCTGTGCCTTGCCCCATTTAATGTTGGCGCTGATATTTTCCGATTCGCTTTGCGCAATGCTGCCGTAAATGGTGATGTAAAACTCGGCACCGGGCTGATTGCTGTGGATGCCCTGTTCCTCGAAGTACACATCGACACCGAGGTCATTGAGCAGTCGGACATACTTCAAGCAGTCCACCGTGTTCCGCGCGAACCGGGCAATGGATTTTGTGATGATCATGTCGATTTTCCCTTGCTTGCAGCGGCGGATCATACGGTTGAATTCATCTCGGTTTTTCACGCTTGTGCCGGAGATGCCCTTGTCGGCGTAGATACCTTCAAGCGTCCATCCGTTTTCGGAATTGATGCGTTCGGTGTAGTGTTGCACCTGATTTTCATAACTGTTAAGCTGTTCCTCTTGCTTAGTGGAAACGCGGCAGTATGCCGCCACCCGCAGGACTCGGTAATGGGTTTTCACGCTCTCTCTGACCGATACGGTCGGTTCGATTATCCGCACCACTCTCTGAGGGGCGACCGTTGTCTGTTGCATGACCTTGCTCCTTTCGTATGATCTGTCCGTTCAGCAGTATGATGTCTGCCGTTTTATCGGTGTACAGGCGTATTTCGCTGACCGCGCGGTTCAGCCGCTCGGCGATGTCTGCCGTACTGACAACTTCGGCTTTCAGCCTTTGTACGGCGCAGCACTCATTGCCAAGCTCTTTGTATTTCTGCCGGAAGCACTCCGTCATCTTGCTTCGCAATACAGTCTTGTCTATTTCCGCCATGTCGAGCATTCGGCCGATCTCGTTGTTCAGCCGTATTATCTCGGTGCTTGGCTCGTAGGGTGTTTCGGCAGGCTTTTTGATGCTGTCGGCGGTTACCGTGCCGAGAAGGTCGGCGAGTGCGGTCAGCAGCTCGGCGTCGGGTATCTCGATTCGCAGACGGCAGGCCGTGTTCTCACAAGTCCAACGCTCTTGGCATTTGCATCGGCTGTCGTGTCGGCGACGCATTCGGTCACTGCAGGTCGAGCATAGGACGGGGACGGTCAGCTTGAATATGTCCTGTGTTTTGTCCATATTCTTTTGTGTGTTGCGCCCATGCTTTGTTTTCTGTATTTTCTCATAGGTTGCTTGGTCTATGATCGGCGGATACACCGCTGTGCCAAGGTACTTTGTATTATCAATGAGGTGTTTGAGCCGCCCTTTGTTCCAACCGGTAACGCCGTCCCTGTATTCGATTTTTTCTCTGTTTAGCTGCTCGGCTATGGTCAGCATTGAGGAGCCGTCAAGGTAGGCGGCATATATCTGTTTCAGCACTTTGCTTTCCTGCGGTTCTATGACGATAACGCTGTCTTTACAGCAGTAGCCGTAAGGCAGGGTTCTGTTTTTCATTTGGTTCTCACCGTCCTTTCTTGGGGATTTGCTCGGTCAGTGCAATGCCGCCGATGAGCTTGAAGGTAAGGTGTTCGCTGCTGTCCACCGTGATACTCTCGACGATTTCGTCAAACAGCCCGTTGTCAAACTCGACGGTCGGCTCATATTCATCGAGGATAGTATTTAAGTCTTTGAGGGTGGCGAGTAATTGGTCGTCCTCATCCTCAGTGAGCTTTTGCCGCCGCTCGATGCGCAGCTCGGTGAGGCGGTTGCCGATCTCCGAAGTCTGCATGGCGTAATCGGCGGCGTTCATAGCGCCGCTTGTGTGCAGCCTTGCAATGACATGGTTCTTCGCACCGAGGTCGGCAATTTCTTTATCTATCTGCCGTATACGCTCCTGATTGCGGCTTGTGCGGTCCTGCATGGTTTCCATTTGGTGAATCAGCGTACCGAGCAGTTCGGCTCGGTAGGTTTTCAGCTTGATAGCCATATCGGTGAATATCTCATATACGATATCCTCACGCACATGGCGGTGCTGACATTCGGTTGCACCGGACGAGCGGCAGGAGCCTATCCAATGCGCCTTGCCGTTTACCACCTGATGTCGGAAGACTCTGCCGCATTCGGGACAGCGCAGCTTTCCGGTCAGCGGATAGGACTTTCTTTTGCATCTTTCCGTTTTCCGTGAGCGCAGCAGGTTCTGCGCCGCCTGAAAGGTTTCCCGGCTGACGATGGCAGGGTTGCTGTTCTCCACATAGTATTGCGGCAGCCGTCCGTCGTTTTTCATTTTCCGAAACGGCAGGGTTTCGGTGGTGTAGCTCTTTTGCAGGAGCGCATCTCCCATATAGCGTTCATTGTTCAACACATAGTTGATGGAACTCGGCAGCCATTTTTCGTAGCCGTGCTTCCGCGGTATGCCGTCCTCATTTAGCATTTTTGCAATGGCAAGCGTACCGTAGCCTTGGAGGTATAGGTCGAATATGCGCCGAATGACCGCCGCCTCCGTTTCGTTGATTACGAGCTCGCCGTCCTTGAGGTCGAAGCCGTAAGCCGGACAGGTGCAATTGAAGTCACCGGACTGCATCCGCTTTTGATAGCTCCAACGCAAATTCCCCGATATGTTCACACTTTCTTGCTGTGCGGCCATACCGGGGAATGTTACGATCATTTCCATATTCAGTTTTTCGGTGTCGATGCCCTGTTCCTCGAAATACACGCTCACGCCGATCTCTTTGCACATCCGCAGCAGTACGAGCAGCTCCTCGGTGTTCCGTGCCAATCGGGAAACCGATTTGACGATGATGCGGTCGACCTTTCCTTTCTTGCAGTCGGCTATCAGCCGATTCAGCTCGTCCCGCTTTTTCATCTCGGTTCCCGTGATGCCCTCATCTATCTAAAAGCCGTCTTTGATACAATTTTATTTTTACAGAAAAACGGGTTCAAATTTCTCGGACGGGTTCAAATTCTGTAACCTTTCCGTAGATAAGGCTCGGAATTTTCAATTTTTTCATTCTGCTATCAGAAACCGGCGTTATAATGGTTTCTGAAATTTTTTTCTTTTTTATCCGACACTTTTGCGTTCTCAATTGTATTAGTAGTGAAAGGAGGGCAAGGCGAGATGTCAAAATCTTTGTTGCGTACGGACAAAGAGATTGCGGAGATCTACAAACGCCACAGTAAAACTGTTTATCGCGTCTGCTTTGCTTACATGAAAAGTCCTGCTGATACCGAGGATGCGGTTCAGGATACATTCTTCCAGCTAATCAAGAGCGGTCCCGCTTTTGAAAGCGAAGAACACGAAAAGGCATGGCTTATCAGAACTGCCACGAACATTTGCAAAAATGTCCTGCGGCATTGGTGGCGCAGACACGAGAACATCGAGGATTTCTACAATCTCCCCAGCTCAGAAAATATCGAAACGGATGATGTTTTCCAAGTGGTTATGGAACTCCCCGAAAAGTATAAGACCGTGGTCTATCTGTATTATTATGAAGGATATACCAGCGTGGAAATCGCAGGCATCCTGAAAAAGCCGCAATCGACAATCCGTAATTATTTGCACGAGGCTCGTGCCATCCTCAAAGAAAGGTTAGGAGATGATTTCGATGAAGAACAATAAAATCATTACTTCTTGGGACAAAATCGAACCGAGCGATTCTGCAAATGATCGTATGCTTTCTGCGATTTTAGAGGAGAACCGTTCTGTTCATGACAGAAAGGATAAGGTGAACTATATGTCACAGAGAAAGAATTTCAAAAAGTTCCTGATTCCAGTTGCCGCTTGCCTGGTAGCCATAGTCGCAGTAACAGGAATTGTTGGCAGCAATATGGGATGGTTTGGTTCTAAAGGTTATACTGTTAATCTTGCAAGCGGTGACTCCATTGTCTATCACATCGGAAGGACCAACGTGGCAAGTATTCATGTCGGCTATCCCGTTTCATCGCGTGAACTGACAGATGCAGAATTGGACTCCATACTTCCTGAAACCACTGAACGAAGATCAGCCATCGGAACTTTCCGAGAGGAAAACGGGGATCTGCTCCAAGTCGAAGGAAAACTCGGTGATGCGACAATCATATTTGCCCAGGATAATTTTCCAATAAGCGATGTGGTTCTGGAAGGAAACGAAAGCAGCTCATCGGTAAACGGAATTCCTGTCACTACGGGATATTTTATTACCAATCCCAACAGCAGAGGTGAGCAATCCGCAATATTCTTCGCTTCGTTCTCCATTGGAAATACGAATGTGTTTGTGGAGTGTTATGGAGACAAAAGTGATGCAGATGCGGTAAGTCAAGAAACGACAGATTTGATTTTCAGCATCATAACAAAAGGTGAGCCCGATTTTTCGGCTATTACAAAGTAAGACAGAAAAGCTCCCCACATCGGTTCAAGTGAGCCGTTGTGGGGAGTAATCTTTACACTCGGATTTCCAATCCGTTACCTATGTACCTCCGTTCAATCGTTTTTTTGTTAGGTCAAAAACGATTGATACGGAGGGCTGCGGCAGCCTGCCGCAAACTTTGACAGTACGCTGCCGTTTATACAAGCGCAGAAAGCCAAGTCAATTTGAAATTCCGAAATAACAGATTTATCGTTGGTTTTTTGCAGATATCGTATGGAATTCTGTTGACCGCAGAGGTCAAAAAAATATAGGTGTCTGTGTGTTTGCGCAAAGACAGCCTTTGCTATTTCAACACCTGTTTCTTTCCTGTATTCGTTTTCATTCTTTCACCTTGTCGCTTGAAAACGGCAGGGCTCCGCTTTTTATGGCACTGCGTTGTGTTGAGCTTCGTCAATTGATTCTGCAAGGCTAAACATCGTGGTCACCTCCTGTTACGGTATTCGGGGAAACAAAAAAGCGACTGCGCTATGCTTTAAGGCATAGTACAGCCGCATGAGGGCGTGCATATAAAAACCGTTTTGTTAAGACGGTCTTGAGCGTTGCGTTTCGCTTATGTACATGATTGTTAGGGGCTTCTCCTTGTTTTCATAATTACCTCGCTGTATTTGGTATCTGTTGATATCCGTGTATCCGCTGCCGGGGCAAAAGTGAAGAGTGCATAAGTGTGATATACACAGTATACATGGAATCCGGCAAAAAATTGTTGGGTTATACCCGAGAAATTGCTTATTTCTCAAAAACAGTCGCCAAGGAAAGAAATACGGCACAGCGGTTTTTATGCCCTCTGTGCCGTAATTGTGATGTTTCCGTGATGGTTCGTTAATTGTTACTTATCTTTGATTATTTGGCGGAATGCCTTTTCCTCTTATCAAATACCGTTACACCTGTCAGAACACCGCCACTGATAAACAGCAGTGCGATCCACAGCATGAGGTTACTGTTGTCGCCGGTCTGGGGAGACTTCGGCAGCTTCGCCGTTACGGTGTCGGCCTTGGCGATTTCCTTAGTGCCGTCCTTGTCACTGTAATACTTATTGCAGCCTTCGCAATACCAATACTCGATATTGCCCTGTGCATTCTCGGTGGCCGCCTTGGCGGGGATATGCTTGAGGGCGGTGTGATTCTTCGGGTCAAGCTCTCCGTAGGCTTTGCCGCAAACCTCGCATACCGCTTTTTCGGCGCAGGTTGCCTTGCCGCCGGAGCAATCCTTTGTTTCAAGCCCGTTGCAGCCGTCCACCGTGCATTGACGGGTGTGCGTGCCGTCGCCGTTCGATACCCATTCACCATAGGTATGCCCGTCGTTGACCGTTATGGTCATTTCGGCGGTGTTGCCCGCCTTGTCGGTGACAACGATTTTCTGCTCGCCGTCTGCCGGAGAGAGAACAAAGCTGCCGTTTTCGTCAAGCGTGACCTCCTTTCCGTTCACAGTGACGGTGTCGATATGCTTCTCGTCAACGGTGACCGTCTGTGCCGCACAATAGGTCTTGCCGTTTTCTATGCCGATGATAACGGGGCTTGTGCCGTCAAGCACGATGCCGTCTGAGCAAATGTAGTCCGTATTGCCCGACGTATCGGTCAGTTTGACATAGATAATGTATTCGTTATCGGGGTCAATGCCGAACGGTGCGGTGTATGCTGTGAAGGCCATGCCGTCAAGCTCCGCTTTTTTCAATTCCTTATCTGACAGCAGATATTCAACCGTTACCGTCTCACCGCTGTTGTCGGCTGCGGTGATCGTCACCGTTTGCGTGTCCTTAAAGAACAGACCGAAGGTGATATTGTTGAGGAACGCTTTCCAACTGTTCTCGCTGATTTTAATTTCACCCGTGGGCTTTTCGCTGTCTTTCCACTGTGCCGTGACAGTCATATTCTCGGCGGGCATGGTCGCGGGAATCGCTTTGTCCCAGCCGATGAAGGTATAACCTTCTCTTGTCGGGTTGGCAGGAGCGGTGATCGCCGTGCCGTAGTCCTGCGTAATGGGTGCGATTTCGCTGCCGCCGGCGGTGTCGAATGTAATCGTATAGCTCACGTTCTCCCACAGCGCCTTGACTGTGATGTCCGCGGTGACGGTCACGGGATCGTTCACAGCATATTCCGAATCACCGATTTGCCACGCCTTGAACTGCTTTCCTTCGGGCGCAATAAACTCGCACTCGGGTAGACAATATTCGCTGCCGTGCAATACCTTCTTGGCGGGCATTGCGGTGGTGACCTCCTCTGGCAAATCCTCGGGTTCGGAGCCGCCGTTCGCGTCAAAAGTGATGGTATGCTCGTTGCGCTTTTCAAACGTTGCAGTTATGGTGACGTTTTCCTCCGGCTGGGCGAAGGTATAGGTATCCTCCCCAACCGCAACGGCGGCAGGGGTGCCGTTGACGGACAATGCTCTGAGCATATAGCCCTCGTCGGGGGCGATGGAGAGCATGACAAGCTCATCCTTATAGAACAGCGGCGTACCGTCCTCGGCGGTTTCTGTGGCATTTACCACCGTTATACTGCCGTTTGCGCTATCCGCTATCGTCAGCGTGTAGCGCGGCGCGCCCGCAATCGTCACGGATATCTGGGCTTTTCCAAGCTCCGTCTTATCCGGATGCAGCACGATATCCGTACCAGACAGGTCAAGCGTTCCGTTCACGGTAAAGCTCTGCTCCCGCTTTGACGCCTGCTCATACGTCTCTGGTATTTCCCATATCACAGGGATATTGGTAAACATAGAGCTGTCTCTTGCCGTGAGAATCCGAACCGTCTTCGGGAGACTTTCCTCCAGATTCGCGCCGTTCGGTAGATTCAGGGCAGAGGGATTATCCCTGCGGTCAAGCGTGTTCATACGTATCTCGTTGATATACGCAGTTCTATTGTTGCCGGCGTCCATGATAACGATCTCGTGCTTTATGCCCTCGTCCATGTCCGCTTTTATCGTATAGACGCCATTCTCATCCGGCTCCAGAGGCGTACTCCCGTCCTTTACGGTGAACTCCGATTCATCAACCACGGTGAATTGCAGATCGCCCCAGTATGTACCGCTCTCGGTTTGCCCATACTTGCCGGTAAGTTCCTTGCCGGAGGGATATTCCAGCGCCACCGCCGGGTCGGCGTCTATGATGATGTTCGGCGTTGAAACGTATCTTGTCCCCACCTCGTTTGTCGCTTTCGCATAGTAGTACCAGCTTCCGTTATATTCCTCATAGGAAATCACATCGAATGTCAGGAGCGAGGTCGTGTCGAACTGTGTCCACTTGATTTTGCGCTCTGCATCCAGTGCTTTCAGCTGCTCCTGCGTGTAGCGTACCGGCGATCCGAAGTAGTAGCCGATTTTGTTTGATGTGACGCGGATATCCATAAGATAGCCTTCCTCAGTCTTTGACGGCATATCCGCGTAGCAGAAATCGCTCTCCGAGTCTGCGTGATAGCCCCAGAAGCGCCTGCTTCTGAGCCCTAACTCCAGCGTTGGCAGTTCAGTCTCCGGAATCACCTGAAGGAACGTCCGGTTCGAGCTGATGATGCCAAAGTTATAGTCATTATTCTCCCCGCGGCTTATTTTGATGTCCTCGTTATCCCAGTCGACAAAATACGCTTCCTTCGGCAGATGATCGAACGGCAGTTCCAGTTCAAACCCGTGCGGCACGCCAAGGTGGAGGATCGCGCTGCTCGGGTCGTTTCTGTCACTCAGGATCAGAACCCGGTGTCTTCTGTACAGCCTTATCGTTGTCGTGGTGCTGTTGCCCGCATTATCCGTAGCAACGACCTCATACACAAATCCCTCATCATTGTTGCCGCCGTTCGGCGCGGTCAGATGATAAACCTGTCCGGCCTGCACGGTCTGCTCCTCACCGTTGATCGTCACGGACTTGACACCAGAGGACACCTCCTTGTCTCTCGCCGGGTCGCTGACCATGAAGCTGATCGTGCCTGGCTGCCCGTCATCGGTGTCGTCGGCGGTATACTCCATTCCATTCGCAATTCCCTCGGTCACCGGAGGCGTGGTGTCCTTCGCCGACACAACCCCGCATACGGTGCACTTCTTTTCCTGGTTTTCCCACTCTCCGGGAATATGCTCACCGTCCGGTACAGGTCCACGCTCTAGCGGATTCCGGGCCGGGCAGCGTGTGCATCCCCAGACATGACAGCCATTCCGGTTTTTCCAGCCGTAGGTATGGTTTCCCTCGCAGGAGGTCTCCATCATTTTCACATCAAGATCAGTGATCGCACATCCGTAGTTCTGCGTGTATGGCAGAGTCAGCAGCGACAGGTCAATCATTCCGTCGCTGTCCGGAATCAGGAAATCAGTGAGATGCATGAAGTAGCTCGGTTTCCCATCCGTTCTGAGCGCGTAACCGTTAGCCGTCAGCATGACGATCTTTCCATCCTTTGAGCCGACCTTTATCCGGTCGTTCGTCGCGATCGACGGATCCGCCACGAGCTCATCCGGTTTGTAAACAATGTCGCCGTAGCCGACAGCCGCCGCGTCCGAGCCGTTGCTGCGGTAATTGGTCGACAGATTCAGGGTAGCGTCGGTAAGGGTTATGTCCATTCCGCGGCACCAGCGGCCGCCGCCTATCGCCGCTCCGTAGTGTCCCGTCGCCGTAACAAAGCCGCCCGTCACCGTGATATCACGGGCGGGGACATACTGCCCACCGCCGATACCCGCGCCGTTGTGGCCGCCTTTAGCCGTGACCGTGCCGCCGGAGATGTAGATATCGTGGGCGGCGTTGATGCCATTCATGTCCTGCTCCGTTGTCCAGCAGCCACCGCCGATACCAGCGCCTCCCTCACCGCCTTGAGCGCTGACTGTGCCACCATAAATATAGATTTCACTGCCGCGACCCTTATAGCTGCCGCCGATGCCGGAGGCCAATCTGCCGCCGGTGGCCCGCACAGTTCCGGAGTAAAAATACAGCTTCTCCCCGGCTCCTCCTCTGCCGGCGCCGACGCCCGCGCCGGTTTCGCCGCCGTCGGCCACAATCGTGCCGCCCCAGTAGTCAGGATTGCTCCGAGAGCCAAAGTGCATATTCACGCCGTGGCCGTACATATCTCCGTTGTAATAACCGTTGGAAATATTGCGGGTCGCGTAGCTTCCTCCTATGCCCGCCGCTTTGTCGCCGCCCTTGCAGGTCACCGTGGTGCCTGTGCGCGCCAGCACATAAAGCTGCCCCTCGCTGCGGTTTTTCTGGATCGCCGCGCGGCCGTCAGCGCCTTGCAGGCTGCTGTCCTTGCCGATGAAATAGAGATACGCCGAAGCCTTTTTGTTCAGCTCGATGGCCGGCCCCTTGGAGCTGGGGCTCATTTTAATATTTACGCCGTCAATAAATACGTGCGGCGCGGTTTTATCTCCCTTGATGAATATCTTCTTATCCCATGCCCATGTGTCCCTGAGCTTATCGGGAACGGACGAGTAGATATAGTAGCTCCTACTGTCCTTAATGGATATGTCCGATGTCCGGTTGTACACGTCAATGCTCACGTCGTACTTTGGTATGGTATCCATCGGCCCGTCCGCTGCCAATACTGTTGTCGGAAGCATGGTCAGCACCATGCAGCACAGCAGCAGGATGCTAAGTATTCGTTTTTTCATTTCTTGCTACCTCCGTTTTGCAGCCTCAAACAAGACTCTTTTTCTTTTTCAGTACAATGTACAAAATCAAGCCGAGGTTACCAAGCAGCGCAAGCCCCGCAACAGAACCGATAACAATCAAAGCAGGAGAGGATGCGGATATGTTTCCGGAGCCTGCGGGGACGGTTGCCTCCGCCGCCGCTTTCACACCGGTGTCTTTCTCGCCGATCCACCAGTTGCCGTTTTCGCCGATAAAGGGGGTCAGACCGTCCTTACCGTCCGCGCCGACGACCTTGCCGAGATTGACCGTCTTTCCGTCGGTATAGGTGATAACAAGCTCGCCGTCCGCATTGATCTCCGCCTTGGCGATTCCGATTCCGTCCTTACCGTCTTTCCCGTTTTTACCGTCAGCGCCGCTTGCGCCGTTAACACCGTTTGTTCCGTTCTTGCCGTTCTGTCCCGGTGTGCCGGCATCTCCGGGGTCACCCTTATCGCCTTTATCGCCCTTTTCGCCTTGTTGTCCGTCTTTACCGGTATCGCCCTTCTCTCCGGTGGCTTTCACACCGAGGGATACCCATGTCTGTCCGCCGTCATAGGAGACATACCAGAGGTTATCTTCCCCGATTTTAAGCCGAGGTGTTATGCCGTCTTTTCCGTCCTGTCCGGGGTCGCCTTTATCTCCCTTATCTCCCGTGTCGCCCTTGTCGCCTTTTTCGCCCTTCAGCTCCGACAAGGCAATCAAATTATTCCAGACGGAATCATCGATGTACTTCCACTGTACGAATCCGTTATATACCCGCAGTTCAATTTGTTTTCCGTCTGCGCCGTCATTTCCCGTCAGCTCGGCAAGTGAGACAAGATCGCGGTAAGCGTCGTCACTTTCACCCGCATATCGCCACTGGATACTGCTGCCGTTACTGCGGAATTCGATTTCTCTGCCGTCCGCTCCCGCAAAGGTTGAGAAGGTTTTGGTGTTGGACAGTGCCGATACCATTCCTTTGTCTGTCACGGAGGAGACTGCAAATGTATAGGTGGTATCCGCCTGCAGTGAGGTGTATGTATAAGAAAGCTCTTCCGCAGAAAGCGGAGCTTCGGTTACGCGCTCAAACTCTCCGTCATCCATACGCATCCAGATATGATACCCGGCATAGGGGCGTCTGAGATCTGCCGTCGGCGCCTTCCAGGTGATTTTTGCGCTTTGATTGTCCGTTACGGATACGCCCGTAAGTGTCGGTATGGGCGGCGCGGCACGAAGATTGGTCAGCACATAACCGAACACGGGAATCTTCTGATCTCCTGCCGTCCATGTACGCATACCGAAATCCCATGTAAAGCCGTACTGGCTGGAAACATCATAGCCGATTCCGTAGGAGGCAAGGAGCGAACGGCGGTCGATATTGTTGACCGTGCCGCTGGCGCCGCTGCTTTCGGTCGTGGTGTAGACCGTTCCCGTTGCTTTGCTGTAGCTCAGATCAATCACAAAGCCCATATTGAATGCGTCTACGCCCCACGTGTTTTTCATCGAAGCGGAGAAGCCGTGAGCCATCTCAACTCCTTCGGCATGTTCGGACGTGGTCGTCCAGTCGTTTGTGATACTGCTTGCACCGAAGCCGAGCTCATATTTTTGCTTACTGAGCGACTCAAATTTCGAAACATAGTCGGCGGTAGTAGCGGTATTCGACCAATAGGCGAACGGGTCGCCCTCGGCATTTTCCGGCAGGACATGGCTGCTCAGTATCGGCAGAGCCTTTGCCTTTCCCGCCGCAATATCCGCCTTGTAGGTTTCGTTATACAGCGCGGCAAACTCATCGTAATACTCGCGGTCAAGCATGGTGTAGACCGGCTGCCCGGGAATCATCAGGGCAATGGTATTTCGCTCGCTGAGGTCAAAATCGCCCTTTTGCGGGTCATAAAGCGAGTAATAATATGTTGTTGCCGGCACGCGGTACAGCACCACGGAATCATTGCCGCCGGCATTAAAGGAGGCGCTGTATTCCTTTGAAAGAGTGTCCTCCGTACTCTTGGTAAAGTCCATGGTATATCCGAGCGTCGCCTCGTATCTCCACACCTTCAGGTCGCCCTGCGCGACGATGGACGCGCCGAAGGAGGTGTTGTGCGATGAGGATTTCGTGTCCGAATAGCCGGAGGAGAAGGTATAGGTGGTGGAACCGTCGGAAAAATCGAGGTCGTAGTCGCCGAGCTCCGCAAAATACGGAGCCGCCTGAAGCACCGCCTGCACCTGTGCGTCGGAGTATCCGTAGCCCTTGCCCTCATAGCGGGCAAACAGGCCGTCCTTGTTCACATCTCCCGCAAGCAGAATGCAGTTATACGGCATATCCCATGCGAGGTCGACGTCGTGACACAGCTTTGAGTATTCGTCCTTTTCGGCTGTTGCCGTATACTTGCCGGCGGTCGACAGCGTGCCGCTACCGAAGTCCTCACCGTAGAACACATCGGTGAACAGATCGAATTTGCGCGCATTTTTGGTGCCGTTCTGTCTTTCGGCGGCAAGCGCGATCACCTGCTCGCGGCCTTCGGTGTTGTGGTCAAAGTTGCCAGCGATGGCATCCTGATAATACCACCACCATCTCGCACTCGAGTTCTTCTCGCGCGTGGTATCGCACAGAAGATTGAGACCGCCGTTTTCCTGCACCTCATAGAGAGCACCCGCGATGAAGACCTGCTCGGGCGTGCCTCTTCCGTTGATGGCAACGCCGGTCATGGCGGGCTTCGGCTTCACGCCGTTATTGTTTGTTCCGCCTGCCGTGTAGCTGCTCATCGCGATCTTCTGAACATTTGTGATTGCATCGTTTTCGCTGTAATACACGGCATATCCCATATTCGAAGCATCGGTATCCGAATTGGCAAGAAAACCGTAAGTCTTTTCTTCCTTTACTTCGTTGTAATATCCCGCAACGACGATTTCTTCATATCCGTCACAGTTGACGTCGGCTGTCGTGATGTTCGGGAAGCGAATATGGTCATAGTACCTGTTGCCGTCCTCTTTCTCATCCTCGCGATTGAGGGTCATCAGTTTTTTCTGCGATATTTTCTTAAAGGTTCCGCCGCTGTTTTTATACATCGTCAGCTTTGAGACAAAAAGGGCATACGTATCCGCCGAAACGCCGGAGATCCCGGGCAGCATACCGCTGCTGTAAGGGAACGGCTCGGCGGCGCCGGCGACAACCGCAAGTTCATCACAGCCGTCACGGTCGATGTCGACCGAAACGAGCGACTTTGTGATCTGATCTTTTTCGTATTCGGTCGTTTCCCAACCGCCGAAATAGGTATCCGCTCCCGCGAAGGATCTTCTGTAAAACGCCTGTTCACCGGCAATGCCCGTTCCGGCAATGCCCCACAGATCATCACTGCCGGCATAGGTGATAACGGCGGTCATTTTGCCGTCGCCGTCATAGTCGCCCGCCGTGACATTGAAATAGTGGCGGAATTCTTGATATTCCAGCTCGCCGTAATCGGTCTTGCACGCCCACTTCGGCGCGTCGGCAATTTCCTGAAGCTCGGAGCGCTTGTTGTTTACAAGATTTTGCACCCAATAGCAGACCCTTGCCGTGTTCTTGTTGTTATCCATGTTGCAAAGCCCGACAAAGATGGCGTGATCGTTTCTGCCCGTGCCGAGCGGGTCGTAAGCCAAGCCGACAGCGAAAGCGACATTATCGACCGAGGAAACGCTGTATGTACCGCTCGGAGACTCGATGATATTTTTTCCGAGGGTCAGCTTGTCATACACCTTGGTGTGATCCTGTGCCGATTGCCCCTCTGCATTGCGGTAGCTATAAATGATCGGCTCATACCACGGGGTGATGGCAAAGGGTTGCCCCTTCTTTGTACCGTATGGGTTGCTTTCATCCTCTGCCCATCCGGCAGGGGGAGTTGTGTCGGGTGTGAGCAGTGCACCGTATGCACTCGAGCCGGATGCTGATACTCCCGGGTCGGCGTAGCTCATCACAGGTGAAATAGCACACATCACCATACATAAGGTGAGCAGGATACTGAGTATTCGTTTCTTCATTTCTCGTTACCTCCGTTCAAGTATTGTGAGCGGTATTTATCCACAAACAGGGCAACACCCTGCTTTAAGACCTCCATCTGGGTTTGAAGATAATATTCGTCCTCGAACATGGCGTAGTGTACGCAGGCACGGACGAAGATAAAGATCAGCGGCGTGATGACCGTATAGGGGATACCTATCTTCGGCTCCAGCCGCTTGGCATACTCGGTATAGCGTTCGTTCACGCCCTCAAAAAATTTCTTGCCGTATTCGATATATTTCGGATGAGTATATATCTGATACATAAGCCTGTATTTTTTGCCGTGCTTTTTGGCTGTCCAATAAGGAACCTCTTTCACGAATCGGACAACATCCTTGGGGTCGGTGGGCGCCATCTCCATAAAGTCGTCCTCGACCTTTTCCATGCAGTATGCTGTCGATTCGATGATCAGCTCATCCACACTGCTGAAATAGGAGTACAGATTTCCCGTTGTACAGCCGCACGCCTTTGCCAGCGCTTTTATGCCCGTGCCGGTAAGTCCGTTTTCGGCATAGCATTCAAAGCATTTTTCCATCATTTCGCGCTTGCGCGCGTTGTGCTGTTCCTCTGTTGCTCTCATATACGCCACTTCCTTCTTGATAACTAACTAATCAGTTAAATATAGTATAACATAGATTTGTGCCGAATTCAAGAACTGTTCGAGAAAAATCGAAGAAAATCAAATTGCAATATGATCTCATAAAAAAGTCCTTACAGCAGAAAGAAAATAGCGGATGGCCTCAACGATCAAAACCGTACTAATAAAAATGTCTTTGTTGTCTCCGGCTTTTTCAAAAAGAAACCTCTGTGTCTTTTTCTTTCTGCTGTAATCTATCTTCAGTTGGGTAGTTCACTTTCTCCTATCACCATGACAGGTGGCACCTGTCAACTTGTAGGCGCAGTTGTCCCTTGGCGGATGATTTTGTTTTTTTACTCCGCTTTCAGCCGAAACAGCAGACTGCTCTTGCCGCCTTTCTTGCGGTATCGCTGCTCGGTTTCGAGGAGCCCTGCTTTTTTAAGGTCACGGATCCCGCGGCGGACGGTGGAGGGTGAATACTTGAGGTCTGTAGCTATAGTCGGAATAGCAGGCCAACATTCGTTATTTTCGTTCGTCCGGTCTGCGAGGTAAATATATACCGCAACGGCTCTGTGCGGCAGGTCGGTGCGGTAAAGAAAATCAAGACGGCTCATTGCTTTGCACCTCCGTTTCGGTTAAGTCTTTTATGATTTCTGCTTCCGTTATGTCGGGAGCAGTTTCTTTTTTCGGCGGCGAGGTACGGATGGGGTTGCCGCCTCGCTTTTCGCTCTTGGGCTGCGTTCTCTGCGGCTCGTTATTGGTGCTGTCCTGCTGTGCCTGACCGCCGCCGTCAGCGTCGCTCGGTGCAGGCGTTTCCTCTTTCCACTCCGGCGGATATTTTTCGAGTATGCCGTTCTGAATTTCCTTTTTGTCAGCATACTTGACCTCACGGTTGCCTTGGTCGGGTACGGCGTATGGGTGTTCATCGTCAAACTCAATGCCCCATTTGAAGAACAGCTTGAGGTGTACCCGCATCGGATGCACACCTGTTTTCATGACGATAAAATCGCCCTTGGGCAAGGACTTGAGTTCGTCCGGTGTGAGCAGCGGTCGCTCGATCATTTGGAGCGACTGTGACGGATCGTTTTTGCTGCGGCTGACCGAGCCACTCATGACTGTGCGAGAGCCGAGTGCCTTGGATTCATCCGAGAGGTTTTGGTCGGCGTTGCTTAGAAATTGACCGTTGTATTTTATCCGGCAGAGGGGGATGCCGTCCGAGGACACTTCTAACCATCCGCTTCCGTCCATCTTGGTGTCGTACCGAGCCTTGAGCCGTTTGGCTAATTCTTTCTGTAGCATATCTGTGATCTCCTTTTTTGAGGGTAATAAAAAAGGCAGATAGATTTTTGATTTCTATCTGCCTTGCGTATCATTATTCGGTTGTGTGAGAGTTCAAGACATCCAACAAAGGGAAAACATCATTTTTATATCTGTCAAAACGGTTCGCTGAAATTTTGCCGTATAAACGGTGAAAACCCCGATAAAATCGGGGTTTTCACGGGCTACATCTATTTTGTAGCCCTTTTATGGTGGGGGAAGGTGGATTCGAACCACCGAAAGCACTGCTAACAGATTTACAGTCTGCCCCCTTTGGCCACTCGGGAATTCCCCCATATGAAATTGTTTGCTTGTCGGTGGAGCTGGTAGACGGATTCGAACCCCCGACCTGCTGATTACAAATCAGCTGCTCTACCGGCTGAGCTATACCGGCATCTCAAACAGAGCATGATTATTATATAGACTTCTGCGTGGTTTGTCAACATTTTTTTTGCATTTCTGCGAATTTCTTTTCCGAGGGCCGCCGTGCCTGCGGACTTGCGTTTCCGGGCGCGGTATGTTATGATGATGGCATCGCTTGACAAGGGCACACATGGTTTTCTCGGGGCTAAACGACATTTGGTTTCGTTATCTTCGTTGATGGGCGTCAGCCCATCTGCCTCGTCTGCCTTGCCAACTGCCGTTTATCCTCCGGGAAAACTCGAAGACCCGCCGGGCGCTCCGGCGCGTTTTTCGCAAGGCAGAGGACGCAGGCATACCGGCGTATGTCAAGGACGATAACGCCGCGAAAGACGTGCTGGTGCGTCCTGCGGGCATATGTGCCATTGTCAAGTGACGTTAGCAATCTCATGCGCCAACGGAGGATCTTATGCTTCCAAAGAGTTTTTCTGAACGGATGTCCCGGCTGCTGGGGGACGAATATCCGGCGTTTCTGGCCTCCTACGAGCGTCCGCGGAGCGTCGGCCTGCGGATGAACCCACGCAAGGCGGCGCTGCCGCCGGAATACTGCACCGAGCGGGTACCATGGGCGGAAAACGGCTATTATTATCCGCCGGAGGAGCGCCCCGGCCTGTCGCCCCTGCATGATGCGGGCGCGTACTATTTGCAGGAGCCGAGCGCCATGGCGCCGGCCGCTCTGCTGGATGCACAGCCGGGAGAGCTGGTGCTGGATCTCTGTGCCGCGCCGGGCGGAAAATCGACGCAGATCGCCGCGGCGATGCAGGGCAGGGGCCTTCTTGTCTGCAATGAGATCCATCCGAAGCGGGCGCGCGTGCTCGCCTCCAACATTGAGCGCATGGGCGTGAGCAATGCGCTGGTGCTCAACGAGCACCCCGCGCGGCTGCGTTTTCCACGCTGCTTCGACCGGATCTTAGTGGATGCGCCCTGCTCCGGCGAGGGAATGTTCCGCAAGGAAGAGGCCGCCGTGACCGACTGGAGCGAGGAGACTGTCGCGATGTGCGCGGCGCGTCAGACGGAGATTCTCGCGACGGCAGCGCAGATGCTCCGTCCCGGCGGACGGCTGGTATATTCCACCTGCACGTTTTCCCCGGAGGAAAACGAGGGCGTGATCAGCCGTTTTTTGAAAGAACATCCGGATTTTTCCGTGGCGCGCGTGGACGCGCCGTGGTTTGCGCCCGGCCGACCGGACTGGATCGCGGAACCGGCGGAGGGCGTGGAGCGCACGTTCCGCCTCTGGCCGCACAAGGTGCGCGGAGAGGGACATTTTGCCGCCGTGCTTGAAAATAACGCGGCGGGGGACGCGGAGCACTTGGAGCCGCAGTCCGCTGCGGCGCTGCCTGCACCTGTCCGGGATTTCCTGCGGGAGCACGAGATCGTTCTGCCGGAGGGGATCGCGCTGCCCTTTGGGGAGACGTGGTTCTGGGCGCCGCGGGCGCTTCCGATGCTTCGCGGACTGCACGTGCTGCGCGCGGGACTGGAGCTGGGAGAGGTGCGCAAGGGGCGTTTTCTCCCGGCGCACGCGCTGGCCCTGTGGCTGGAGGATTTTCCGCAGACGGCGGAGCTTGCGGCCTATCTGCGCGGGGAAACGCTGCCCTGCGCCTGTACCGGCTGGACGCTGGTGCGGACGGAAGGCTGCGCCCTTGGCTGGGGCTACGGCGCGGGCGGCATTCTGAAAAACCATTATCCGAAGGGTCTGCGGCGCAAAAACTGACCGTTTCGACGCTCCGTTTTGTATATTTCTCTGACTTTGTTTGCATTTGCCCTTTACATAATACCAAAACTATGCTATACTTTTAGCGCAAAACGTTGGAAATTTCAGGCGCCTGCGCCGGTTTCAGCGTCTTCCTTTTTGTGCAGAATTTGGCTTTGCTGAAAGGCTACATATTGCATATACTCTAACCGAGAGGGTATAACATGAAAAAATACATGATCCACGGCGGCACGCCGCTTTCCGGTGTTGTCACGATCAGCGGCGCGAAAAACGCCGCAGTCGCAATCCTTCCCGCGACGCTTCTGGTCAGAGGCGTCTGCCGCGTTGAAAATGTTCCGGACATTTCCGATGTCCGCCTGCTGCTTGAAATTCTGGATGAGATGGGTGCGGAGAGCCGCCGCCTGAGCCCGAACACGCTGGAGATCGACTGCTCCCGCGTGCGCGATTCCGAGCCGGACGACGCGCTGGTGCGCCGCATCCGGGCGTCCTATTATCTGATCGGCGCGCAGCTCGGCCGCTTCGGTCATGCGAAGGTCGCGCTGCCCGGCGGCTGCAACTTCGGACCGCGACCCATTGATCAGCATATCAAGGGCTTTGAGGCCATGGGTGCGGACGTCCGGCTGCAAAACGGCTGCGTCTGCGCGGCTGCGCCTGCGGGCGGGCTCATCGGCGGTCGCGTCAATCTGGACGTGGTTTCCGTCGGCGCGACGATGAACATCATGATCGGCGCGGTGCTGGCCAACGGCACGACGATCATCGAAAATGCGGCGAAGGAGCCGCATATCGTTGACCTTGCAAACTTCCTGAACGCCATGGGCGCAAAGGTTTCCGGCGCGGGCACCGACGTGATTAAGGTGCGCGGCGTGCGCGCGCTGACCGGCGGTGCATATTCCATCATTCCCGATCAGATCGAAGCCGGCACCTATATGGCTGCCGTTGCCGCGGCGGGCGGTGACGTGATGATCCAGAACGTCATTCCTAAGCACATGGACTGCATCTCTGCCAAGCTGCGCGAGATGGGCGTAAAGATCACGGAATATGACGATGCCCTTCGCGTGCAGCGTACCGGCATCCTGCGCTGTGCGAATGTCAAGACGCTGCCCTATCCCGGCTTCCCGACGGATATGCAGCCGCAGATCGCGGTGTGCATGGCGCTGGCCTCCGGCGTGAGTATCATTACCGAGAGCGTCTATGATACCCGCTTCGGCTACTGTGCGGAGCTCAACCGCATGGGGGCGTCCATCAAGGTCAACACCAAGGTCGCCGTAATTACGGGCGTGGGAAAGCTGCATGGCTGCACCGTGCGCGCCTGCGACCTCCGTGCGGGCGCAGCGATGGTCATTGCCGGACTCGCGGCGGATCAGGTCACGGTGGTCGAGGACGTTCAGTATATTGAGCGCGGCTATGAGAACCTGATCGGCAAGCTGGAAGCGCTTGGCGCCTCCATCCGCCGGATCGAAACGCCGGATCACCGTCCGATCCCGGCGGTCGTATAAGAAAATAAAAGCACATCCGAAGCGACATCGGGTGTGCTTTTTTCGAGGTGTGAAATGGATCTGTTTATCACCATATTTCAGATGATCGGCACGGTCGCCTTTGCCGTCTCCGGCGCGTTGACCGCCATGCACAAAAAGATGGATCTGCTGGGGGTGATCGTCCTCGGCGTCACAACGGCGGTCGGCGGCGGCATCATCCGGGACATCCTGCTGGGCATCACGCCGCCGCTTGCCTTCCGCGACCCGCTGGCGGTGATGGTGGCCATTGCGGTTTCGGTGATTCTCTTCTTCCCGTGTGTGCGGCGGGGGCTGATGCACAATCAGAGACTCTTTGATGCGGTGCTGCTTGTGATGGATTCCGTCGGCCTCGGAATTTTCACCGTCATGGGGATCTGGAATGCGCTGGACTTTTCTCCGGAGCGCAGCACGTTTCTTCTGGTGTTTGTCGGCGTGATGACCGGCGTCGGCGGCGGTGTTCTGCGCGACATTCTCGCGGGAAACACGCCCTACATCTTTGTCAAGCATGTCTATGCCTGCGCCTCTCTGCTGGGGGCGGTGACCTGCACGCTCCTGTGGCGCTATGTGCCAAATTATGCGGCAATGCTGGCCGGCGTTCTGACGGTGCTGATCCTCCGGCTGCTATCTGCCTATTTTCACTGGAATTTGCCCCGTGCAGACGATGAAATTTAGCAAAAATAACACTTGCGCCGGTCAAGAAAAGTGCTATAATACAACATTGTGCATTCCAAAGAAAAGAGGATTTCAGGATGACAGTGTTGTGTTCCATCGCAGTTGCGATGTTTGCGGGACTGATGATGTCACGAGTTGTGAAGCTTGTAAAACTGCCGGCGGTGACCGGTTATCTGATCGCGGGACTGTTGATCGGCCCCTTCGTGCTGGGCAGGCTCGGCGTTCCGGGCCTGGGCTTCCGCACGCTGGACGAGGTCGAGCACCTCAAGCCCTTCAGCGAGGTCGCGCTGGGCTTTATCGCCTTCGCCATCGGCAATGAATTCCGCCTGAGCCAGCTTCGTGTGATCGGCAAAAAGGCGACCGTGGTCGCAGTTTTTCAGGCGCTTTCCGCGACCGTGCTGGTCGACGTGAGCCTGCTGATCCTGCATCTGATCATGCCGGATAAGATCAGCGTTCCTGTTGCGATCACCCTTGGTGCGATCGCAACGGCAACGGCGCCTGCCGCGACGCTGATGGTCGTCAACCAGTACAAGGCCAAGGGCCCGGTGGTCGATCTGCTGCTGCCCATCGTCGCACTGGACGATGCGGTCGGACTGATCGTGTTTGCGGTTTCGTTTGGCATGGCCAAGACCTTCTCCAGCGGTGCCGCTCTGAGCGTGGTCAGCGTGCTGGTCAACCCGCTGCTTGAGGTCATCGCCTCGCTGGCGCTCGGTTCGCTTCTCGGGCTGGTCTATACTTATGTGGAACGCTTTTTCCATTCGCGCAGCAAGCGGCTGTGTGTGGCGATCACCTTCGTGATCCTGGCGGTGTCGCTGTCCATGATGGAGTTCACCATTCCCGGCACGGAGATTGAAGTGGGCTTCTCGTCCCTGCTCGTGTGCATGATGCTCGGCACGATCTTCTGCAACATCTGCCCCAGCTCGGAGGAACTCATGGCCAAGACCGACCGCTGGACGGCCCCGCTGTTCGTGCTGTTCTTCGTCATCAGCGGCGCGGAGCTGGATCTGTCCGTATTCAGCGACGTGACCTGCGTGCTGATCGGCCTTGTGTACATCCTGTTCCGCTCTTTGGGCAAGATCACCGGCGCCGGCATCAGCTCGAAGTTCATGAAGTGCGAGCCTGTCGTGCAGAAATGGCTGGGTCTGACCTTGCTGCCGCAGGCCGGCGTTGCGCTGGGAATGTCGATCACGGTGGCGGAGCTGGGCGCGGAGGGCGCGATCATCCGCAGCATCGTCCTGTTCTCCGTGTTGATCTATGAGCTGGTCGGCCCGATGCTGACCAAGATCGCTCTGACCAAGGCCGGAGAGATTCATCCGAAGGAAGAAACACCCGCACCGGCGGCGAAATAAGGAATAAAACACCCGCAGCAATAGCTGGGTGTCCGTAAAACAGTTAATCCTCCGTATGGCTTAGACCATGCGGAGGATTTG
>ERZ772892.1455-NODE-1455-length-24636-cov-7.169806_pt1 | contig 24636 bp, 29 predicted proteins | sample MGYA00512126_ERZ772892 | MGnify/ENA primary metagenome ERZ772892 (study PRJEB29015, sample SAMEA2737697) | human gut metagenome | biome: human gut; feature: human-associated habitat; material: faeces | place: China | collected 2012 ... | reverse complement strand
ATCACTTGTCTATCTAATCTATTTCATTTTAGTGGATTTACCCCAACTATTGACATAGAGCCACTTTTTTTAATATTGTCTTATAAAAATAGAAAATACCTGTTGGAGTTGTACTTTGTTAAAAATCATCGATTAGCAATTTAAAGATATTTTTGCGATAATTTGTAACATTTTAACAAACCAAATATATCTTTTTCTACATATAAAAACGAAATTAATTATAATATTTTAAAATAATGTGATATAATGTAGATAAATTGAGTTTATTAAGTGAGGAAGTTTAAATTTTAATTGTTGTTAGGTTGGTGGTTACATTATGTCGTATGAAATTATTCCTTCAGTACAAACTGCACTGGAAGTGTTTCCTGAAAAGAAAAAAGATAACTTTGAGCGTGTAATGGAAGTTGCACATCTTCTTATGGACGGAACTATAGGAACAGTAGTTAGTGGTATGAATGCTATGTTTCAAACTTACGCATTAATACAAGGGCGACGAGATGCAAGAAAAATTGTTGAATACACAACTAGCTTAGAAGAAGCTAAAGTTAAATCTGCAATAGAGATGAAACGATTAGATGTTGAAGCAAAGCGTGATTGGTATCAATATGATTTACAGAAAAGCACATTAACTTTATATGTAGATAAGAAATATCAAGAAATGATTGATCAGATTTCACGCTCAGCACAGTATGCTTCAGGAAAAATAGAAAGTGAAAGATGTAGAGTGATTAAAGAAATAGATAATTATACTATGTCTGTCACAAAAGGAATGGACTTCAGACATAGGGAAATGCTCAGACAGGAAGAAATTGTTTGTGCTACTTATAGAAATTTTATTAATGATTTATCAAAACAAAAAATCAGCAGGCACAAAATTGCTTCCGAAATAGGCTTGAGAGCAATTGAGAATTCACATAAATTGAGTGACGCAAAATTCAAAATAGTATATGATGCAATACTAGAAATGACGAAACCTGACTATGTTACTTTTGATGAGTTTGTCAGATTACATAACAGAATTAAAAGAAAAAGTTTTATAGGATGATAACTATGAATTTTATAGAATTATTGAAGAACTATGGTATTTATTTTATTCTTACAATAATTATCGCAATTGTTATAATAAGTATCATTAGTTCGAAACGAAAGCACAGAAAAAATAAAAACAACTCATATTCGTCTAGTTTTGGTGGTCAATCTTATCAAAATAGTATTTTGAATTCGTTACCATATGAAGATAGATTGGATTACACTAATTTATATAATAAAATTGATAGAATCCAAAACATCATTAATGTTAATAAAATATCTTTAGATGAGCAAAAAAGCGAAGCAATAGATTCTATACAGGCAAAAGTTACAGATTCGCAAATACTTATAGAAAATCATTGGAGAAAACTCAAACAAAAAAAAGAATTTTATCATTGTATTGGATTACACTATGCTTCCTTTACTTTGGCTGATAAAATCAAAAGAGAACAAGAGAGTATAAGAGAAGTATTTGTTAAGCTAAAATACGAATGTGATAGACTGAGTGTTGAAATAGATAAGTTAAATATTAAAATCCAAAATACTCGTGGGACACATAGATATGAACTGATGCAGGAACATAAAAAATTATGCAATCAACACCAACGTGCTTCAAAATTAAAGGGTATTTTTGGCAGTAGAAATACTCAGTTTTTAAATATGGTTAAAGCCCAGAATGATAGAACTAGACAATATAGAGATTATATAATAAACAATTTTGGAGCAAAAGGCAAACAATGGGGAGATAAATTAAGAAAAAGAAAAATGGATCAGGTACAATAGCACACGATAAATGCTACAACTAATAATAAGAATACTATGTAAGGTGTTTTAATTTATAAAATTTAGTTTTATTAGAGTCAATTTTATAGAAATATAAAGTTGGCTCTTTTTTTATTTGGCAATCGTTTTAATTTTTTGATTAGAACGGTTGCCTTTTTTTATTTACAAAAAATTGAAAGGAATGATTTTAAATGTATTTTACCGACACACCCGAACTCAGGAAGTTTGAAAGAGAGATGCGTCAGAAACCGAAATTTGACAGGCGCAATGATGAGTGTGATGAAAATGAAATCTCACATTTCTCTGACAACAAAAATGTCAATACAAACAGAAAAAAAGAAGGAGGTTGATTTTATGACAATAAAAATCAGAAGTCCCATTAATGGATATTGCTTGAATCAAAACTAAAAAATAGGAGATGTATAACTTGAACGAATATAAAAGACAGCGCAGAATCGCTGAAAGCACAAAGAAATTGTATCCGCCGGGTACAAGAATTGAGCTTATCAGTATGAAGGATCCTTACGCACCTGTTCCGGCAGGAACAAGAGGAACAGTAAAATTTGTTGATTCAATGGGAACGATATTCCCTGAGTGGGACAGCGGTCGTTCACTTGGAGTGGTTTCCGGCGAGGACTCATTCAGAAAGCTCACACAGGAAGAAATCAAAGCAGAAAACCAATCTAAATCAGAAGTTGAAAATGAAACTCCTGATGAGGATAGCGGAATGACTATGGGAATATGAGGTGAGGTTTAATCAATAAATCTTCGTTTGGAATGAAGATTTATGTCCATTAAATTTTTTGATATGTTTGCTGGCATCGGCGGTTTCCGTTCGGGACTTGAAGCCATAGGCGGTTTTGAGTGCGTTGGATACTGTGAAATCGACAAGTATGCAAAGCAGGCATATGAAGCAATGTACGATACAGGAGGTGAACTTTACTTTGATGACGCAAGAAAAATTGTACCCGAACAGTTACCCGATTTCGACCTTTTGGTCGGAGAATTCCCCTGTCAGTCCTTCTCAATCGCGGGAGCAAGAAAAGGATTTGACGATACAAGAGGAACGCTCTTTTTTGAGATTGCTCGAATTACTGCCGTTAAAAAACCTAAGTATCTCTACCTCGAAAATGTTCCCGGTCTGCTTAACCATGACTCAGGCAAAACATTTGAAACAATCCTCCGTACGGGGTCCCCGAAAAGCTATAAGCTTTTTGGGGAGAGGAGGCACAGCATATCGAACGAGCTTTTGACCGCTTGCGGTCAAAACGAGTAAGCGGAGCTTGTGCCGACGAGGGGTATGATGTGTGCCGGCAGGTACTTAACAGCAAAAATTTCGGAGTTCCACAGTCACGAAATCGAGTGTTCATTATCGGATATCTTAGAGGACAATGTGCCGGAGAAGTATTATCTTTCACGCAAACAAGCGGAAAAGCTCTTATACAAAGAAAAGCCAACGCAAGGTGAGCGAATCTACTCATTAAAAGGACTTAGCTGTACACTTACAAGCGGTTCAGGCGGATTCGGCGGTCATTCGGGACTTTATCTCATTGAAGATTTTGAGGATTTCGGCTTGCCGATAAAATCTAAAACTAAAGACGGTTATCAGATCGCATATCCCGGCGACAGCATTGATACTGCCTTTTCAGGACAAAATTCAAGGCGTGGCAGAGTAGGAAGTCAGATAGCGCATACTCTGACAACTTCCGCAACGCAGGCGTACTATTTCATCGACCTGAACCCCGATCCGAAGCTGACAGAAATTGCAAGGTGCATAACTACAAGGCAGGATTCGGGAATCAGTAACCGAAAGGCTGAACATTCAGGTGTTTTCGTTGAAAGCACGGATTTTAAAGATGATGAAAAATTCGCAGTTGCTTTTGTTGAGCCAAACGGAGAAGTTCATATCGGCAGAATAAGAAAGCTTACTCCGAGGGAGTGCTGGAAATTACAAGGCTTCACGGACGATCAATTCGACAAAGCAAAAGCGACAGGACTATCCGACAGCAGGCTTTACAAGATGGCAGGAAATGCTGTGACAGTGAATGTAATTTCTGAAATTGGTAAGATTATTAAGAAAGTAAACGATAAAAATTAATAACAACAACTAATATCAATCGTTCCGAACGACTGGTATTGGTTTTCATATATATTAGCCGTTGGTTGAGTTAAATACTTAATCAACGGCTTTTTGTCGTTTCAGGGGCGATTGATATTCCGAAAGGAGTGAAATATAATCAAAACCCCTGTAAGTTGGATGGGTAACAAAACCTCCATCCTTCATATTTTGTACGCCCTGTTTCCTCTGAATTACGAAAGGTATATTGAACCCTTCGGAGGTTCGGGAGCGGTACTTTTAGGCAAGAAAAAGCCTGATAAAATGGAGGTTTACAACGATTTCAATCATAATCTTGTAAACCTTTTTCGCTGTATGCGTGACAGACCTATGGCGTTCATAAAAGAACTCGGATTTTATCCCCTAAATTCAAGGGATGATTTCAATGTCATAAAGAACTTTTTTAAACAGGAAAAGTTTGACGATAAGTACCTTGATGAGGAATTGGAACTGACGAAGATTATCCTGCCTGACTTGAAAGCAGAAGAAATCATAGAATTGTATGTAAAAATGAAACAGGACTACGACTTGCGCAGAGCAGTAATGTTTCTGAAACTTTTGCGATACAGCTATTCAAGCGGCGGAAAATCATTTGCCTGTCAGCCCTTTTCAGTAGTGAGCCTTTTTCAACTGATAGAGCAAGTCGGTAAAAGGCTTGAAAATGCGGTGATTGAAAATCAGGATTTTGAGATTTTAATTAAGCATTATGACCGAGAAAATGCATTTTTCTACTGCGATCCGCCGTATTTTTCAAGCGAGTATGTTTATCAATGCGGATTCACTTGGGATGACCATCTGAGGCTGAAAAACACGCTTGCAAATTCAAAAGGCAAATGGCTTGTATCATACAACGATTGTGAAGAAATCCGCAATTTATATGACGGTTACTCATTCTTTGATTTCACAAGGCTTCACAATATGAAGCAGCGAATCAACGCAGGCGAACAATTCCCTGAACTGCTAATCGGCAACTACGATATGTATGAAAGGCAGAGAAACAAGCCGTTACAGTTGAGCCTGCTTGACTTGACAACCGAACAACAAATTGATTTAGAACAAATTTTGAAGGAGTGTATTATTAACCATGGAAAATAGAATTTATGTAAGCATACCGCTTGACGCACTTATTGTATCAGGAATCACATCCGACTGTGCTGTGCAGATTTCAGCTGTGGACGGAGCAATTCTGATTGAGAGGTGCGATGATGATTGCGATAATTTCGATGACGAGTGTAATTGTTGCGACTGCATCTGCGATGAGTGCAGAGCAGAGCTTGCAGAAAGCGAGGATGAGTAGTGCTTAAAATTTACAGAGTTCTCGGTAAAAAGGAAGAATTACAATTCCCTATGAAATCCGTCAGCAAATCGGATTCAGATACAACGATGTTTTATCATTCAACCAGCAGGATGACGGCTCGGTACTTGTCAGGCGAGAAAAAATATGCGACAACTGTAATGAATTTGCAGAAGAATTCGAGGAAAATTTCACCCTTGAAGATTTCCTCGACAGCTTGTCAGAGGAAGAACAGAGAGATGCACTTATTCACCTTTCTCTGCTGTGGGCGGAAAAGCAGAAAATAAGTTGACCGTTGCTTTTGAGTAATGTATAATATCTGTATGATAAACTGGAATTTGTAAGTTTGTCAAAAAATATAAATCTAGGAGGTAAAGAGATGAAATACGATATTGTGTATGTTGTTATGTGCGAAGGTGAAGTTGAATACGCATCAACGGATGAAGAAACAGCAGAGGATTATGTTGACGAGCAAATGTATAATGCAAGAAAAGAGGTATTAGATGAATGTGATAATGATGACCCAACAGAGAAAGATATTGCAGAAGCCGATTTTCAAGCAGGGTTTGACGGAGATTACCACGAAGTTGTAAAAGTTGATATTTCAAATCAAACAGAAAATGATATGGTAAAACTTCCAAATGGTAATGAAGTAGAAGTGTCAGATATATTAGAAAAGTTAAGAACATGCGAATAAATATTATTATATCGTAACTTCCAGTTTGTCATTCAAGAAAACTCTGGACATTTGAAATTCTTTGGATATACTTGTTGCTTGAAAGGAGCGATGAGAATATGAAAAAGAAAATCGCAATAATGCTGACATTGATTTTAGCAGCAGGAACATTTACGGCTTGTACAGCAGAAGAAAAATTAAATAACGATATTCAGACATCCGTAGTTTCAAAGGCTGCGGATGTTTCTGAATCTACGGAAACTTCTGCAACGGCAACAACTGAAATAACAATCCCCGAAAAAGCCACAGTTTCAAAAGAAACAGAGCCTTCGGGACAGAATACCAAAACAGAAGAAAAAGCCGACAGTGGGCAACATTAAATAGCAATAAGCAAAAATCGGAATCGACTGCTAAAAAAGAAACCGAAACTCCTACTCAAAAGCCTGTGCAGAAGCCTACAGAAAAGCCGACGCAGAAACCTACGGAAAAGCCTACGCAACCGCCTACCAAAGCAAAAAGGTTGATGTTCAGTATGCGGTGAGTGCCTGCATAGCTTACGGTCAGCAGCTCGGAATGAAATACGATTTCTCACTGAACACAGGCAACGCAAGCTGGTTCTCGCCCACAAACACATCATACTATGACAGCACTTCAGAACTGACTTCAAACCTTAAAAGTGATGTTGAGTATGTAGCTTACTACTACCAAAGCAGTGGCATAGCTCCAAGTGACCTATCATTCAATGTAATCGCAGAAAACAACAAAATATATGTAGTCTACTGTTGAGAAAACGATTAAGCAAAGCACTCACTTCATTGTGGGTGCTTATTTTTATGAAAGGAAAATGACAATGAAAATCAATAGTATAACACTCTCTGATCTCCGCCGTATGAACGGCAAGGAAGGACTCATCTTGCAGGGATGCGGCGGTGAAACACAGGAATGGGTGGACGGTATCAATAAAATGCTCACGGACAAAGGAATACTTCTTGACGATACAAAGTTTGAGAATGTTTCTGTGTTCAAGAGTGACGGCGTAACCTGTATTCTCTATCCCTTTGAAGATGTCCACCTTGACGTAGGCAAGATTGCAATGTGGAGATTACAGTCATACACAGCATTTGCCGGAACTTGGCTTTCCGACTATGTGGAAAACAAGCTCGGTGGATTTATTACCGATGAGCAAATCAAAGCAGAAAAGCTCAAACCCGACTGTGCATTAATAGGCTGTGACGGCAATGTGTTTGCCCTACTTGGTATGGCAAGCCGTACACTGAAACAAAACGGTATGACTGAAGAGGCAAAGGAAATGTGCAGTCGTGTTACGAGTTCTGGCAGTTACTGCGAAGCACTGAACATTATCGGGGAGTATGTAAATATCACAGACGGCAGTGAGCAGTCTGATGATATAGATGAAGATTATGTTGAAGGGCAGGCGATGAAATTATGATTGTATTTAAACAGAATAAGACGTCAATCGGGGCAAGGGTAAAATCTTGCCCCATATTTTTTATGAAAGGATTTTTAAAATGACTAAGTTAATCAGAAATAAGAAATTCACAAGAATAACTGCACTTTTACTCGTGGTTGCCGTAATATTCGGAACAATGTTTGCACTTCCCGTAAGTGCGGCAAGCGGTGATAAGGTTACAATCACTTTCGATTATTGTTATGACAGCGCAGGAAACATAATCAGATATAAGCAGACAACGGTCAGCGACGGCTACACAGTCGGCACTCCCGGCGAAGAGCTTTGCAAGATTTTTGCAGACGGCAAAGAAGCCTATTGCATTGAACCCGGTCACACTCTCTATTCAGGCAATACGCTGACCGAGGACGGTTCAACCGTTTGGAAGAATTTAGGCTCTGCAAAGCAGAAAGCAATCAACCTCGCTCTGCTCTACGGCAAACCCGGTTCGGAAAAAAGCTTAAGCGGAACAGAGGATCAGAAATGGGTAGCAACACAGCTGATTGTATGGGAGTTTGTTTCAGGTTGTCGTTCTACAAATGACGGCTATAAATGCACAAATACAAAGTTCATTGACGGTATCTGTGCAGGCGGAGCAAACCCCGGAGTCAAGTCGGTTTACAATGCAATTTCAAAAAGCCTTGCAAATTATTCAACCGTTCCGAGTTTTGCAAGTGCAATCGCTTCAAAGGCTGAAACCTATGAGATGAAATATTCAGACGGAAAATATACTTTAACCTTAACAGACAGCAACAGTATTCTTTCGGATTTCAGCTTCAAAACCACAAGCGGAATTTCCGTTTTAAAATCCGGTAATAAGCTGACATTAACTTCAACTTCGCCAGTCAATAATGCAGTAACATTCAACTCTGCAAAGTCAATGCCTAGCGTTAGCGGTACTACTCTTGTTCCCTACGGTGACGCAAGCCTTCAGGATGTAATCACAGGCGTTGAAAATGATGCTGACCCGATAAGGGCATATTTCAAGGTCAAGACAAGTTCGGGCAACATCAAGCTTGTTAAAACTTCCGAGGACGGCAATGTTGCAAATATTGAGTTTACAGTCAAAGGTGAAAACTATAGCAAAACTGTAAAAACCAATTCAAAAGGCGAATTTGAATTAACCGACCTTGTTCCAGGCAACTACACAGTTACAGAAGTAACCGACAGCAAATACGAAACACAGAAATCGCAGACCGTTAAGGTTGAAAGCGGCAAAACTGCAACGGTTACTTTTGAAAATGTCCTCAAGAAAGGAAGTCTTGAAGTTGTAAAAACCAGTGAGGATAATTTTAACGAGGGTATTAAATTCCACCTTTACGGAACTTCGCTCAGCGGTGCAAGCGTTGATTTGTATGCAACAACAAATGCTGACGGCATTGCAAAATTTGAAAATGTCCTTGTAAGCGGTGACAAGCCATATACACTTGAAGAAGTTGATACTGCTGACAGATATGTTGTTCCGAAAACTCAACGCGTAGTTATTGAATGGAACAAAGTAACAAAAAAAGAGGTTGAAAACAGAATTATTCGTGGTTCAATTAAAGGATTAAAGATAGACAACGAAACCAAAGAAAATATAGGAGGCGCATTATTCGGATTGTTCAGTATTACTGAAACCGAATTTACAGAAGAAACTGCAATTATGACAGCCGAATCAAACGAGGGCGGTATTTTTGAATTTACCTATGTTCCCTACGGAGAATACATTGTCTGTGAGTTAAAGCCTGCCGAGGGTTATCTGCCTAATGAAGAAAACTATACCGTAACAATTTCTAAAAACAAGGAAATTATCGAAATCACAGTTGAGAACGATAAAATACCTGAACTCGGAACAAAGGCAAGCATTGACGACAAAAAGGAATTCACAGCTAACGGAGATATTACCATTGACGATGTTGTTTCCTACAAACATCTCACAGCAGGAAAAGAATACACAATCAAAGGCGTCCTTATGGATAAATCCACGGGTAAGCAATTCCTTGTTGACGGCAAAGAAATCCGCTCTGAAGTAACATTCACACCCGAAACAGCAGACGGCGAAGTAACTATATCCTTCACTTTTGACGGCTCTGCAATTACCAAAGACACAGATATTGTAGTATTTGAAACCCTGTATCATGATGGAACGGAAATTGCCGTACATGCTGACATTGATGACAAGGATCAGACTGTAACAATTTATCCGCAGCCTGAACCTGAAAAACCGCAGACAGGCGACAATTCAAATCTCGGTTTTTACATCGGCTTAGGTTCTGTTGCTGTCGGCGGTTTGATTGCGTTTCTCATCATCAAATTCAAAAAGAAAGATGAGGACGATGAATAATGCACAGGGTGTATATCTGTTCGCCTTTGGGCGGAAATGTATCTGCAAATATTGAAAATGCAAAACGATATGCCCGATATGCGTTAGAGTGCGGTATGGCTCCGTTTATACCGCATTTTTACGCCCTGATTTTGAATGATGACAATGAAGAAGAAAGAAACCTCGGAATGCTTGCCGGACTTTCTATGCTGTGGGTTTGCGATGCAGTCTGGGTTTTCGGTGATGAAATAACCGAGGGCATGAAAACAGAGATTCGCTTTGCAGAAAAACTGAACATCGAAGTCAGATATATATCGGAGAATGATTTAAGAAAATCGGAGGTTAAAATGATAAAGTCAAACAAAATTAAAATACTGAAATTGTTTATTGGTGTTGCCGTTGTACTGTTAATGCTCGGAATATCGGCAGTAACAGTCTTTGCCGCAGGCGATGTATCATCAGCAATCGAAAGCACATGGAACTCTGCACAAACACAGATTAAAAATGTTGTAAATAATGTTGTTTTTCCAGCGGTGGATATGATTCTTGCTATACTTTTCTTTGTAAAGCTCGCTACGGCGTATATGGACTATCAAAAACATGGACAGTTTGAGTTCACCGCGCCGGCAATACTTTTCGGCTGTCTTGTGTTCTCTCTGACAGCACTGCTATACATTTGGACGGTACTTTGATAACGAATTTAGACAATAAAAATAAGGCTGTTGTGTTGAGTCATAACAGCCTTTTGCGAGGTGATTTATATTTTTGATTGGATAGGTGATTTCATCGGTGGAATCGGCAGTGCTATAGGCGGTGTGTTCGACTTCCTCGGTGAGCAAATCTCAAACGCAATATGGAACACAATGCTTCAGTGGTTCTATGAAACGATATACAACGCTGTTGCCGACTTTTTCACAATGATGGGAAATATGGGCGCAGATGTCTTCGACCTTGAATGGGTGCAGGCAACAATAAATCTGTTTACGCTTTTTGGCTGGGCATTGTTCGTCGCAGGCACGGTTGTTGCCGTATTTGATGTAGCTGTTGAATATCAGAATGGCAGAGCAAATATCAAAACAACCGCAATTAATGTCTTAAAAGGTTTCTTTGCCTGTTCGCTGTTCGGTGTCGTGCCTGTGGAGCTGTACAAGTTCTGCATCAGCCTGCAAAACATATTCTCAAAGGATTTGTCCTCCATAATGGCAGGACAGCAAAGTCTTGATTTAGCAGGAAAAAGCACAAGTGCTTTAGAAGGTAGTTTTGCAGTATCAACACAGACAACATTCGGACTTCTCAATTTGCTATGTATGATAGCTTTTGCCTATTGCGTAATAAAGATCTTCTTTGCTAACATAAAGCGCGGAGGAATCTTGCTTATTCAGATGGCAGTAGGTGCATTGTATATGTTCAGCGTTCCGAGAGGATATCAGGACGGCTTCAATCAGTAGATGAAGCAAATAGCGGCACTATGCCTGACAGCATTTATGCAGACAACTCTGCTGTTCCTCGGGTTGCTAACCTTCCCCGGTAATATGCTTTTAGGACTTGGAATAATGCTTGCGGCTAACGAAGTGCCTAGGATTGCACAGCAGTTCGGACTGGATTCATCGGTTAAGGTAAATATGACGAGCATTGTTCATGCAACTACAACTGCCGTTAATCTGACGAGAAGTGTTGCGAGAGCGGCAAAGTAAACGAAAGGAAATTAAAGATTATGACAACTTACCTATATCCGCAAAATCTAAAATCTACCGCCAATCTGTGGCTGTGGAGCTTGCGGGATTTTGCAATTATGAGCATAGCGCTTTTATTATCAATACTGATACTTGCACAGACGAGAATAATAGTACCGCTTGCAGTAACACTCTGCTTCGGCTTTTTGTCAATACGACTTGAAGATACAACCATTCTGGATTTTATCCGCTATGCTGTGAAGTACTTTATTTCAACACAACAGATTTTTTACTGGAGGGAGAAAAAGTGAAAAAGCAAAAACGAAAAGGCAAGTCCGTTCAGGACTTGCTGGGCATAAAAACCTTTACGAAAAATGGTTTAAAGGTCGGCAAGGAAGAATTTATTTTCTATATGGTTCAGCCGACAAATATTTCCGTACTTTCTCACACGAATATCGAAATCAAGGTGCGCCACCTGATGATGGTGCTTTCTGCTGTGCCGGATATTGAGATCACCTGTACCGATTCCTGCGAGTGCTTCGATACAAACAAAAGCTATATCAAAGGCAGAATTGAAGCTGAACAGAATGAAAAAGTCAGAAAAATATTGAATAAGGATCTGGATTTTCTCGACAGTATTCAGACCGAAACCTCAACCGCAAGACAGTTCCTGTTCATTGCAAGGTGTAAATCTTCAAAATCCGAAAATGTTTTGCAGAAAGCAAACAGAGTTGAGAAGATTATTTCAGACCAAGGCTTTGAAGTAACCAGAATGAAGAAAGCCGACATCAAGCGTTTTCTTGCAATATATTTTGACGCAAGTATGAACGGCGATTTGATGCCCGACTATGACGGCGAACAGTATTATGAAAAGGAGCATACCTATGAAGAAACATAAAGGGAAAATCCAAATGGGAATTGTGATAGGCATATTTTCTGTAATTATAATTGCTTGTCTGATATCAATATTTTCAAGGCTCTATGCCGAAAACAAGGAAACGGAAGAATTCAGACAGCTTGCAGAAATCGTTGTTGAAGAAACAACGAATGCAGATACTGAAACAGAAACGATAAGAAAGCCAAATATATTAAAAGTCAGCGATTTTGATAATGAAGTTCAGGCTGAACAAACTGTGTATTGCAAAACCTATTACGAACCTCATTCAATATCAGAACTCATTTCAATGAATTCCGAATGCTTTGGCTGGATAAGCATATCAGGAACAAATATCAATTATCCTGTTATGCACACACCGAGTAATCCGCAGAAGTATCTGAACAAAAACTTTTACGGCGAGTACAGTTATAGCGGTACACCGTTTCTTGATGCAAGGTGTTCAGCCGACAGCACCAATCTCATAATTTACGGACACCATATGAACAATGGCACAATGTTTGCAGACCTCTGCAACTATACCGATTATTCATACTTTACGGAGCATCCGACAGTTGTGCTTGAAACTAAAGACGGGCCATTTGCTTACTCCGTCTTTTCTGTTATAAAAGTAAAGTCCGATGATGATTGGTACAGATTCACAACAGTTGGAACGGAAAAAAGCTATAACTCAAGAATTGAATATGCAAAAGAGAAATCCATATACAACACAGAAATCACACCTGTTTACGGTCAGCAGATTTTAACGCTTTCAACCTGTTACGGATACAATCAAGATGACCGCATACTTGTGTTGGCAGTTCGAAATTAAAGGGGGTAAAAATTATGGGACTATTCAATAGAAAACCAAAGGTGCTCACACCAGAACAGGCAGAGGAAATTTACACAAAAGATTTCTTTGATATGATTCTGCCGTCAACAATAAAATTCTTGACAGATCACTACATTGTCGGCGACTCATACCGCAGTGTATGGGCGGTTCGTGAATATCCGCCGTCAACTGAAGAACAGGCGATTCTCTCACAGCTTGCAGACAGAAACGGAGTAACTCTCCGCATATATCACAGACTTGTTGAGAGCATGGAACAGCGTAAAATCATACAGAATGCCACACGCAAAAACAAGCTTAAATCAAGCGGTAATGATGTAAACGAAACCATTGAGGCACAGGGCAACTTGCAGGATGTTGTCACACTGATGGCAAACTTACGAAAAAACAAAGAGGCTTTATTGCATTGTTCTGTGTTCATAGAGCTTAAAGCCAAGAGCAAACAGAAATTAAAGGAGTTGCAAACAGATATTGCAATGGAGTTGACACGGTCAAAAATTGAAGTTGACCGTCTGACTTTACGACAGAAAGAAGGCTTCCTGTCTGTAAATCCTATCGGCAGTAACCAGTTCGGAAGTTTGTATGAGCGTGTCCTGCCTGCTTCATCAGTTGCAAATTTGTTTCCGTTTAACTTTTCGGGCAAGACAGATCCTAACGGCTTGTATATCGGGCGAGATAAGTACGGCACAAATATTCTCGTTGACTTTGACCGCAGAACAGAGGACAAGACAACGAGTAACATCCTTATTCTCGGAAACTCAGGTCAGGGTAAATCGTATTTATTGAAACTTATCCTTACAAATATTCGTGAAAGTGGAAAGAAAATCTTATGCCTTGATCCCGAAGCGGAGTATGAGGATTTGACAAATGCCATCGGCGGTTGTTACATTGATTTTATGTCGGACAAATACAAAATCAATCCGTTAGAACCAAAGGATTGGGGTGATGCAAATGAAGAAGTTGACTCCAAAACACCCGAACCGTTCAAGCGTGTTACCCGATTATCACAGCACATTGCGTTCTTGAAAGACTTTTTCAGAACCTACAAGGATTTCACGGACGCACAGCTTGATACAATAGAAATTCTGATTATGAAGCTGTACGCACGATTCGGCTTAACCGACACAACTGATTACAGCACAAAGAAACCGTCCGACTTTCCTGTGATGAGTGATTTTTACGACTTGTGTGAAGAAGAATATATGACCTACGACCACAAGCGAAAGTATCTCTACACCGAAGAAATCTTGCAGGAGGTTTGTCTGAGTATTCACAGTATGTGTGTAGGTTCAGAATCAAAGTATTTCAACGGTCACACCAACATTACCGACGACAGTTTTCTCTGTTTCGGTGTTAAGGGATTGCTTGATACTAATAAAAGACTCAAAGATGCAATGCTGTTCAATATTCTGTCGTATATGAGCAACAAACTTCTCGGAGAGGGAAACACCGTTGCATCAATAGACGAACTCTATTTGTTTCTTTCAAATTTAACAGCTATTGAGTATATCAGAAACGCAATGAAGCGCGTCCGCAAAAAGGACTCAGCCGTGGTTTTAGCCAGTCAGAACATAGATGATTTTTTGATTCCGAGCGTTAAGGAATACACAAAACCCCTGTTCTCAATTCCTACTCATCACTTCTTATTCTTCCCCGGAAATATTAACCCTAAGGATTTTGAAGATGCCCTAATGGTTGAGCCAAACGAGTATGCCTTAATCAAATTTGGTGAGCGTGGCACTTGTCTGTATAGGTGCGGTAATGAACGCTATTTGCTTCTCGTTCAGGCTCCCGAATATAAGTCTGTTATTTTTGGTAGTGCTGGGGGTAGGTGATATATTTACAAGATGAAATCACTTTGATATAATAAATATTATCTTTTCATTTTGAGGTGGTTTTATGAGTAAAAAAATTGAATGGACAGTTGAGATGGCAGATAAACAGATAGAAAAATGGAAGAAAATAAAAGGTGTCATAATAAGAGCTAATCAACTATCTGAAAACGATGATTGTGCAGTGTTAATCTATAAGTTGTATCTTCAAAATACATCAGTTGCAAAGGTAGCCGAAATACTAAATGAACAAGGATATAGAACTCCCAGTGCAACGGGGACAAGAAAAATCTCTTCAAATGATATTTCGGAAGTTATTAGAAGTGCTGAAATAGATGATAAAGAATTACAGGAACTGGTTCGATCTATCCATTCAAATGCGACTAATTTTATTAATAAAATTTATAACTAATTATCTGTCACAAAAATCCGATTGATTTTCGTATGAAGTCAATCGGATTTTTTGTTCAGGAGGTGATTTTGTGAGCGCTACCATAGGTGCGGCACTAAAGAAAATAGCAGTTGCTCTGCTCACAGATAAAAAGGTAATAAAAACAATAGGCGGTATAATAATCGGCATAATCATAATTGTGGTTATGCCGATTGTTGCTGTTGTTTCAATTTTCAACGGCAGTATGGATATTGATACAGACAAGCTTAGCCAGTCCATACAAGAAAACATCTCAGCTGAGCAGATGAAAAATCTACAGCTTATCAACGACACAATGACAGAGGTTGAAAATCAACTCAAAAGCAAAAAATTGTCCGACTATAATACGCAGGCGGAGGTTATCTATCTGTTCTCATTGTCCGACAAATCCGAGGACGAGAATTTTGTTAAAAACTTTGTTTCCTGTTTCAAGAAAAATCAGAGTGATGAGGATTTGATAAAAGCCGTCAATCAGAAATTCGGAACTGATATAAAGTATGACGAGTTCCAAAAGATGATGCAGTCAATCAAGGGTGCGGAAATCAGTACCGCAGGCTTTACTGACAAGACCACGAAAAACAATCTCGACCTTGTCAAGTGGTGCGAGAACACATACAAAAATGGCTGGGGTTATGTGTACGGCGGTTACGGTCAGGTCTGCACAAAACAATATCTCGACCAACAGGCGTCGTTGTTTCCCAGAAATAACGACGCAGGCGGTGAAATGCGACAGGTCGGAGAGAAGTGGCTCGGCAAGAGAGTATGCGACTGCATAGGCTTGATAAAATCCTACGCTTGGTACAACGCTGACAGCGGACAAATCACAGTTGGCTCAAACGGCTTCACCGACTGCGGAGCAAATTCTATATGGAGCAATGTCACCGAAAGCGGACCGATTTCTAATATGCCCGATACCCCCGGACTTGCCGTCTGGATGGACGGACATATCGGAGTGTATATCGGCAATGGTGAAGTCATCGAAGCACAAGGCACAGCATACGGAGTTGTCAAAACTCAGCTTAAAGGTCGAGGATGGACTAGGTGGTTGAAGATACCAAATATCAAATATGTGGAGGTAAAATCAAAATGAAGAAAACAAGCGTAAGTATTATGTATGATGATGAAAAGCTGAATGCAATCAGGCTGTATATGTCACAGCGTGATTTGGACTTTAAATCTGAACTTGAAAAATCAGTTGACGGCTTGTATGCAAAATATGTTCCTGCAAATGTCAGAGAGTTTATTGATATGAAAGGTTCACAGGTGAAACCACCAAAGCCTAAAAAACCAAAGATTGAAAGTGAGGAAAAGACTTGAGGTCGCAAAATTTTGGCATAGAAATAGAAATGACTGGCATCACTCGCAGTACTGCGGCGAAAGTGATTGCCGGTTATTTTCATACAGATGCAACTCATGTCGGCGGTTGCTATGATGCGTATTCTGTTCGAGATGATGATGGAAGAATGTGGAAAATTATGCATGACGCAAGCGTTAGATGTGAAAACCGTTCAGGACAGAACGCAAGCTCTCTCTACTCGGTGGAGTTTGTCACTCCGATTTGCAACTATGACGATATAGAAACCATTCAGGAGTTAGTAAGAAAGCTTCGTGGCGCAGGAGCGAGAGTCAATTCAAGTTGCGGTCTGCATTGCCATATTAATGCGGCTCCTCATACTCCGAAAACACTTCGCAATATCGTAAACATTATGGCGGCGAAAGAGGACTTGCTCTACAAGGCGTTGAAAGTAAATGTTTCCCGTGAACATTACTGTCAGAAGATGGACACACGTTTCCTTGATGAAATCAATAACCGTCCTCCGATGTCAATGGAGCAGATAAAATCAATGTGGTATGACGGCGAGGATTACAGTTACCGACATTATGATGATACTCGCTACCACGTACTGAATCTTCACAGTGTGTTCTACAAAGGTACGATTGAATTTCGTCTTTTCAATTCCACCTTACACGCAGGCGAGGTAAAGTCAGCAATTCAGCTTTGCCTTGCAATCAGTCATCAGGCATTGATACAGAAGTCAGCAAGACACGCTAAAACTGTATCGGATAATGAAAAATACACTTTCCGTACTTGGTTGCTCCGTCTTGGCTTAATCGGTGACGAATTCAAAACAGCTCGTCATCATCTGCTGAAAAATCTTGACGGAAACATTGCGTGGAAGGATCCTGCACAGGCTGAAAAACAAAAGGAAAGGCTTGCTCAAAAACGAGCCGCAGAACTTAATAATACAAACGAAAATATAAATGTCAACGAACCCGAAGTCAATCCTGTTCCAAATGATGAACAGGAAGAAACTTCGGGTTTTGTTATGAGTATGTAAGGAGAGAAATCTATTATGAGTAAAAAATTATACATTGCCTACGGCAGTAATCTCAATCTCAATCAGATGAAATATCGTTGCCCAACTGCAAAACTTGTTGGCAAAGGTACAATTGAAAATTACGAATTACAGTTCAAGGGTATGCCAAATTGTTCATACGCAACAATCGCACCTTGTATTGGCAAGTCAGTTCCCGTTGCTTTATGGGAACTTCAGCCGAGAGATGAAAGATTGCTTGACCGCTACGAGGGTTATCCGTCACACTACTTCAAACAGGAATTACCTGTGAAACTGAATAACGGTTCAGAGATAGCTGCAATGGTTTACATTATGAATCTGAAACAGCAGTTCGGATTGCCAAGTGCGAGTTATTACGATACTGTATTGCAGGGCTACAAGGACTGCGATTTTGACTTGAATGTTTTAAACGAAGCAGTAAATGACAGTGCAGAAAAGTTCTATGAAAACCTTGAACAGAACAATCTTTTTGATTCACCCGATGAAGATGAAGTTGAAGATTTTACAAATGAGATTGGCGGTATGAGTTTATGAATGAGAGAAAGAAATTGAAAAAGCAACTCTGCGATAAATATATTTTCAGAATGTATTTGTCGGTGAACGAAATCAAGAAATTGCTTTCCGAAAATCCAAAAGATAAGCACGACACTCTATTTGCTTCACTTACAGTCGGCTGTGTAAAAATCAACGCTGTTGTATTTCCTACTCCCGATATAATGCTCCTTGGCTTTGATATTCTTGTAAAGGATACACCCGACAGCGAGGAATGGATTTGCTATGACACTTTGAGTGATGAAATCAAATTATCCCCTCGCAGTATAGAACAATCAATGTTTGATATTCTGAATCGTGAAGTCAAAGCGTACGGACTGTCATATATCGAGTGCAATTTTGAAGTAATAAACGGCAAAGTGATTAAGTAAAGAATAACGGCTGTATTCTCGCCACATTCGCCTTGTCTCGGCTTTTAAAGGAGAGGTCGGGAAAGTATCCGAAATCGAATAAAAGCCGAAATTGGGCAGTTTGTGGCAAGGTGTGAAAAATCAGAGTTACGGCAATTCGGGCAGTTTTTCAAGGGTGGGTATTTAAGCAGGAGAAAGACACGGGGTTGCAGTTGCTCCCTCGTGTCGGTTTACGGCAGACGGCAACGCCGACTGCCATGCGGTTTTTCGCACTTTTCAGCCTCAAAAATCCATAGGGGTTAATTTTCAGCCTTGGGGTTGTACTTGTGGGTTTAACTGCCCGATTAGCCGAATAAAATGCCAAAAATAAAGGAGTTGCAACTGTGGGTTGTGACAAAACAGGAGGTTTTGCACTTGAATGAAACGGATAACAGAAAAGAAGTAAAACGGAAATTCGCACTCTGGATAAAGCAATCAACGATTGATATGGTCGAAAGCATTTACAAGGAAGATAACTGCTCCAGTCGCAGTGAATTTATTGAAAAAGCAATCATTTTCTATGTTGGCTATCTATCCGCAAACGACAACAGTCAGTATCTTCCCAATGTAGTTACTTCAACCTTGAAATCAATCGTTGCCGAGAGTGACAACCAAATGAGTAGATTGATTTTTAAGTTGGCGGTGGAGCTGGCTATGACAATGAATATTATTGCTTCGTCACAGGATATAGACAAACTGACACTTACAAAGCTTCGTGGCGAGTGCGTCAAGGAAGTCAAACGGCTTAACGGTTCGTTTTCCTTTGATGACGCATACGATTGGCAGAAAGGGTAGTTATTCGTGGCAAGATTAGTTACAAAATTCAAATACCTAAAGCCGAATCGTAAAGTAAGCGCAGGCGGTTACGCAAAATATATTTCTACCCGTGATGGCGTCGAGAAGATTGATGACACTAAAAAATTTGCACCTGCTACTGTAAAGCAAAAGAATTTAATTGAGAAAATTCTAAAAGATTTTCCCGACAGCAAGGATATGTTTGAGTACGCTGATTACCTTGAAAAGCAGAATGCAGGCTCTGCTTCTGATTTCATTTCTCGTGTCATGGAAGATTACGCTTATGAAATCTCGGGCAGAAAAGCATATGCTGATTACATTGCTACCCGTCCTCGTGCAGAAAGATTTGGCTCGCACGGACTTTTTACCGATGACTGTGTGCAGGTTCAGTTGAGTAAAGTAACGCAAGAACTTGACAGGCACAAGGGTAATATCTGGACTGCGATAATTTCTATTCGCAGAGAAGATGCACAACGGCTTGGCTTTAATACCGGAGCTCGCTGGCGGGATATGCTCCGCACACAGACAGAAGCACTTGCTAAGAATCTTAAAATTCCAATCCAAAATCTTCGTTGGTATGCGGCTTTTCATAATGAATCGCACCACCCTCATGTGCATTTGATTGCATATTCAACTGTGGAGAACGAAGGCTATCTCACGCAAAAGGGAGTTGAAAATCTCCGTTCATCATTTGCAAAAGATATTTTTCAGCAAGATTTATTGTGCATATATGAAAGGCAGACCGAGCATAGAGATAAGCTACGTGCTGAGGCTCGTGACATTGTAGAGGATTTGGTGTCAAAAATCAACTCTGAAATATATATCAGCGCATCAATTCAGCATAAGCTGTTGGAGCTTGCCGACAGGCTTTCAAAAACAAGCGGCAAAAAGGTTTACGGCTATCTTAAACCCGATGTAAAAGCAATCGTTGATTCTATTGTTGATGAGCTTGCAAGTGATGGCAGAATCAAAAAACTATATGACCTTTGGTATGAGCAAAAGGAAAATACAATCCGCACCTACACGGATGAAATGCCTGACAGGATTCCTCTTGCCCAAAACAAGGAATTCAAGTCAATCAAGAATGCAGTAATCAAGGAAGCGTTGAAATTAAATATCACCGAAGATGAAGAGGAAGAAAGAGAGAATAAAGACGAAGAATTTGTTTCAAATCCATTTGAATATGAAGAAAACACCTCTGCCGAACCAGTCTTTGATTCAGGCAGAGGTGTTCTGTATCCCAGATATTCAATTATAACCAACCAAAACAGCGTTGCAGTTTCTTCCCTTTATCTCCTGCGCTACCTCTGCAACATAATTCAAAATCAAAAAGCACAAAGGACGGATAAAAAGCTTCAGCAGAAGATTAATGATAAAAGGCAGGCACAGGGATTGAAAATGTAAATGGTGGAGCAGGAGACGTCATAGTCGAACACTGCTCCGTGTAGGTTTTATCGGTGTTAAAGGCGTCTTCAATTTCCTCTAACGGTATGTTATCAACACTCACAGGCTTCTTGCTGGCGTTGATTATCAATGTAAAGTGGTCATCGTAAAGATACACGGAATGTACGAGGATATTGATGATAGCTCGTCGTTTGTTGACATCATCCAACGGCATATCGCAGACAAAATCGAGGAAAGCGAGTATCTGCGCTTCCGAAAGACAGATACGTTTGTTTTGTTCAATGGCAAGCTGTTCCTCCAGCACTTCTTTTTCAGCCTGACGCTTGTTAAGGCGTTCTGTCAGCATTGGAACAGATTGTCCTTGCTCAATCCCTCTCCATAGATTTTCTATGGCTGTATCCGCTTCTCGAATAGCTTTCTTTAACTGCTTGACCGTCAAGTTATCGGGGCTTTTGTTACATTCCTCGGCAACCTTTTGGGCAATAAACTTAATGTTTTTATCTGTAAGCAACTTCAAACATTCTGCTATCACTCTGTCCTCGATTTTCTTTTTGCCAACGATTGTTTTATCACAACGCTTCTTTCGGGCTTCCTTGCAGATATAATAGTGATATTGCTTGCCGGTTTTGCTTGTACCGCCGTAACCTACCATCATATTCTTACAGTGACCACAAAATAGCTTTGTTGTCAAAAGATATTCGCCCTCGCCGTGCGTTCTGGCTGGAGCCTTTTTGTTTTTGTTCAGTATATCCTGAACCTTGTAGAATAAATCATCATCTAAAATTCTCGGCATACCGTCCGGTGTTTCCTGTCCCTTATACATATAAACTCCTATATATCGCTTGTTACTCAACATACGGCTGAGACTGTTGTAAGTAAAATCGTTGCCCAGCGAGGTTTTGACTTTGCGGCGTTTCAAATCCTTTACGATTTCTGCCTTTGTTTCACCGCTGGCGTATCGCTCAAAAATCTCACGCACGATTTTGGCTTCGTCCTCGTCAACATAAAATCGCCTGTCTTTATCCATCTTAAACCCAAGAACAGGATTGCTGCCGTTGGATAAACACTTTTGTGCATTAATCTCCATCCCTCGGTGAATCTTTTGCGAAAGCTCGGCGGAAAAATACTCCGCCATACTCTCTAACACACCTTCGACGAGAATACCGGATGCGTCGTCGGTGATGTTTTCTCTTGCCGACAACACTCTGACACCATTCTTCTTAAGATTTGATTTGTAGATAGCGCTGTCGTAGCGGTTACGGGCAAATCGGTCAAGCTGATAAACCAAAATTCCCTCAAAAGCGTGTTTCTCGCTGTCTGAAATCATACGTTGAAATTCGGCTCGATTATCATATTTACCGCTAACAGCTCTATCTATGTATTCTCCGATAATTGTATAATGATTCTGCTCCGCATATTCGTAGCACACCTTTAACTGACCTTCAATGGATTGCTCGGTCTGGCTGTGGCTTGAAAACCGGGCGTAGATTACTACATTCATTTTTTACCTCCTTTGCTCTCCGCCGAAAATGACGGAGAGCTGTATTTTTATATTACAGTATTTTCAGAAAACAATCGAATGTGTCAATTCTACGCAACCATTTTCTGATCCTGATATTCGGGGTGAGCCTTCAGCCAATTTTCATAGTATTGCTTTCCAAATTCACTGTTGTAAAAATCTATAATATTCGGAATAAATGCTTTGGCAAGGAGCGTTAAAGCTTCTTCCGAGTACTCCGCAGTTTGCAGTTCATTGCTCAATAGGTTCACCTCATCTTTCACGATCACGCTGTCGTTTGAGATAGCGTTGGTAATAATCGCAAGCTTTGAGGACAAAATCCTCAAGCTGATTGTCGGTAGCATTCGGCGCAAACTTTCTCACCTTATCCATCGGGATTTTCAACGTTTCACGTTGGTTGGCTTTTTCCTCCGACATCACAAGTTCCAATCCCTCTTTCGTGAGAGAACAGCTATTGAACGCCCTGTGCAGACGATAAGCCTGTGAGTAAGACGGGGTATGATCATCACACTCAATAATAGTATATAAATTACGCTGAATTTCAGGCGAGAGATAAGACAGTTCCACACCGACAGAGAAAGCAATCTTTCCCTCGTCCATCAGCTTAAGTAATTCGGAAATTAGTTTTGTTCAGCGAATGTATCGCTGAACAGTTCGCCCACTTTCGCTGACACTTACATCATCGGCACTCTCACGCTTTCCGACAACTTGTCGGGAAGCAACGCCTTGGTGTTTTATCGCTTCCAGCTTCATCTTATAGGCAAAAGCCTTCTCGCTCGGCAGGATATGCTCACGCTGTAGGTTAGCGTCAACTATAGCGATTACCGCTTCATCATCCGTCATTTCTCTGACAATCACGGGGATATTTTCAAGCCCGAGCTTGCGGCAGGCTTCCAAGCGGCGGTGACCTGAAATCAGTTCATAACCGCCGTCCGGCAACGGTCTGGCGAGCAGCGGCGTAATCGTTCCAACCTTGCCGATGCTCTCCACAATCTTCGCCATATCCTCATTATCCGCTACGGTGAACGGATGATTATGGAACGGCTGTATTTCTTTGATGCGAATGCTTTGAACATTCTCTTGAATGGGTTGCGTCATCTTTCATATTCCTTCTTTCTTGTGTTTGGTTTCCGTCCTCTTGCGAGGTTTTGCGCCTGTATTTCACAGCGGATATTTTCGTTAATCTTCGGCTCGTCCTCTATGATTGTGAGGGCGATTTTCTTTTCTTTACGGAACTGCCGCAAGAGTGTTGTGCAATCGTCACGGCTCTTTTTCAGTTCCCTGATTCTGTCATCGTTATCGCAGTGGCGCAGTTTGTTATATACCTTCTTACGCAATTCGATGATTTCTTTAATCTCTTTATCGGTATCGGTGATAAAGGATTTTACATCGTCAAGCGTGTTCAGCTTTTTGTTTGAAACCAATGTCACTTGGCGTGAATACCTGTCCAAATGCCACCACGCTTCACGCATTTCGGGCGACAACGGCTTGCGCTGATTTCGCTTTGGCAGCTTGCCCATCAGATAAAGATAGTGCAGATATTTGGCGTATAAACCGCCGAAGGATTTGAGCTTTTTGAAACTGCCACGGAACACAAATACCCTCGGCTTAAAGCGCTTCATCTGCTTGCGATTGTACTCATACTCGGCGGCGTTTCGCCAATGCTGCGTATTGTTTTCGTGGATCCTGCGGCGGATTGCTTCGTTATTGTACTCGTCACCCAAGCGGTACATACGCACAGATTTCTTGCTGTTGGCGGAGCGAATTGTCCAGTAACGGTGCTTCGGATTCAGGCACATTACATAGCCCATATCCTTCATAATCCACTTGAAATTTTCAAAGCTTCTGGAATGTTCAATGCCGTAATCAATCGCTTCACGGAGAACATTGAACGCAGTCGGCTCGCCGTTTTTCTCGGCAAAGTAAATGCTCCTGGGCGTTCTGCCGGACGGATTTTTAATAACGGTCAGATTGTACTCGGTGCAAAGCTCGTCCGACAAAGCACGAAATTTCCAGTATGCTCCCTCGTTGCAATCAAACTTTCTGCCCGTCCACATATTCGTGCTGCAAACGACAAAGTGATTGTGCAGCGTACCGGTATTTAGATGCGTCGCAATCAACACTTGATACTCGTTGCCCCACATTTTCTTTGCTAACTCAACACCGATTTCGTGACAAAGCTCCGGCGTGATCTCGCCTGTTTTGAAGCTCTGATAAGCGTGATAAGCAACGTTTCCGCCTGTTTTTCCGAAGCGTTCCTGCACGGCGCTCATCTCCTCAAAGGCAGTAT
>ERZ772892.1445-NODE-1445-length-24720-cov-19.739915_pt1 | contig 24720 bp, 17 predicted proteins | sample MGYA00512126_ERZ772892 | MGnify/ENA primary metagenome ERZ772892 (study PRJEB29015, sample SAMEA2737697) | human gut metagenome | biome: human gut; feature: human-associated habitat; material: faeces | place: China | collected 2012 ... | reverse complement strand
GTATCATGATAAGAACATTCGATCAGGCAGAGGTTGAAAATCTTGCGGAATACGGCAATATCCCGATAATCAACGGTCTTACGGATCTTTCTCATCCTTGCCAGGTGCTTGCTGACCTTATGACAATCCGTGAGTACAAGGGTAAGCTTGACGGTCTTAAGATGTGCTACATAGGCGACGGCAACAATATGGCAAACTCGCTCATTGTAGGCGGCTTAAAGACGGGTATGAGCGTATCTGTTGCCTGCCCTGAGAACTACCACCCTGCCGCTACAACACTTGCGTTTGCTAAGAAGTATGACTGCTTTGAACTGACAGACGATCCGATAAAGGCCGCAAAGGACGCAGATGTTATCTTCACAGACGTATGGGCATCTATGGGTCAGGAAGGCGAAGCCGAAATCAGAAAGAAAGCATTCAAGGGCTTCCAGATAAACGATGAGGTTATGGCTGTCGCTAAGCCCGACGCTATGGTACAACACTGCCTGCCCGCACACAGAGAAGAAGAAATTACAGCCAAGGTATTCGAAGAACACGCAAACGAAATCTTTGATGAGGCTGAAAACAGACTCCACGCACAGAAGGCAGTAATGGTACTGCTTATGGGCAATAAGGATTAATCCGGATAAAACTTAAATATCCGATACGGAGCAACGCATTATGTTGCTCCGTATTCGTGTAATATGGGGGAATAGTCATGACTAATCTGCTTATAAAACTGTTCGTAAAGGACAGCAAAAACACATCCGATCCCGCTGTCAGAAAGCGTTACGGGTATCTCGGAGCATTTACCGGTATTGTACTTAACATACTTTTGTTCCTCGGAAAGCTGATTGCAGGTATATTATCAGGCGGTATCTCCGTAATCGCAGACGCATTCAATAACCTTTCAGACGCAGGCTCATCAATAATGACCTTTGTCGGCTTTAAAATGGCAGGAATGCCTGCAGACAGCGAACATCCCTACGGTCACGGCAGAATGGAGTATGTTTCGGGCATAATAATTTCTTTTATCATCATGATGATGGGCTTTGAGCTTGGTAAAAGCTCGGTCGAAAAAATCTTCTCGCCCGAAAAGTCGGAGTTCAGCATACTTGCCGTATCGGTGCTTGGAGCATCGCTTCTTGTGAAGCTGTGGATGGCACTGTTCAACACAAAGCTCGGTCGGAAAATAGACAGCGCCACAATGAAGGCCGCAGCGGCAGATTCGCTTTCTGACTGCATTTCTACATCGGTAGTAATCATCTGTATGTTCATACAGCTGTTCAGCGGTTTTGAACTTGATTCATACGCAGGTATCATTGTTGCGCTTTTTATCCTCTACACAGGCTTCAATACATTCAAGGAAAGCCTCACTCCGCTGCTTGGCGCAAAGCCTAAAAAGGAACTGGTGGAGGAAATTGAAAACACTGTAATGAACTATGACGGAATAGTCGGCGTACACGATCTTATGGTGCATGATTACGGCGTAGGCAGAATGGTAATATCGCTCCATGCCGAAATAAGCAGTAAAACAGATATAATGCTTGCACACGAGCTTATAGATCTTATAGAGGACGATCTCAGGGAAAAGTACAGATGCAGTGTTACGATACACATGGATCCTGTTGTTGTGGACGATAAGAAGGCGGACGAGGTAAAAAAGGTGGTTCTTGATATAATAAAAAATATCGACAGCAGCCTTACTATTCACGATTTCCGCATTACCGACGGTGTTTCAAGGATAAATGTAATTTTCGATCTCGTAACGCCTTTTGGCTTCAGATATAAGGACGGGGAGCTTGCTCTTATGATAAAGAACGCAATTGCGGAAAAGGACGGCAGGCTCAATGCCGTAATCACCGTTGAACGTTCAATGTGCTGAATAATGCTTTTTAACGCACAAAGTCACATAAGACTTTGTGCGTTTATTTTAAGTTGACTTGACACGGATTTTGTGATAAAATAAAACTATACTATATTATGAGAGAGTGTTTGTATGAACGGCAATAACGGAAAATGCGGAAAACTGTTTGTTATAGAAGGGCTTGACGGATGCGGTAAAAGCACACAGCTTGAGATGCTGAAAGCAAGCGCAGACAGCAATATCCGTTTCATCAGCTTTCCGAATTATAACAGTGCAAGCGGTGAGATAATCAAGGACTATCTCAGCGGTAAATTCTGCGAGGAAAACGGCAGAACGGGCGCATATACGGCCGGCAGTTTCTATGCGATAGACCGTTATATCAGCTACAAGACCGACTGGGAAAAGGATTATAAAGCGGGCAAGACCATAATAGCCGCAAGATACACCTCCTCAAATGCGATATATCAGATGGCAAAGCTGGAAAAGTCCGAATGGGATGAGTACCTTGAGTGGCTTGAGGACTACGAATACGATAAATTCGCAATTCCACGTCCCGAAAGGATTATATTTCTGGATATGCCCGTAGAGGTGTCGCAAAAGCTCCTTTCCGCACGTTACGGCGGAGATGAGGCGAAGAAGGATATTCACGAAAGCAACGTTGCTTTTCTTAAGGCTTGTCGGGAAACGGCGCTATACACAGCCGACAAGAAGGGCTGGTATATACTGCCGTGCTCGGACGGTGAAAATCCTTACACTCCCGAAAAGATAAATAAAGAATTATCGGCGCTGATTTACGGCTGATAACAGACAAAAGCAAGGTAATATAAAGTGTTGGAATTAAAGAAAATTGAACTCAGCGACAAGCAGTGGATAGATCCGCTTCTGAAGCTGTCTGATTTCAGAGGTTGTGAGTATAACTTCACAAACAACTTTGTGTGGAGCGGTGTTTACAACATTACTGTAGGACGTTTTCAGGATTTTTATGTATCAAAGCACGGAAACTGTTTCGTGTTTCCGGCAGGAAAAGGCGATACGGACGCACTGCTTTCAGAACTGAAAAATTACTGTGACAGTACGGGAATACCGTTTGAATTCTGCAGTATGGATATAAAGGACAAACAGATGCTTGAACAGCGTTATCCCGGTATGTTCACCTTCGATACAAGCGAAGATCTGTACGACTATGTGTATCAGTCGCAGTCGCTTGCAACGCTCGGCGGAAAGAAGCTGCATTCAAAGCGTAATTATATAAACCGTTTCAAACAGCTTAACTGGAGCTTTGAGGATATTACGCCGGAGAATATTGACGAATGCAAGCAGATGAGCCTCGAATGGTGCATACGTAATGATTGCGATAAAAGCGAGGATAAATCGGAGGAAATGTGCGCTGTCGGAATAGGACTCGAGCATTTCTTCGACTTAGGTCTTGTCGGTGGAATCCTGAGAGTCGATGGCAGGATACAGGCGTTTTCGTACGGCGAACAGCAATGCAGTGACACGTTTGTGACCCACGTTGAAAAAGCGTTTACCGATTATGACGGAGCATATCCGATGATAAACTATATGATGGCAAACAGGTTCTGTAAAGGACTTGAATATATAAACAGGGAAGAGGATATGGGAGAGGAGAATCTCCGCAAGGCGAAGAAGTCTTATCACCCGTGTTTTATGGTTGAGAAGTTCAGTGCGGTTTATAATGCCGGGAAAGGACAATCAGAATGATATATGTATTTTTAGCGGACGGATTTGAAGAAACCGAGGCAATTGCCCCGATCGACATTTTAAAGAGATTTGGAAAAGAGGTAGTTACCGTCGGAATAGGCGGCGGTAAGATTACAGGCGCACACGGAATTACGGTTATTGCCGATATTACCGACAGCGATGTTATTATGACAGATAAGGTCGAGATGATAGTTCTTCCCGGCGGTATGCCCGGAACACTCAACCTTGAGAAAAGCCCCGTTGTACAGGCAGCTATAAAATTCTGTGCCGATAATAAGAAAGCGATAGGCGCTATCTGTGCCGCTCCGTCTATAATCGGAAAGCTGGGACTTCTGAAAGGCAAAAAGGCAACTTGCTTCCCCGGCTTTGAACAATTCCTTGAGGGTGCAATGTTCACGGGCGACCTTGTAAATATTGATGACAACATAGTTACCGCAAAGGGCGCAGGTGCGGCTGTGGAATTCGGACTGGCACTCGGAGCATTACTCTGCGGTGAAGGAAAAGCAGAAAAGACAGCTAAGTCTTTACAGTGCAGATGAGCGTAAACGAGCAGAAAAAACAACTGAGAAAAGCCTTGCTTCAGAAGCGAAAACTGCTTTGTGACAGTGAAACGGCTGTTAAAAATGCCGCTATAACCGAGAATCTTTTAAGCCTTGAAAAAGTGCGGACGGCAGATACTATACTGCCGTTTGTTTCGACAGACGGCGAGGTGGATACGAGAGAATTCATAACGCAGTGCCTGAAAGCAGGAAAGAATGTCGCTGTGCCGAGATGTATAGACGGCAGTAATATGGAGTTTTGCGTGATACATACATTTGACGATCTTGAAAAAGGTATGTACGGAATTGACGAGCCGAAAAAGAGCTGTGCTGTGATTGATGCCGCCGGTGCAGAAAACAGCGTGCTGATAGTTCCTGCACTCTGCTTTAATACTAAAGGCTTCAGACTCGGTTACGGCAAAGGCTATTATGACAGATTTATAAACGGTTACAAGGGCTATACTGTCGGAGTGTGCTATGAAGAATTCCTGACAGAGAATATACCTGTCGATGATTACGACAGATGCGTTGATATAGTCATTACAGAAAAACGGAAAGGACAAAAATATGGAGAATAATCCTATGGATTTAACTCATAAGGATGAAAATACCGAAAGCACCGAAGAACGCACAATTATGATGGATTCGATAAAAGCGCTTCATACAGGCGAAGTGCGAAACGAAGATTCATCTTATGACAGCGGATACGAAAGCGTTCCGGGCGGTGAAGAATCGCTTTCTGGGGACGGTGAGCCTGCGGAGGACGAGGTAACCGAAGAAGAATATCAGGAATATCTTGCGGCAAAAAAAGAACGCAACAAGAAAATCAAAGCGAAAAACCGCCACAGAAGAACGTTTTCACATATTCTCACAGGCGTTCTGCTGTCAGTTTTTATCATATCAATTTCTGCGTTTCTTGCTACATACATTGTAAAGTCGGCACTTGATTTTACAGGAATCGGAAAAACCTATTGTCAGGCCGAGATACATATAAACGAGGATTCGACAACAGATGAAATCGCTCAGGATCTTGCAAATCTCGGTATTATAAATATGCCGGATGTGTTCAAGCTCTACACCAAAATGTTCGGCAAGGGTGATAAGTTCATAAAGGGTACTTTCACGGTTGACACAACTATGTCGTACAGTGCGCTTATTTCTGAGTTGCAGACAGTGTCTACTGTAAATCAGACGGTTTCAATACAGATAACCGAAGGTATGACTATTGATGAGATTGCTCAGATGATGGAGGATAACCGTGTCTGCCGTGCCGAAGATTTCATGGAGCAGTGCAAGACGCTCGGAGATACTTATAAATTCCAGAAACGTCTTGAGAATAAAAAGCTGAAATATTATCAGATGGAAGGATATATATTCCCCGATACATACGAGTTCTATATTCTTCCTGCCCTTGAGGACAATAAGGAGCTTGATACAAGCGAGTATGCCGCAGATGCTCTTGACATTATATATCAGAACTTCAATAACAAGCTGACGGCACGTTACTATAACCGTATGAGCGAGCTTGGGCTTACGCTTGACGAAACCATAACGCTTGCTTCGATAGCACAGCGTGAGGCGGATACTACGACCAATATGGGCAATGTTGCATCGGTATTCTTCAACCGTATGGCTGATGCGGAAGCATTCCCGCATCTTGAATCGGATGTTACCGTACATTATGTTGATGAGCATATAAAGCCGCATCTCACTACATCGCAGTACGATCAGAAAATGTTTGACGCATATAACACCTATAAGTGTGACGGTATACCGATAGGACCTATCTGCAACCCGGGACTTGACGCTATAAAGGCAGTGCTTTATGCGCCTGAAACAAGCTATTACTACTTCTGTGCAGATCCCGAAACAACAGAAATGTATTTTGCAGAAACTATTTCGGAGCATGAGGAGAATCTCCGCAAGTGCGGACTGGATCATGCGATAGCCGAATAATCAAACAATCAATATTCCGCCGCAGAGCTTTCTGCGGCGGAATGTCATAATAAGGTAAAAGAAAGGTTAAATTTATGTTAGAGCTTTTATCGCCTGCGGGTGATCTTGAATGTCTTATGTCAGCCGTTGATTACGGTTGTGACGCTGTATATCTCGGAAGTACAATGTTCGGTATGAGAGCAGGTGCGGCAAAATTCGATCCCGAAACGTTGAGGAATGGCGTTGAATACGCTCATGCAAAGGGTGTAAGAGTATATCTTACCTGCAATACCGTTCCGTCAAACGATGAGATAGAACTGCTCCCCGAATTTATAAAAACCGCATACGACTGCGGAATAGATGCCGCAATAGTAAGCGACATCGGCTGTATTGCTCTTATAAAGCGTACCGTTCCCGATCTTGAAATTCACGTTTCTACACAGGCGGGAGTAGTAAACTATGTAACTGCAAACGAGCTGTACAAGATGGGTGCAAAGAGAGTAGTGCTTGCCCGTGAGGTAGATATTGAAAATATAAAGCGTATAAGGGATAACATACCTGAGGATATGGATATTGAAGTGTTCGTTCACGGGGCAATGTGCGTTTCATTTTCCGGAAGATGCCTGCTTTCCGCTTTTATGACAGGCAGAAATGCCAACAAGGGCGAATGCGCTCAGCCTTGTCGCTGGAAATATCACTTAGTTGAAGAAAAACGCCCCGGCGACTACTATGAGCTGTCGGAGGGTGATGGCGGCTCTTATATCCTTAACGCTAAGGATATGTGTATGATAGAGCATCTTAAAGAACTTAAGGATGCAGGCGTTACCAGCTTCAAGATTGAAGGCAGAGCGAAATCCGCATATTATACGGCAACGGTAACAAATGCCTACAGAGCTGCGCTTGATGCAGTGAAAAACGGTGAACCGGTTCCGAAGTGGGCGGTTGATGAAGTTTATAAGGTAAGTCACAGACAGTATTGCACCGGCTTTTATTTTAACAAGGGTGACGCAAACCAGTATTACGAGAACAGCGGCTACATCCGTGAGTGCGACTTTGTCGGCGTAATTGACAGCTGTGAGAACGGCAGGGTGAATATCACGCAGAGAAACTATTTTACCGTTCACGATGACCTTGAAGTGCTGTCGCCCGGAAAGACACCGGTAAAGCTGGATATTCCTTATCTGATAAATTCAAAGGGCGAGCAGACAGAGATAGCAAACCGTGCGACAGAAAAGATGTACTTTGACTATCCCGTTTCTTTCCCTCCTCATTCGATAATAAGAAAACCGTTGAACAAAAAGTAAACTACGGAGGAAACTATCATGCTGAAAGCTCCGCAAAACCTGTTCGCTACCGCTTATGACGGATCGGTGCGATCCGACTGGCAGACGGTAGAGGGCGCAGACGGCTATATATTGCAGTTCTATAATGCAGATGAACCGGAAAAGTGCATTAAAACACGCTATGCACAGAATAATTCAAAGCTGATACTTGGGTTTCGCAACGGCAGAAAGTATGTTGTACGGGTAAAAGCGTTCAGCTATCGTGACGGGAAAGAGGTATGCGGTGAACTGTCACAGTCGGCAGAATTTACGCCGATGTGCCATCACCTTAAAGCTCAGAATGTAATTACGATGAACAAGGGCGAAACGTCACAGATAGTATGGGAATGCAGAAATAAAGTGCCTGCCGTTACTTTTGAATGCGATGACAGCAATGTGGCGACCGTAACAAAGGGCGGACAGGTTACCGCCGTTTCAGACGGTACGGCTGAGATAAAGCTGACGGCTGATGACGGTCAGACTTTTACTGTTAAGATAGTTGTAGGCAGGGATATGTCACGCTATCCGGCTACGGCAAGGATCATGCTCTGCGGCGATATAATGTGTTCGCTTGAGCATCAGCGGAAAGCCGCTTTGCGTTCGCTTGATTTTACAGACGCATTCGGAACGCTTAAAGAAACGGTCAGTTCAGCCGATTATTCTGTAGCGGTGCTTGAAACGACCTGCTTTGACGGAGCACCGTTTGAATATGAAAAGATACGCACAGACAGCGGAAGCCCCAATTGCAATTCTCCGTCCACCTTCATAGACGCAGTGAAAAACTGCGGATTCAATGCACTGGTAACCGCAAATAATCATAACTGTGATACGGGGATTGAAGGGCTTCACGCTACCGTACAACGTATCAGAAACAGCGGTATGGCGAATATCGGTACGCTTGACGATGAAACTCATATTGCCGATATAAACGGCATTAAGGTCGGATTTGTCGCAGTAAATTCAATATCAAACGGGCTTGAGAAAAATATACCGCCCGAAATTATCGGGAAATATGAGCCTGAACACTTCAGACAGCTTGTTGAAACGCTTAAAAATGAAGGCGCTGAATATATAATCGCATATCAGCACTGGGGTGTTATGAATTCCGTCACTGTCCGCAATTCTCAGATAAAGACAGCTGAATATATGGCACAGTGCGGCGTGGATCTTATTATCGGTTCTCATCCGCACGTTATGCAGAGGGTCGGTAAAATACACACATCCGCCGGCAGAGATGTGACGTGCTTCTATTCTTTAGGCAATCTTTTGTCATCTATGAAAGAGCTTCGTGAAAACCGTGAGAGCGTAATTGTAAATCTGATTCTCACAAGGACCGAAAGCGGAGTAAAGTCTGATATATCGTGCATTCCGACGCTTTGCAAGGATACCTCCGACGGATATACGGTAAGCGTTCTTGACGGGCCGCTGACGCATACAGAACAGATTTCCGAAGATCGCATAAGAGATATACTCGGCAAGGAGGGCGTTATACGAAAATACCCTAAATTCTTGCTGCAAGGCTCAGCCGTGCTTAGAAATATATTCCGTGACAGCGGTTTTTCCTATGATGATACCGCTCTTATTCTGTCGCCGTTATCGCTTGTAAGCAAAAAAAGTAATCTTTCGGGAAAAGCCGGCAGCCAAAGAAATAAAATTGATATAAATAAAAATTTCAAATCGTTTTTAGACGGCTCAGACAGCGATTATATCGTAATCGACCTTTATACAGCGGCGGCTGTTTCGTGCTACAGGTACGGTGACAGCTTCTATACGGCATCGGGCAGTTTTATTTCTTCCGATTTTTACAATTCCAATAAAGACAGGCTTGAAAAAATTTCTCCGCCTTTTGACGAAAAAACAGTAAAATCTGCGCTTAAAGAATATGCGAAAATTGTCTTGTCAAAATATGATAAGGATAAAATCATATTAGTGCGTTTAAAATTCAGCAATATCTGCGTAAAAGAAAATCAGCTAAGAAACGGTAAAAACAGAAATGCGTTGAATAAGCGGTTGAGGCTGTATGAGGATTATCTGATTTCGCTTTTACAGCCGGTGGTTATTGATGTTTCCGGCAATTATTTTATGGCGTCAAAAAGTGACAATATGATGTCCTTTGAGCCGCTTTTCTACGATGATGTAAGAATCAAGCTGAACTCAGCAGTAAAACGTATCCGCAAGGATACATATTTTTCTGCACCGGAAATAAGACTGCAGCTTATGCGTGTCATAAAGTACTATGATAATATGACAGCAAGAGCCTATCAATCTGAACTGCTTGACAGAAATTATGTATCGGACAGAATGGCAGAGCTTACGTCAAAACAGTTTGTCGCAGAGAATTTCGAGTATTTTGTATATCTGCGTGAAAATGAGATCCGTACCTATGATGATGCAAAAATCCTGCTTTCCGCTAAAGCCGGCGCAGAAAGGCTTATCTCGGCAATAAAAGCCGCTGAGTGTATTGACGGAGATATTTCCGATTGCAGTTACGATGATATAAAGATCGTTTTCGATGAGAACTTCCTTATGAAAAAACAATTATCCCGTAAACTTTCTGAGGTTTACAAATATACTGTTCCCGATAACTGCGAACATATTTTCCTTATCAGAAACGACCGCAAATTGCTTGAAGACTACGAAGCACGGCACAAACCTGTATTGGTTGACATCTGGGGCAGCTGTATTTCCCGTGAATCCGTTAACCGTAATTCCTCAGGTATCTATGTCGATAAGTACATTTTCAAGCAGCCGTTTTTGCTTGCAGACGAGCCTGAAATACCTTTTGATAACGATTTGAAGGCTGATAAATTCTGCGGCAGTAAGTGGCGAAGACGCACTGTCAAAGAGGCGTTTTTGCACGAAGGAAAACGCATTCTATCTGACAGTAGTGCCAAATGGCTGATTATTGATATGTACGACCTTATCTGCAATATGCGTAAGTACGGCGATTCGCTTTTCGAGGTGGATGATTTCATACTTCGCACCGCTTTTTACAAGTCGATTTCCGATAAATGCGAAAGCACATATTTATTTAAAGAAAGAAGCCGTGAATATCTCGAAAGAGCGCTTGAAAACTTCTGTAAATTTGTCACAGAGCGCTATGGAAAAAACGTTATTTTAATTAAAGCTGATCTTAAAGACCGTTATATTTCGCTTGACAATCGGTTAGAAATGTTATCCGACAGCGATAACACATTCAAAACCAAAAAAGCATTTATAAACGGATTTGAAGAAGAATTCGCACGTCTTACCGATTGCTGTGTAATTGATATTTCTAAAAGGTTTTATGCCGATGACCGCTTTGCACTTGGCGGTGCGCATATCGTCCATTATGAAGATGAGTTCTACAGTCAATGCTGTAAGCATATAACGGCTTTCATCGGCGGTGCTGACATCCGTTATACCGATAAGGTCGATGAGGAGTATATCGCTCTGAGAGATATGAAAATTAAATAAAGATTAGTTATCCCCGTACAGTTTAATTCTGTATGGGGATAGTTTTGTATATATGTCCGTTTTATCGGACAGGGGATATGGTAAAATTTATAATGGTTAGCTGAATTCACTTTTACACAACGAGAGCCGCACAGACTTTCGACTGTGCGGCTCAGGTTGGTGCTGAACTAAGATACAACATAAAAATTATTTCAATCCACCGATATTATCTACCGGACCTTTATATTATACAGTTTCTGCGGAAAAATTTCAAGATGATACCGAACTATATTATGGGATTGCTACTATGCACAAATGCAATGACTAAAAATTGTTGATTTTCACGATTGACGTAAGTGCATCATTACGATATAATGTAGAAAAGCAGCAGATAATAACACTATGATAATACATATAAATTGAAACTGATTTCAATAAATTCGACAAATTCTCTCATGGATTTGCAAAAAAATTACTTTTTCTTTCAGAAAAGCATTGAAATTTACATTTGCTGATAGTATACTGAATTTAGTGATATAATCTGATGGAGGATTATTATGGATCATATTGCTCATATAAGAATTGAGAGTAATAAAAATAATGAAGTGGGTGTTGAGGAGAAGGTCACTGAACATTCTAAAAAGGTTGCGGTTTTGGTAGACACTTATTCATCGCCTTTCAGAATGGCGAGTGCTGCTCACATTTCAGCATTGTTGCATGACGTTGGAAAGTTAAATTACGATTTTGACGGATATATAAAGCACGAGAACGGCATTAAAAGAGGCGAAATCGATCACAGCTATGCGGGAGCAAAATTTCTTTTGGAACTGGTTTCAAACGATGATGATAAATATAAAAAAGAAGTCGCAAGATTAATTGCGAGAATCATTATTTCTCATCACGGACTGAATGATTGGTATACACGGAACAATGATGATTATTTTGATTACAGATGCAGTAAAAATGAACGTTATGACGAAATCAAGAGCAACATAAGCGAGCTTATCTCTGATAGCAAACTTGATGAGTTGCTTAATAAAGCGGCTGATGAATATCGCAGAATTTTTGAAAAGATGAAAGAAATCTGCTGTGCCAAAGACAGAAAACAATATTTCACAACATTAGCTTTTTATCACGGATTGTTGGAAAGACTGACCGAGTCCTGCCTCATTGACGCTGACAGGACGGCGACAGCCGAATTTATGGAAGGTATTGAAATTACAGAACCGTCTGAAGATGAAATACGGCGTAATTGGCTTGATATGAAACAGCGTTTGGATAACAAGCTGAGTAAATTTTCCGGAAGCGACAGTTTAATATCAAAACTGCGAATGAACATTTCGGACAGATGCTGTGCATTTGCCAAAAATGATGTAGGTATAGCTCAGCTTATTGTTCCTACAGGTGGCGGAAAAACGCTTTCGGCATTGCGTTTTGCGATTGAATATGCTGTTGAGCATAAAAAGGAACGCATTTTTTACATTTCTCCGTTTATGTCCATACTTGAGCAGAATGGAGATGTAATCCGTGAGATAGCGGGAGATGATAACTACCTTGAGCATCACTCCGATATGTATTGCAAAATTATTGATAATAAGCATAAGAGTAAAGAAGAAGTCAATGATGAGCTTGAGGACTATGAGCTGCGTTGCAGGCATTGGGATAAACAGGTTATTTGCACTACTATGGTGCAGTTCTTTGATACATTATTCTCGTCCAGGACCGAAGCTCTGAGAAGGATGCACAGATTTACTGATTCGGTAATCATAATTGATGAAGTGCAATCAATACCGATAAGGTGCGTATATTTGTTTAATCTTGCTATGAATTTTCTTTCCGAATTTATGGGATGCACGATAGTGTTATGTTCCGCAACACAACCTACATTTGAACAGTGCAAATATCCTATAATGCTTGACAAAGATAGCTCGATGACAGGGGATTATACAAAGGATTTTGAAGATTTTAAAAGAACTGAAGTTGTATCGTTGCTGAATAATCAGGGAAATACTTATGAAGAAGCTGCGGTAATATGTATGGACAAGTACCGTGAGAACGGGAATCTTCTGTTTGTAGTAAACACTAAAACTGCGGCGGCAGAAATATTCAGGAATGTAACGCAACTTAATGACGAAGAAGAAATCAAGGCGAAAGTGGTTCACCTCAGCACAAATATGTGTCCGGCACACAGACGCAAGGCAATTGATGATATACGCCGTATGCTTGATAATAATGAACGTGTGATATGCATAACGACACAGCTTATAGAGGCAGGGGTCGATATCAGCTTTAAATGTGTAATACGTTCAAGTGCAGGTCTTGATAACATAGCTCAGGCGGCAGGAAGATGTAACAGAAACGGTGAAGATGATCGCAGGAATGTATACATAATCAAACTGAAGGATGAATATATCGAAAAGCTCGGAAAACTTAAAGAGGCACAGCGCCAATGCGGTTTGATAGTACGAAAATACGGATGTGAACAACTGTTGTCGGTTGATATTATGAAAAGATATTTTCGTGATTACTATGAAGATTGTGCCTGTGACAGTAATGGCGATATGCTTGAATATCAAATCAGAAATTCAAATTACAGCCTTCTTGATCTGTTGTCTCGCAATATAATTTTCAGCAATGATAAAGGAGATTGGAGGTCAAGGCAGGCGTTCAAAACAGCAGGCGATAACTTCAGAATGATAGATAATAACACTATTGATATAATAGTGCCGTATAATGAAGAGGCGAGCAGAATAATCGAAGCTCTTAACGGTGAAACAACTATATCGCAGGCTCTTGAGCTTCAGCGTAAAGCACAGCAGTACATTGTAAATGTATACGATTATACATTTAAAAAGCTTGCTGAAAACGATGCTTTAAACGAGATTAAGGTTAGACGGGATGAAAAAGTGTATATCTATGCACTGAAAAAAGAGTTTTACAATAACGCTACAGGGCTAAGTACAGAGGGCAAACCTCAGGAAGCAATGTTCGTCTGAGTTTGCCTCAAATATCGGATATATACAACACGATGTGTGACCTGTCTGTTAGAACAGGCTGACATAAATATCAAAATGCAAAATACGGGTAAAAGCGAAAGCACAAGCCCGAAAATAAAGGAGGTAAGAATTTTGAGCAAAACCGAACACGATAATATTGTCGAGTTCAAGGTGAGCGGAGATTTAGCACTGTTTGCAGACGTGCTGACACGTCCGGGCGGAGAAAAATTCAGTTATCCCATACCTACTTATGAGGCGTTGAAAGGCATACTCATGAGCATATACTGGAAGCCGACTATCATATGGGTGATAGACGAGTGCAGGGTGATGAATAAGATCTCTATGGAACGTAAGGGCATCCGTCCGATCAAATACGGCGGAGGCAACGACCTTTCGTATTACACCTATCTTAAAGATGTGGAGTACAGGGTAAGAGCGCACTTTGAATGGAATGACAACCGTCCCGAGCTTGAAAAAGACCGGAACGAAAACAAGCATCATAACATTGCAAAACGCATGATACAGCGTGGCGGAAGGCGTGATATTTTCCTCGGTACAAGAGAATGTATGGGGTATGTCGAGCCTTGCAGCTATGATGAAGGTGTAAGCTATTATCAGGGTACAGAAATTCCATATGGCTTTATGTATCATGGCATTACTTATGCAGACGAAGCTGAGAGGGAAGAAGACAAGGGCAAACTTACCGTCAGATTCTGGCGGCCTGTTATGAAAGACGGGGTTATAAAGTTTGATCATCCGAATGATATACCCGAATCTCAGAAAAGGCATATCCGTGATATGAAAATAAAGCCGTTTGATAAAGATCTTGATAATTTCAGCGGACTTGAAGAATTCGACTATATAGGCGGGGGTGATGATATTGAGTTGGACTGATGAATTGATGAGAGCATATGACATTCTGAATTCAACGAATGACCGGAATTTACTTCCGCTTTGTCATTCGACGCAGAATGCACAAATTACAATAGATATCAATTCAGATGGCACTATACCGTCAATAGGATTCGCAGAAAAAGTCGAAAAAGAAGATGCTGTTACAATAATTCCCGTAACAGAGGATTCATCGTCCAGAGGAGCAGGTATCAATCCGCATCCGCTTGCAGATAAACTGATATATATTGCAGGCGATTATCCTAAGTATGCAGACGTCAAAAAAAGCGACAACAGCGATTATTATAATGCGTATATCGAAAATCTGAAAAAATGGTGCGAGTCAGGATCTGCACCGCAGGAAGTAAAGGCTGTATACACTTATCTTTCCAAAGGCACTATAATTGCCGATCTGATTGACGCAGGGATATTCACTTTGAATGAAAAAGGCAAATTATCCGATGAAAAGATAGCCAATTACGATCCCGCAGAATGCTTTGTGAGATTCAGCGTTGACGGAAAAAAGCTATGGAAAGACGAGAGCTTGTATCAGGCGTATATAGCGTATGCCTGCGGCGATTGTGCGACTTCGGATATTTGCTATGCTTCAGGCGAACACGGCGGTATAACATATAAGCATCCGTCTAAAATACGAAATACCGGCGATAAGGCAAAGCTGTTTTCCACAAACGATGTAAGCGGTTTTTCATATAGAGGAAGATTTGCGGATAAAACTCAGGCTACCGCAATCAGCTTTGACTACTCGCAGAAGTTACACAATGCGCTTAAATGCCTGATAAAAAAACAAGGCTATATTGTAGACGGTCTGTGCATTCTGGTATGGGAAAATAATCTTGAAGAAATTCAAAAGCCTTTTGAGGGATGCAGCTTTGATGACGATGAAGATGGCTATATTCCTGAAAGCAACACCGGCGAAATAAACAAAACGCTTACGATAGCTTCTATTACGGGTACCAAAAACAAATACAAAAGCGATTCTAAAACTCTTTTGATTATGTTCGACAGTGCTACAACGGGAAGACTTTCAATGACGGAATATGCTGAGGTTGCAACCTCGGATTATCTTTCTAACCTTGAAAAATGGCATAGAGATACCTCGTGGATATGCTATGGTAAACGCCGTTCTTTTTCTGTATACGAAATTGCCGCCTGTGCTTATGGCAATGAAGAAGGAAGTGTGCTTAAGCCGGGCGAAAAAACAAAAAAAGATGTTTATCAGCGACTTATTCCGTATATCGTATGCGGCGGAAGAATACCGCAGGATATAGTAAACCAACTGTTCATCAGAGCTTGCAGATACAATGCCTTTGATAATAAAAGCAACAACTGGCAAAGAGTTGTTAACTGTGCCTGCGGTATGATACGAAAAAGAATTATCGAAACAAAAGGAGAGTGTACAATGTCACTTGAAAAAGAATGCTGCGACAGAGATTATCTGTACGGCAGACTGCTTGCAGTAGCAGATTATGCGGAAGGTTCAACGTATGACGATAACGAAAACCGACCGACTAACGCAAAGCGCTTGATTGAGGCATTTTCAAATCACCCGTGCGAAATATGGAAGGTGCTTTATCTGAGTCTCAGACCGTATCTCAACAGAATGAATATCGGTAAGAGAAGTTATTTTGAGCGTATGATAAATCAGATCACAGCGATGTTCCCGCTGGATACCTACAACGATAATTCACCGTTGTCTTCGGAATTTCTGCACGCATACAGCTGTCAGATGAATGATTTTTTCACAAAGAAAACAGACGATAACAAGGAGGAAGAATAATTATGAGCACATTAGCAAACAAGGTTGATTTTGAGGTTATTATCTCAGCAACGGACGCAAATCCCAACGGCGATCCTTTAAGCGGTAACCGCCCCAGAATAAATTCAAAGGGTCTGGGTGAGATTTCAGATGTCTGCATCAAGCGTAAGATACGCAACAGACTTCAGGATATGGGCGAAAGAATATTCGTACAGAGCGATGACAAGTGTGATGACGGATGCGACAGCTTAAGAGCAAGAGCGGATTCTTGTGGTGAACTCAAAAAAGCATCTTCAGGCAAGAATACCAACAAGGATGAATACGCAAGGATCGCTTGTGAACAGTGGATAGATGTCCGCAGCTTTGGGCAGGTGTTCGCTTATAAAGATGGCGTTTCAGTAGGTGTAAGAGGTCCGGTATCAATCAGCATCGCAAAGAGCGTATCTCCTATTGAAATAATCAGTATGCAGATAACAAAGAGCGTAAACGGAGAGAGCGGTAAGAACGGTAAAGCTTCTGATACTATGGGTACAAAAAACCGTGTTGGTTTTGGTCTGTATGTATTCAAGGGCAGTATCAATTGCCAGCTTGCTGAAAAAACAGGCTTCAGCGACGAAGATGCGGAAAAGATAAAAAAGGCACTTGTAACGCTGTTCGAAAACGATTGTTCTTCCGCACGTCCCGAAGGAAGCATGCAGGTGTGCAGAGTTTACTGGTGGAAGCATGACGGTAAAACACCTAAGGTATCTTCTGCAAAGATACATAATGCTGTTCATATAAAGGAAAAGGCTGAGCTTAACGGAAAGGAACCTAATTCTGTAGAAGATTATGATATTGTTCTCAACAATCCCGAGGGTGCAGTACAGCCTGAGATAATTGACAATATTTAATGAGCTACAGCGAAGATGAATATCTGATGATTTCCGGCATACAGCATTTTGTGTTTTGCAAACGACAATGGGCATTATTGCACATTGAACAACAATGGAACGAAAACTACCTCACGGTTGACGGCAACATTCTTCATCGTAATGCACACGACGGAGATTTTACCGAAATGCGAAGGGATGTTATTGTTACCAGAAGTATGCCGGTTTCTTCATCGGAATACGGTATCAGCGGTGAATGCGATATAGTTGAATTCCATAGGTCAAAAGACGGAATATGTCTTTTTGGCAGAGAAGGGAAGTACAGCGTTATCCCCGTAGAATATAAAAGGGGAAGACCTATTGACAGCGACTGTAACGATCTTCAGCTTATCGCACAGGCTGTTTGCCTTGAAGAAATGCTGTGCTGCAGCATACCATACGGATATATGTATTACGGGCAGATAAGGCGCAGGGTGAAAGTTGAGTTCACTGATGAATTAAGAGTAAGACTTTCGTCTGTATTGAACGAAATGCACAGGCTGTATAAGGCACACCATACACCTGTTGTAAAAAAGAGCAGGAGTTGTAATGCATGTTCGATGAACAATTTGTGTTTACCCTCGGCAACATCTTCGTCAGCATCGGAATATATTAAAAATCGCTTGAAAGGGGACAGTATATGAGAAAACTCAGAAATACGCTTTATGTGATCACGCCGGACAAATATCTGTCCCTTGACGGCGAAAATATAGTAATGCACAGCAAAGACGATACGCAAACACGTCTTCCTTTGCATAATGTCGAGGATATTGTGATATTCGGCGGCAGGGGAGCCAGTCCTGCATTGATGAATAAATGCACTGAAGATAATATCGGGCTTACATTTATGAGCCACAGCGGAAAATTTCTTGCAAGAGCAGAGGGAGCAATCAGCGGAAATGTGTATCTGCGACGGGAACAGTTCAGAATAGCGGATGATGAGGCGAGAAGTCTTTCTGTAGCAAAGAATTTTATTATCGGAAAACTGTTTAACAGCCGCTATGTTATCGAAAGAGCAGTAAGAGATCATTCTTTACAAGTTGATGTTGATAAACTGAAAAACCGTTCCGACCTTCTTTCACAGGCTATAATCAAGTGTCAGAGCGTTTCTGATATTGATACTTTGCGTGGAATCGAGGGAGAATCTGCACAGCTCTACTTTTCGGTTTTTGACGAATTTATACTTCAGCAGAAAGATGAGTTCCGTTTTGTAACAAGAAGTAAACGGCCGCCGCTTGATAACGTCAATGCTTTACTGTCTTTTTCGTATTCTGTTGCAACCGGTATGTGTACATCTGCACTTGAAACCGTAGGGCTTGATCCTTACGTCGGGTTTATGCACACAGACCGCCCCGGCAGACGGTCGCTTGCGCTTGATCTTGTAGAAGAATTCCGAGCGATAATGTGCGACAGATTTGTTATAAGTCTTATCAACAAGCGCATTATAAATAACGGCGATTTTGAGAAGAAGGAAGATGGCGCAGTATTATTAAGCGAAGACGGCAGAAAGGTCTTTTTGACGCATTGGCAGAACAGAAAACAGGATATTGTTATGCATCCGTTTTTAAAAGAAAAGGTTGAATGGGGCTTGCTTCCTTATATACAGGCACTTCTGCTTTCAAGATATATCAGAGGCGATCTTGATGAATATCCTATGTTGCTCTGGAGGTAGTTATGCTTCTGTTAATAACTTATGATGTAAACACCGAAACATCGGCTGGGAAAAGTCGACTTAGGAAAGTTGCAAAACAATGTGTCAATTACGGTATCAGAGTTCAGAATTCGGTTTTTGAATGTGTTGTAGATGCAACTCAGGCACACGAACTGAAATTTAAACTCAAAGAACTTATTGATACAGAAAAAGACAGTCTTAGATTCTATAATCTTGGCGATAAATACTCAAATCGTATTGAGCATTACGGAGCTAAGTCCGCAATCAAGGTTGAAGAACCTTTGATTTTTTGAATTTGTGCGAATGTGTAGTGCGCAGAATTTTCTGTAGACATTCGCACGCGATAATTTACTTATAAAGGAAATTATCAAAGCGCAAATTTAGTTATTAATGATTTTATTGATGGAAAATGTCCGAAATGTGATATTTAGCTTCAAAATAAAGATAATCATTGTATAAATTTGCTGTCGCCCTCTTCACGAGGGCGTGGATTGAAATACGACAAGACCTTTTGCAACTTGCCCTCGACTTAAGTCGCCCTCTTCACGAGGGCGTGGATTGAAATTTTATACTCGATACCGTCCTCCTCAAAAAGCACGGGTCGCCCTCTTCACGAGGGCGTGGATTGAAATTTAATTGAAAAGCCGAGCAGCGGTATACCGTTAAGGTCGCCCTCTTCACGAGGGCGTGGATTGAAATACAATAAGTGCGAAAGGTTTTTAAGACCTTACCGGTCGCCCTCTTCACGAGGGCGTGGATTGAAATGGTATAACGGGCATTGCGGTATATCTCGTAAAAAGTCGCCCTCTTCACGAGGGCGTGGATTGAAATAACCAAAGTATGAGCAAGTTTGCCGAACTCGTAGCGTCGCCCTCTTCACGAGGGCGTGGATTGAAATAGAATGTGATGATTTGATCGAAGCCGCCGAAGCGGGTCGCCCTCTTCACGAGGGCGTGGATTGAAATGTTACTGGTATGTATTAAATGAAAAGTGTGACGGTCGCCCTCTTCACGAGGGCGTGGATTGAAATAATTGCATTGATCTTACGCAGTATCATCTGATATGTCGCCCTCTTCACGAGGGCGTGGATTGAAATGGCAACATTGCCGTAAGTATTGGAATCAGGATAAGTCGCCCTCTTCACGAGGGCGTGGATTGAAATACCTTTTCCAATTAATTCGCACAACCTGTCAAAGGTCGCCCTCTTCACGAGGGCGTGGATTGAAATCTCCTTGTCCATCTTTGCTCCGCAATTTGGACAGTGTCGCCCTCTTCACGAGGGCGTGGATTGAAATTGCGTGTCGTAATACTGGTTTTTCTCATCGGGAACATGTCGCCCTCTTCACGAGGGCGTGGATTGAAATAATTCGCCGATGCAACCGCAGGTACGCTCGGAAAGTCGCCCTCTTCACGAGGGCGTGGATTGAAATATCACGATATTCGCCGCCCAACCGACAACTGCCGGTCGCCCTCTTCACGAGGGCGTGGATTGAAATTTGTAACGAGCGCAAGACCGTTTCTATGGAACGCGTCGCCCTCTTCACGAGGGCGTGGATTGAAATCACATCTTTACAACCTCTCTTTCTGCGGAGATTAGTCGCCCTCTTCACGAGGGCGTGGATTGAAATAAGAACAATCTTGCCCCGTTGCCCCTAAGGGCGAGGTCGCCCTCTTCACGAGGGCGTGGATTGAAATCGATGTTGACAGCGTGGAACTGGACGAAAACGGCAGTCGCCCTCTTCACGAGGGCGTGGATTGAAATATATGCTAACCAACATAAATTGGTCGTAACCAGTAGTCGCCCTCTTCACGAGGGCGTGGATTGAAATAACGAAAATCCAAAAATTGAGCAGTTTTGCATAAGTCGCCCTCTTCACGAGGGCGTGGATTGAAATACAAAGGTACGTTATAATATAGACAATGAAACGAGGTCGCCCTCTTCACGAGGGCGTGGATTGAAATACAAAGGTACGTTATAATATAGACAATGAAACGAGTCGCCCTCTTCACGAGGGCGTGGATTGAAATCGAAGTAGGCTACATTTTTGACAAGGACGGCAATGGTCGCCCTCTTCACGAGGGCGTGGATTGAAATCACGTGGAACAAAGCCCCTCGGCAGAGGGGCTTTGTCGCCCTCTTCACGAGGGCGTGGATTGAAATCGATAGGCTCAGCAATAACCTCGTATTCACGGGGTCGCCCTCTTCACGAGGGCGTGGATTGAAATAGGCGAAGCGAATTTATCTGATTTTAAAGTGGGAGTCGCCCTCTTCACGAGGGCGTGGATTGAAATAAGCTTGTTTGAAAATAAAGCGTCTTGGAATAAGTCGCCCTCTTCACGAGGGCGTGGATTGAAATCTACGCCGCCCTCGAAAAATGGAGAAAGCGACCCGTCGCCCTCTTCACGAGGGCGTGGATTGAAATTGCCTGTCATTATTCTTTTCCTCCCTTGCTACCGGTCGCCCTCTTCACGAGGGCGTGGATTGAAATCTGATAACGGACGTGTATCTCTGGACGCTGTTAAGTCGCCCTCTTCACGAGGGCGTGGATTGAAATTCCGCTCGGCATATCAAAATATAAAGGCAAATGTGTCGCCCTCTTCACGAGGGCGTGGATTGAAATTGACGCGTCAAAAATGACAGATGTGCAAAAAGAACGTCGCCCTCTTCACGAGGGCGTGGATTGAAATACTTGCTGTATACACAGGCTTATTTTCTGCTTTTGCCGTCGCCCTCTTCACGAGGGCGTGGATTGAAATGCCAAGCAGATGGGAAATACACAAGGTATTTGCGTCGCCCTCTTCACGAGGGCGTGGATTGAAATCCGAGGAACTAATAAGGTCAATGCCCTTGTGCGTTGTCGCCCTCTTCACGAGGGCGTGGATTGAAATCCGAGGAACTAATAAGGTCAATGCCCTTGTGCGGTCGCCCTCTTCACGAGGGCGTGGATTGAAATTTTCCGCTGACAAAAAATGACATTTCGGGCTTGGTCGCCCTCTTCACGAGGGCGTGGATTGAAATATCGTGACCCGCAATTCCGTCAACCACTGTAACAGTCGCCCTCTTCACGAGGGCGTGGATTGAAATGCTATCTAAAATCTGATTGAAAGAAAAATCAGCCGTCGCCCTCTTCACGAGGGCGTGGATTGAAATACAAAATCCCCCGACCAAATGTAGTTAGATAACTGTCGCCCTCTTCACGAGGGCGTGGATTGAAATGATTTGTTGGATTTTTTAAAACTACCTCAAATGTCGCCCTCTTCACGAGGGCGTGGATTGAAATACAAAACTATCACACAGTTTTCACAATGGCGCAGGTCGCCCTCTTCACGAGGGCGTGGATTGAAATAAAAACATACTCGATATGTATTTGATGTTTTATGTCGCCCTCTTCACGAGGGCGTGGATTGAAATATATAAATAATTTTGGCAGTCTGCCTATCCGTGTGTCGCCCTCTTCACGAGGGCGTGGATTGAAATCAGTTTCCAACAGCAGAAATTTACGGGGTGTATCGTCGCCCTCTTCACGAGGGCGTGGATTGAAATTTCGGGTACATCTCCCGCTGTCAAAATATCAACAGTCGCCCTCTTCACGAGGGCGTGGATTGAAATATACTATCGAGTAGCATTTTTGCGCTCCGAGTACGTCGCCCTCTTCACGAGGGCGTGGATTGAAATTCCGTCCTTATGTACTCGCAATACTCACCGTTATGTCGCCCTCTTCACGAGGGCGTGGATTGAAATAAAATATCAAGTGTTGTTCCCTCGGGAATAACGCCGTCGCCCTCTTCACGAGGGCGTGGATTGAAATTGATAACACGGGGAGCGGCGGTGTTTTTTCGTGAGTCGCCCTCTTCACGAGGGCGTGGATTGAAATAGACTGTTTCGGACGATATGACCTTTTTAAAAAAGTCGCCCTCTTCACGAGGGCGTGGATTGAAATATTAAACGTGGTGAAAAATTTGCAGTGTTGGTACGTCGCCCTCTTCACGAGGGCGTGGATTGAAATGCCCGATTATCGGGTTCGGGTGCTACAGACGAAAAGTCGCCCTCTTCACGAGGGCGTGGATTGAAATTAATGCAAACGAGCAGATAAGAACAGCTGTATTAGTCGCCCTCTTCACGAGGGCGTGGATTGAAATAGAATATCGTCAACGGTATGTAATGGCAATATCGTCGCCCTCTTCACGAGGGCGTGGATTGAAATTGCCTTATAAATGAGACACTGTAAAATGTCAGAAGTCGCCCTCTTCACGAGGGCGTGGATTGAAATATATCAAGCATATCGAAAAATTGAAAAAAACATAGTCGCCCTCTTCACGAGGGCGTGGATTGAAATACCTATCGTACCGACAGCCCAATGAGTAATGTTAGTCGCCCTCTTCACGAGGGCGTGGATTGAAATACGAAAGGTTTTTTTATGGCTACATTGAAAAAAGGTCGCCCTCTTCACGAGGGCGTGGATTGAAATCGCAGAAAAACAACACTGTACACGATGATCAGAAAGTCGCCCTCTTCACGAGGGCGTGGATTGAAATACCTTTTCCTTGGTGTATAAATTTTTTTGTGGGGTCGCCCTCTTCACGAGGGCGTGGATTGAAATATATCCAAAATTGATAGTGCAAATTTCAGCGATAGTCGCCCTCTTCACGAGGGCGTGGATTGAAATTGACATACTCGGAGTAGCCCGAGTGCCATACATAGTCGCCCTCTTCACGAGGGCGTGGATTGAAATAAACACCGTTTCGCAACGAATCCAATGCCTACCGGTCGCCCTCTTCACGAGGGCGTGGATTGAAATATCACGGACGAATATCGTTACAAGATTATATATGGTCGCCCTCTTCACGAGGGCGTGGATTGAAATAGAACGCCGAGCCAAAAATCAAACTCTTTGCCGAAGTCGCCCTCTTCACGAGGGCGTGGATTGAAATAATGGCGGCGGCATACTGTCCGTCTACATAATATGTCGCCCTCTTCACGAGGGCGTGGATTGAAATGATTCCCGGGTGGCTCACCAATCACAAACCCCTTGTCGCCCTCTTCACGAGGGCGTGGATTGAAATCGACAAAAACTACACCATAGACATAGGCACTAAGTCGCCCTCTTCACGAGGGCGTGGATTGAAATAGCTTGAGCATCGTCCTCACCGTTTTGATATGTTGTCGCCCTCTTCACGAGGGCGTGGATTGAAATACGTTATCTAAGGCGAAGGCGGAAAGTGTCGCTACGTCGCCCTCTTCACGAGGGCGTGGATTGAAATAAACTATATCTATAACGAAGATATGTTTTTATACGTCGCCCTCTTCACGAGGGCGTGGATTGAAATCGAGAAACGTATTGACAGCGTATTAAAAGTTTCCGGTCGCCCTCTTCACGAGGGCGTGGATTGAAATATTTTGTTTTTGTATTCATCGTGAATTTCCTGCTGTCGCCCTCTTCACGAGGGCGTGGATTGAAATCGCAAGCGGCAAGCGGTTGTAGCTGTTAAGATAGGTCGCCCTCTTCACGAGGGCGTGGATTGAAATAACTTTATTAAAAATGAATTGTCCCTCGGTGAAAGTCGCCCTCTTCACGAGGGCGTGGATTGAAATTTAAGTGGCTATAGTAGGGGGGGGAGTAGCTGTCAAGAGTAACATGGTTTACACTTTGTGCAAGCACATGGTTTACATGTTATC
>ERZ772892.1438-NODE-1438-length-24815-cov-2.771365_pt1 | contig 24815 bp, 23 predicted proteins | sample MGYA00512126_ERZ772892 | MGnify/ENA primary metagenome ERZ772892 (study PRJEB29015, sample SAMEA2737697) | human gut metagenome | biome: human gut; feature: human-associated habitat; material: faeces | place: China | collected 2012 ... | reverse complement strand
TATTAAATAGGGCATATGATAGATACTGTATTAGATACTTTATTTTTAAAAATATATTTTTTTCAAATTGCGCACGTTGATGATAGTATAGCATAAAACCTATAGGATTCTCATTCATAAGAGTTAAAATATTTTTTGTATAACCATCATCTCTATATTTACATACTATATGTATTTTCCTTAACAAGATGTAACTATATTTTATATCAATTTTATCATAGATATATGATTCTGTAATAAATTTTTCTCCATCTATTCTGGGGAATAAATTTCCCTTTAATATTTTAGTTTTTAATATTATTGTAGTATCTCCTTTAAAACCATATTTATATAAATTATTCAATTTAGATACAATAATATCATTTGGAAACTCAGTACCTATGACTTCATTCCCCGAACTCCCTCGATAAGAAATAATTCCAGCTATATCTTCATGTAATATTAAATCAGAATCTATATTTATAATATCATCAACAGTATTTTCTGTTATATAATCATCAGAATCAACGCATAGAAATAAATCTGTATCACAACTAAGCACACCTGTATTGTGGGCTTGCATTTTTCCTTGGTTATTTTGGTAAATATATGTAATAGATATTTTATTTTCAGTTATCCATGACTTCACTAATTCGCGAGTATTATCTGAAGAGCCGTCATCAACAATTAACCATTTAAAACACTGTGATGTTTGATTACAAAGGCTTTTATATAGTTCAGGAAGAATATACCCTCTGTTATAAGTTGGAGTAAATATTGTTAAAGTCATTAACGCTTCCTTTTTTTTAAAGCTTCAATAAAATTTTCACCAAAAATTTTTATAATTACTTTTTTTATCATTTTTTTGAATTTAATTGATGGTGACAACCAAGAACCAGCATAATGATGAATTGTTTTAGTTTTGCCAGGAACGATTTCACCACGCATTAGGTAATCAAACGGACAAAAATATTCTTTAGGAAATATTGTCATTTCATTGATTGTCTCAATGGTCGAATTTTGTTTTAATCCGTATTTTAAGAAATATTCTGTTGAATACTCACAAATTGTCTTTAAGTTTTCACTTCCATTTTCATAAAAATTATTCATAGTATAATTAAGAAGCATATCAGTACAAAATTTATTACTACTCTTTGAAAATAAAACAAGACCTGGATTAATAAAAAATTTATTTTCAAATCCAGTAAAGGCGTCATATGCATTTATTAATGAGTTTAAAGATGATATTATTTCAACATCAGTATCAAAATATATACCCTGATATTTATTGATAATATCAAAGCGTAATACATCCGCTGCAAAAGCATATTTGCCTCTATCATAAGCCTGTTGGACATATCTATATTTCGATATATCAAGATTGCTTTCATTCCATTCGATAATATCCCAGTCAGGAAGAAATTTTTTCCAGCTATCATAACACCTATAAAATATCTTATTTTTTTTTCCACCACCAAGCCATATATAATGTATTTTTTTATATGTTGTCATATATAATCCTAGATAAAAAAACCTACAAGGAGTATTAATAAATATATTTAAAAAGCATAATTATAAATTTTTATATATGAATTGTCATCTATATACTGCTTAATGACTATAGAGAATCTCTGTTTATTTATTTTTACTATTACATCTGCAACTGACTTAATATTTCCTACATTAATACAAGTATAAAAATTATCGGATAGAAGACATTCAGAGCACCCACCAGTATCATATGTAATCACATGTGTTCCACAAAATTGGGCTTCTAAATTGACAGTCGGAAAATTATCTTCATATGTAGGATTTACGAATACATCAGCCACCGTATACCACTGCGCCAGTTCCTGTGGACTATCAGTGCGAATAATACCTAGAATATTTTGAGGAAGTTTGTCTTTCTGCTTCTTTGATACACCGACCATGACAATCTGATATTCTGCAGGTAAAAGTTCCGCCAGTTTCAGCATGTCATTAAAGCCTTTTCTCTCACACCAGACGTTGGCCACGCCCAGAACAATCTTTTTATCCCTTAGATCGAAGCGTTCTCGAAGATTACTCAGAGTAGGTTTGAATACGCTTGTATCTATGCCGTTATGAATAATTTCAACTGGATATTTAGACAAAAAAGACTGTTTAACCAATCCTGCCAGCCAATGCGATGGGCTAACTAATGTCATCTTGGGTATACTTGTAAAAAGTTCTTTTTTCTTTTGATAATTCCATATACTGTTATCATAACCCAAACTCTTGGGATAGCTTTTCGTCTGTGGACAATCGTGACATTGTACCTTCCATTTAGCGCAGCCTACAAAATCAAAATGAGAACAGTGCCCAGTGAAAGCCCAGCAGTCATGCAATGTCCAAACTACAGGCTTCCCGTATTCGGACAAAAAATGAAATAATAGACCTACATGAATATAATAGCCGTGAATATTATGCAGATGGATGATATCAGGCGCGTATTTTTCTACTTTGTCTAAAAAATATTGTGTTGCCCCGCGTGCCGCAAAGCCATGGCGATCCCAAAGGCGTGTCGCCAATCCATGACGATAATGATCAAATTTGCTTCCAATACGTATGGTATCTTCAAGCGGGACTGTGCCGCCATATCTCCGGCCCCAAGCAATCTTGCATTCATGCCCTTCGGCTTTGAGTCCGTGGTACAAATTCTGAGCAATTTTACCCGTGGAACCCACCCCGCAGACACTGTTGATCTGTAATATCTTCATGTGACTACGCCTTTCTCCACACCATCTTATTGACAATCCCTGTATAGCTCTGGATGATCTTCACGATCTTGGTGCTGACGTTTTCCTCAACATAATCGGGCACAGGAATTCCGTGGTCTCCATTTCTATTCATCTCCACAGCCGTATCGACAGCCTGCAGGATTTGTTCAGTTGTGATGCCGGCAATGATAAAATCGCCTTTATCGATGGCCTCTGGTCGTTCAGTACTTGTGCGGATGCACACGGCAGGGAAGGGATAGCCAATAGACAAATAGAAGCTGGATTCCTCAGGTAACGTTCCACTATCGGATACAACCGCGAAAGCGTTCATCTGGAGCTTATTGAAATCATGGAAACCCAATGGGTTGTGTTGAACAACGCGGGAATCGAACTTGAATACCCGCCTTTCTATAAACTTGGCGCTTCGAGGATGGCAGGAGTACAGGATAGGCATATCGTACTTTTTCGCCATGGCGTTGATGGCGTTCATCAGGCTAAAAAAGTTGGCCTCCGTATCAATATTCTCCTCCCGATGGGCGGAAAGAAGAATGTAGCCTTCTTTTTTCAGTTTCAGCGTATCCAAGATTTTTGATGCCTGAATCTGTGTCAGATTCTCCCGCAACACTTCCGCCATAGGAGAGCCAGTAACAAAAGTGCGCTCCCTGGGATAACCTTCAGCATTAAGATACCGGCGAGCGTGCTCGGAGTAGCACATATTGACGTCGGAAATATGGTCGACGATGCGCCGGTTGGTTTCTTCCGGCAGGCATTCGTCAAAACAACGATTACCGGCTTCCATATGAAACACCGGGATATGCAGCCGTTTGGCGGCATAGGCGGACAGACAGGAATTCGTATCTCCCAGAACCAGCACAGCATCAGGTTTCTGCTCAGCAAGCAAGGCATACGATCGGGCGATGATATTGCCCACAGTCTCGCCAAGGTCTTTTCCCACGGCCTTGAGATAAAAGTCAGGGGCACGAATGCCCAGATCATCAAAGAACACTTGATTCAATTCGTAATCATAATTCTGTCCAGTATGTACGAGAATCTGCTCAAAATAGTTATCGCATTTCTTGATTGTGGCGGAAAGACGGATGATTTCCGGTCGCGTGCCAACAATAGTCATCAGTTTGAGCTTACTCATACTTCCTCGAAATAGGTATCTGGCTTGGTGGGATCAAAACACTCGTTACACCACATGAATGTCACCATGTCGGCATCGCCCAGATTTTCGATGTTGTGCGTATATCCCGGCGGGATATCCACGACTTCCAGTTTGCCCCCGCTGACGAAATATTCTTGTACTTGGTCAGAGCCGATCCTACGAAAACGGATGACGCCGAAACCGCTCACGACCAAAAATTTCTCGTTTTTGGTGTTATGCCAGTGGTTGCCCTTGATAATGCCGGGATGCAAAATATTTACGCTGAACTGTCCGCAGTCGGCAGTGCGAATAACTTCCGTGAAACTGCCGCGAGGGTCGATCTTCATTTTGAGCGGATAGCTAAACTTGTTCTCCGGGAGGTAGGACAGATATGTGGCGTACAGCTTTTTTGTCAGCGCGGCCGCCATGTCAGGAACCGATAAGTTATCGCGGGTGTTCTTGAAACTCTGAAGTACCTTGACTAAAGTTCCAAGCTGGATGGTGTGTGTCACCGGAACAACACACATCACTCCCTGCCTGGTCGGATTTCCTTCGAGGGCATGAATCAATTCGTCGATGACGTCATCGATATAAGCAAGATTAAGTATGGCAGAGGGATCATTAACGGTAATAGGCAAGTCTCGCGTAATGTTATAACAAAAGGTGGCTATGGCACTGTTGTAATTGGGTCGACACCATTTACCGAATACATTGGGAAAACGATATATCAGAGCCGGAGCGCCCGTTTTCGCGGCATGGGCAAGCAGGATGTCCTCGCCAGCTTTTTTGCTTCTGCCGTAGGGCGTCTCCAGCCCCGCTTGAATGGAAGAGGCCAACATGACCGGACATTTGTTTGCATGCCATTCCAGCTTGTCCAATAGCTCCGAAACGAACGTGCTGTTGCCGTCCGTAAATTCAGCCTGCTCTTTTGGGCGATTGACCCCGGCCAGATTGAAAACAAAGTCCGCCTTCGAGCAATACTCATCCAATAATTCTGAACAAGTATCTCTGCCATATTCCCAAATGACCAAATCGGGCGAAAGCCGCCTCGTCTTGTCTTTGCCGTCACGTATATTTTTCAACGCCACAAGCAGATTCTTACCAATAAAACCTCTGGCACCGGTAATGAGTATGTTCATCGACTCCCCTTCCAAGCGGAGAGTTGTCCCTGAATATACGGGAGTGAGAGCAGTTTTTCCTTAACCTCTTCCACAGTCAGCATGGTCGTGTTGCTGGAATTAAATTCGTTCAACGCCGTCCGTTTTGGGTTACCCTGAATGAAATATTTGTCGTAGTTGAGGTCGCGTTTGTCACACGGAACACGATAGAATAAGCCGAGGTCAACAGCATGAGCGCATTCTTCATTGGTGAGCAGCGTTTCATACATTTTCTCGCCATGACGGATACCGATAATTTTGATTTCGCTTTCAGAGTGGAAGAGTTCCTTGACTGCCTGCGCCAATACGCCAATGGTGCAGGCAGGAGCTTTCTGCACAAGGATATCGCCGGAAACGCCATGTTCAAATGCAAAAAGCACAAGGTCTACGGCTTCATCTAACGACATGACGAAGCGGGTCATATTGGATTCCGTAACAGTGAGAGTATGCCCATACCGCATCTGTTCTATCCATAAGGGAATGACGCTTCCTCTGCTGCACAATACATTGCCATATCTCGTGCAGCATATTTTTGTTTTATCTGGCGATACAGTGCGGGATTTAGCCACGATAACTTTTTCCATCATGGCTTTGCTGGCACCCATGGCATTGACGGGATAGGCAGCCTTATCGGTGGAGAGACAAATGACCGCCTTAACGCCTTCTTCAATGGCCGCAGTCAACACATTATCTGTCCCGACGACATTGGTTTTGACCGCTTCCAAGGGAAAGAACTCGCAGGATGGAACTTGTTTCAATGCCGCGGCATGAAAAATATAGTCAACTCCATGGATGGCATTCTTGACAGAAGCAAGGTCGCGCACATTACCAATGAAGAACTTGATCTTTCTTGCAACATCCGGCATGGCAGCCTGAAATTCATGCCGCATATCATCCTGCTTTTTTTCGTCACGGGAAAAAATGCGGATTTCAGCAATATCGGTGGAAAGAAAACGGTTCAGGACCGCATTGCCGAACGAACCGGTGCCGCCGGTGATGAGAAGCGTTTTATCTTTAAACATTGTCGTCTCGCTTAATATGTCGCATGATTGCCCGATATGATCGCTCTACCGTATAATTTTCAAGGAAAAATTTGTACGCATTTTTTCCCATTTCCTGTATGATCCGAGGATTATCTACAAAAAAATCAAGACTCTGATTAAAAGAATCAAGATCACCCCATAGGCAATTCCGACCAAAATGATTTTTTTCAGCAATGGTTCCAACATCTGTTATAGAATCGACGGCTGCAATATAAGGCATTCCCGATTGCATATAGGAAAGAATTCGTGATGGGAAATTGGGAAAAGTAAAGCGAGCATCCAAAAATACAAATCCGACATCGCAGGCGGCACACAGTGCTTCATAATCTTCCTTAGGAAGAGGAGGCAAAAGACTCGTATTTCCTGGCCTCTGTTCATCAAAAAAATGCTCCAGTCGTTTCCGTTCACTTCCTGTCCCTGCTATGACAAAATGAGTATTAGCCCGTTTTTCATTGGCAGTGATACACTGCATGATAAAATCTATCCCCTGGGGGCGGCCAAGATTTCCTCCATATACAAAGACAATTTTATTTTTTGGGATGCCGTATTTATCCAGTAAAGAACGATCCCGGTTGATATCCTGAGGAATCAGTGAATTGGGATTAATCTCCACTTTGGAAGGATGAACAGAAGGGTTATGCCGCAAAAGATATTCACAACTTGCAGGAGACATGCACCCTATTTTATCAGAAATGGAATAGAGTTGCTTTTCTTTCCAGCGGAAATACAACCACGGAGGCGAATATTTTGAAAAAAGTTCCAAATCTACTGCACCCTGTGGCATAATATCCTTCAAAAGCAAGTAGGTGTAAGCACCATCCCTTTTCTTGAGATAGTTAACAACACGTCCCAGTGTCATAGGTGGAGTTGAATATAAAATACAGTCAAAATATCTATCTGATAAATATTGCCTAATAGCATAAATAAATTGGTACTCTAGCAATACCATTCCTATGCCTTTTTCAAGAATATGGCATTGTCCAGTAACATTAAGGGTACGTACTTGTAGAATAGAAATACCTTCTTCTAATCTTATACATGTATTCAACCCAAATCGGCGCTGGGTAGGACAAACTACAGTTACTGAATGCCCATATGATAAAAAGCATCGAATTAGATCAGAATAAATGCCTTTTTGAGACATTTCGAATAATGATATTGTTAAGAAACAAATATTCATTGCATTAGTATTATTATTTTTTTCTTTAGATGAATGGTATTTTCCCATAAAGGGAGGCATAGTTGCTTCGTTGGCAGCACTGATGCCTTCACGGCGGAACACTTTCTGTATTGTTTTTAATAAGATTTTGAGGTCTCCAACAAAAGTTATATTATCCACATACTCAACATCAAGATCAAATTTTGCTTCCCAAGAAATAGTATTACGTCCATTGATCTGAGCTAATCCACTTAGACCGGGACGTACTTCATGACGGCGCTTTTGATGTTTATTATAAAGGGGAAGATATTGAACCAGTAAAGGACGTGGGCCCACAAGGCTCATATCACCACACAACACATTTATAAATTCAGGAATTTCATCCAAACTTGAACTACGCAAAAATTTTCCAAATGCATTTAGGCGTTGTGCGTCAGGCAGCAAGTTGCCATTCTCATCATGATCATCAGTCATGGTACGAAATTTATACAATGTAAAAATTTTTCCATCTTTTCCCGGCCTTTCCTGTTTAAAAAACACGGGACTCCCCAAATTTTTCTTAACCAGTAGGGCAATGATGAGAAATACCCACCAGAAGAAGAGAAAAAACAAGAGTACACAACAGCAGTCAAAGGGCCGTTTAAAGTAATTTTTATACATTTTCATGAAGTGGACGCGCAGGACAGCCTACGACTGTACAGGGTGTTGTAATATCTCTGATCACGACCGATCCAGAACCTACTGTACACAATCTACAAATGGATATATCATTATTGACTATCGCTCCTGCTCCTATCCATGTATGATCCCCAACTTTCACTGTTCCGCAGAGATGTGAACCAACAGCAATATGACAGTAGTTACCCACTGTACAGTCATGATCAATTGAGCTTGACGTGTTCACTATAATCCCTGAACCGAGTTTAGTGCCTCTGTTAATGACAACACCCGGCATAATGACCGTCCCCCTTTCAATAACAACATCTTTACTGATAATGGCATTTGGATGAATAAGCGTAGGAAATACTGCACCGTGGGGGTCCAAACGTTCCATAAATTTTTGACGCGCTTTACTATTACCTATGGCTACAAAAATATCGTATTCGTGAATAAAATTTTCAGCTCTAGTTGTATCTCCAAAGAATGGATACGAAAAAGCATCGGATGGAGTCACATCATCTAAAAAGGCAATGGACTTATATCTGTGCACCTGCTCGGCGATATCAGCGACCACGCGACCATGCCCCCCTGCCCCTATTATGATAAGCTTTTCATGCAGCATCAGAAACATCCCCGCACAATTTTGATTATGTGTTCTACTTCTTCAGCCGTCATCTTGATATCACTCGGCAGACATAGTCCCTGTTCAAATATACCTCTACCCACATCGCCTTCCATGCTTATAAAATCATGCCCGGCGTAGAAAGGCTGTAGGTGCATGGGCTTCCAGATCGGTCTGGATTCAATATTTTCCTTTTCCAATGCATCCATGATATCGAGCGGACTTACCGGGCATTTCGGCTCAAGAGTCATACAGGATAACCAAAAATTCGGTTCGGACTCAGGGAGAAAAGGATTCATCCTGATGGTGTCAATGTCCGCGAAGGCCAACTTATACATTTCATATATTTCTTTTTTTCTGACGATATATTGGTCCAGCGAATGCAGTTGGCCCCGTCCGATTCCAGCAACAATATTGCTCATCCGGTAATTATAGCCTAGTTCCCTGTGTTCGTAATGCCGCGCCGCCTCACGGGACTGCGTGGCCCAGAACCGAGCTTTCCTGATGGCTTTTTCATCCTCCGAAACCAGCATGCCTCCGCCGGAAGTCGTGATGATCTTGTTGCCGTTAAAAGAGAACACGCCGTATGTGCCGAATGTCCCAGTCTGCCGGCCTCTATATGTCGCGCCTAAGGATTCGGCGGCATCTTCAATCAATACGGCATCGTGTGCCTCACAAACAGCTGTGATTTCATCCAGTTTGGCTGGTGTCCCGTATAAGTTGGCAACAATGACACACTTGCACGCAGGGTATTTGGCAAAGGCTTTTTCCAGCGCACGGGGATCCATGTTCCACGTCTCACGTTCGGAATCGATGAATACCTGAATGCCGCCTTCGTAGGAAACAGGATTGACTGTTGCGGAAAACGTCAAATCTGAACAAAAAACAAGGTCGCCACGTCGTACCCCAGCCAATTTGACCGCCAAATGCAACGCCGCAGTACCCGAGCTCAACGCAGCGGCATGGGGACTGCCAATATACGCCGCAAGTTCGCATTCAAATCCATCAACGTTCTTGCCAAGCGGAGCAACCCAGTTCGTATCAAATGCTTCCTGTACATATCCAAGTTCATCGCCATTCATGGTTGGCGAGGAGAGGTAAATCCTCTTGGCACTACTCACGATTTCCCCCAAAAATTCATTAAGATGCGAGATGAAGCCTGCAATGCTCTTCAAATAGAAGCCGAATCTTCCGCATCCTTTCCCGTGTCTCTTCATCAGCGGTAGCGGCACAGGCTTCAAAGTCCGCCATCTTTCTTGTCAGCAAGGCATAGCGTTGAGCGTTCCACAGTATCTCAGCATAACGAACCAAAGCCCGGGGATCATCAGGAAGCTTTTTCAGATGCTCTTCCGCAATGAGATACTCTCCCCTCTCCATCAAGCCATCGATTCTAACGATTTCCGGGGTGCGTTCCGCATACAGCAGTTGCCGGGCGACCTCTTGCTGGGCATACGCTTCTTCCTTGTTTCCAAGCTCCGCGTAGACTTCCGCTTTTCGTTCAGCGACAATCCGCCGCAGAACCGTCTTGTCCCGTCCGTCTCGTCGGAGAAAGGCTAGTGTGCCCAGAGTATCCGGCGTTTCCTCATCAGGCCGGGCCTGATTTAGCCTTTCCATCTGCTTCAAAGCCTCCAGCGCGTCGGCCCACTGTTTTTGCGGACGCAAAAAGAAATACAACTGCTCCTGTCCCTGAACGGTATCCGGGCAAACCTGCCTGAGGAGGCTCACTTCCGGCCTTATCCCCCAGATAAAAGCCAGCGTTTTGCCGATCAACGCAGGATACTCTTCACCTGTCCGGCGTGCGTATGCGATCAGCAAGCCGAACGCAGCATCATCGGTACGGCCTTCCAGCCGCTCTTCCTGATATCGGCGCCAATAGCCTTCCACAGCCAGACGGCTCACATCACCATTGTAGGGATAGAGGAAACACGCCCGCTCATAGAGCTGAATGGCCGTGCCCCGCTGCAAATCCCAGCCAGCGGCATCATCAAGCGACTGCGCCAACTTTGCCCAGACCAGCGCGTTTGTGGGGGCGACGGCAAGCATCCGCCGATAAGACTCGGCAGCCTTCCGGTACCACTCGGCAATGGAGTGACGCTCTTGCCCTGACAGGGAACTAAACGCACCGGGAAGGTCCTCCGCATACACGGCACTCCAGACTCTGCCCGGAGAAACCTTCCAGCTATGCGTCTCGGAAAGCTTCTCGGCCAGCAACACCGATTGGCGGATAAAGGCCAATTGGCGGAAGGCATCGGCCATGCCGTCAAGGGCATCCAAGCGCATGAATCCTGTTTCAAGAATCTTCCCACCCTGACGGAGGATCATTTTCTGGCGTTCCGCCGCGGAAAAAGCCTGCGTCACTTCCGGCAATTCGCGCAATTCATTCATGCGGTTCAGTGCAATACCGGCGTGATAGCATTCGCTGTAGGCTTTCAACATCACGAAAACGGGAATGCACAAAAGGATAGCCAGAACATACAACGGGCGGCCCAGCTCCCACTGGTCGTTTTTTTTCCGTGCATAGCCCCACCTCGCCGCATGGCTCAGCACAACCGTCACGGCCAGCCATACGAGCATGTTCCCCGGCTGTTGCAGCCCGTAGTCAAAGACCTCATGCCCAGCTGTCACCAGCAGAGCCGCCATCGCGCCGACACCCACAAAGTGCAAGGACGACCGGGGTGCAGCCAGCACCCAGCGCGCATTGCGCCAGAACAGATACGCAAGCCACCCCAGCACCAAAAGCGCACAGGGGATGCCCAGCACGACGGCCAGTTCCATAAAGTCGTTATGCACATTGAAAGAAATGGTCCCCGGAGCATAGGAAGGCTCGAAAAGCGGGCTCAAATAGCGAAAGGCCCCGAAGCCCGTCCCCCAGAAAGGGGACAGCCCGATGACGGAGAGGGCCGTTTTCCAAATCTCCCACCGCACGAGCCCGCTAGGGTCTTCTCCCGACAGTGCCACTTCAAGCCGGGAAGTCAGAACATCCAGCCCGTAAAAGCTGACGAGCCCGATGGCGACAAGAAGCACCGCCAACGCCATGAAAGAAGATTTCGTATCCCCCAGCCGCCGGAAGGCATAGAGCGAAAAAGCGATCACGCCCACAAGTGAGCATAGAATTCCTGCCCTCGAATAGGAAAAGAACAGCCCCAGAAGGCAGAGGACAAGGCACGCAAGCGTCGCGGCCAACAATGGACGACGCCATTTGCCTGCAAGAAGCCACAGCGATGCCCCCTTGCGGGCGGAAAACAAGCCACAGGCGCAACCCAATCCCGTAAAGAAGCCCAGTTCCTGCAAGAGCGCAAAATGATTTTTATTCGGGAACGGGCCGGAGACAGCAAACGTCTTTCCCTTGTACATCCACAGCAGCCAGTCATGCCCGCCGAAATGCTGCACCAGCCCGAGAAGGCTCATCAAGGCCGCACAGCAGAGAACGGCAAAGGATAACAAGAGGATGCCGGACGGTCCGCCAAAGAGCTGGACCAGCAGAAACTGGAACACCGCCGCCGACAGCAAAAATAGCAAGGCCTGGCTGTGAAAACCCGGCAAGAGGGCGAGCAGCGGGCTGCCGGAGGGCAGTTCCGCGATTTGTAAAGCGGCCCAGAAACCTTTTATCCCCTCAGGGGCCCATAATCCCCCGATAAAAGGGGAAAGCTGCAACAGGCCCATGCCCAGAACAAGGCCGAACACCAAGGGGCCCTGCGTAGGCATCAGTGCGACCTTTCCCGAAAAGAGGCAGCCTGCCGCCCAGCAGACAAGGGTAAGGGAAAGCAACATCCCGGCAAGCCCCCACCCTTCCGCATCACGTCCCCCATGAAAAAGGAGCAGCCCCGTCATGATCAGCAGAAGGGAAAAACGGCTGGCGAGCAAAAGAAAACGTCCAGTTTTCCTTTCCCACCTTTTCCGGTTTCTTCTCATCTGACGGGACTGCATAACTCTACCTTCAACATTTCCAGCAAAGGGCTATGAAGCTTTGTGAATCAACCTTTTCCACCAAGGGGCTTTCTTCCCTTCGGAAAGGGCCTTATTCCCATAGCCGTAGGCATAATATTTGTAGCCATATCCGTACCCATACGAGGAGGACGTGACGTCGGCATAGTTCATAACCGTCCCGATAATCCTCGCGTTGACGGTACGCAGCGCCTCCATCGTCATCTTGAGCTGACGCTTGTCCGTCAAAAGCAGCCGCACGGCTACGAGGAACGCCATTTCAGGTACCCCCGCGAGGATGCGGGCATCGGATACGGACAAGACCGGCGGCGCATCAATGATGATGAGATCAAAGCGGCCAAGCAGTTCCTTCAACAGAGGCGCGGTCATGGGGCCGCTCAGCAATTCCCCGGGATTCGGAGCCAAAGGCCCGCTCGGCAGGAAATACAGCGGCAAGTCGGCGAAGGGCTGCGTAACGACGGAGGGCCGTTCCTCAAGACGGACATCTTCGGCAAGCAGGTTGCTGAGGCCGACGACGGACGGGCCGGATTCATTCAGGACGCTCGACAGGCGGTGTTTGTGCATGTCGGCATCGATGATCAGAACGCGCTTCCCGGCCTGAGCGTTGGCAATGGCGAGATTGAGGGAGAGGAAGGTTTTGCCTTCCCCCGTGACGGAACTGGTTACCGTAATGATGCGAGCCTTGCGCCCCGACTCGGAGAGGCTCAGGCTGGTGCGCAAGGCGCGAAACGCTTCCGCCCCTTGCCCACGGGAATCCTCTCTGGTCACGAAGTCGGCCTTTGCAGCATCAACGTGCGGAATGAAGCCAAAAACCGGGACTCGTGAAATACTTTCCAAATCCTCCTTCCGCGTCAGCGTCGAATCCAGCAGTTCCAGCACGAGGCAGAGCATCACGCTGAACAGACCTGCCGCCAGCGTGGAAATGATCATTATCTTGGCTTTTTCCGGGTAGGCGGGCTTCATCGGCGGCGGCGCCGGAACAAGTATCTGGAAGGTTCCGCCCGTACCGCTGTCCGCACTCTTGGCGATGTACAACTCGTTGACGCGCTGCAGGACCAGACGGTAGGCGCTCTCCGCCGCCTTCAGCCTGTCTTCCAGCATCCGGTATTCATCGGCGATCTGATCGAGCGCCATCAATTCCTTGCGGGCTTCATCCTGATCCGCGCTGATAATGCTGACACGGACTTTGGCCTGTTCCAGCTTCGCCTGCGCGGAAACGAGGCTGTTCTCCGTTTCCTGCGCAATGGCCTGATTCATATCGCCGATGATTTGCTGCTGTATGCGGACGCTCTTGTGGCCGGGCCCAAAGTCGATGAGCGTCTGAAGGAGATCAGACTGCGCCTTCAGCTTCGCGGACTTGAAGGCGGCAAGGGTCGGGTTCTGGATGGCCTCGGGGATACTGTCGAGCCGCCTGCCTTCCTTCCTCCACAGAGCGATGGACGACACGGTGGCCTCGGCTGAGGCAAGAGCTTCTTCCGCGCTGACCCGGGCCTCGTCAAGCTTGGTAAGGCGGGCGATGCCAAGCTGCTGCGAGGATTCCACGGACAGGATATTGTTCTTCCGCTTATAGGCGTTCAACGTCTCAATGGCACTGATGCGGTTCTTTTCCATGTTCAGCAGTTCTTCCTGCAGCTTCTCCAAACCGCGCTGCGAAAAACCGCTGGCCCTCTGCTGGCTATCCTGCATATAAATGTCAGCGATATAGTTGGAAACTTCGGCGGAGAAACGCGCATCATCCCATTTAAAACCGATATCAATCAGATAAGTATTTGGAATCTGCTTGATGACGACAAGCTCTTCAAGAGCCTTCAGTGGTTCACGAACTCCTTCAAATTCCTTCTTTTCTCCAAGATGAAAACGTTCGAACACGCGCGCGAGGATATGATCCGACTTGATAGTCTCGATCTGCGTCATCAGAAACGCGTCGCGCCCCTTGGCATCCGATCCGAATTCCGAATCGTAGACATCCTGAATATTGGTCACCTTGAGCGTTCCGGGCTCGACCAGCATGCGGCAGGTGGCCTGATAGATGGGGGTCGCCAGAAAGCAATAGGCCAATGCGAGAACGATGACCGTGCCACAAATCCCGGCCACAAGACGCCAACGGGTCATGACGGCCTTAATGAGGGTGGAAATATCTATGTCCAACAGCCCCTCTTCTTCGGTCGGCGGCGTTTGCATCGTCCTCTCCCCTTTCGACTCTTCCATGAACTCTCCCTTTCCTTCCTCAAATAATAACGTGCAGGAGGGGGGCCGTTTTCTCCCGGACCTTGTCGCCCAAATCGGGGGACAGGGCATTCAAGGCGGCATACCCTTCCTGAAGCTCCGCAACCCGCCGTTCCGCGTCGTGGGCATCGGACCCCAGAAGCACGCGCCCGGAAAACGCCGTGCACAGCGCTTCGGCGCACCGCCTGACATCCTTTCCAAAGAACCCGGTCAAACTTCCTGAAGTAAGTTGAAGCCACCCTCCCGCATCGACGACGGGTTGCGCCAACTCCTCATGTCCCATCATGGCCGGATGCCGCTCAGGATGCGCCCATAACGGCGTCAGCCCCTTGAGCCGCGCGGCAAAAAGCAGCCTTCCAATAACGGCAGGCTGCATAAAAACGGACAACTCGAACAGAAAGGTATCACTTCGGGCAAGCCGCCCTTCCGGAAGATCCTGAAGAACGTTTACCAGTTCTTCACTCACCATCCATTCAGCGCCACCGTACAGGTGCAGTGGTATGCCCTCCCCATTCAAACGCTCCTGCAGCGCTTTCCGAACCAAAGCGTGACGCGACAACGCAACCGTGTTGCCGAACGTATCCATGTGCGGCGTACACACGATAGCGGTAATCCCGTCTCTGGCGGCACACCGGGCCATGGACAGGGCCTCCTCCACAGAGGAAGCCCCGTCGTCAACACCCGGAAGGATATGATTGTGAATATCCAGCACGAGACAGGACTACCAGCGGGTTTCAGGAACGTAGACGACATCGCCCGGTTCAAGGAGCATATCGCCGCCGCCCGTACCTTCTTCAAGCAGCTTCTGGATGTCCACGACAAAGGATTTATCGCCTCGGGTAACGCGAATCTTACTCAAGGAGTTGGGACGCTCCACTCCACCAGCCAGAGCGATAACACGGCTGACCGTCAACGGGTTTTCAGGGTTGGAGTAGAACTGGCCGGGCTTCTTGGCAGTGCCGAGCACGGAAATGGGCTTTGCCTTGGGAACAACGACCGTATCGGAGGGTTGCAGGCGGATATCCGCCGCCTTCTTTCCCATCAGGATATCCTTGGCCGGAACGGAAAGAACGTTCATGTTGCCGGAGGCATCACCACGGCGGACAATGATCTTTTCCACATCCGCGCTTTCGGCAAGCCCTCCGGCGGCGCTGATCGCCTGCATGGCGGTCATCTCGCCGCCTTCGGGGATCGTACAGGAGAAATCGGCGCCAGCATTGATTTCACCCAGCACAAAAATCTTGCGGGGAGCAAAGGCTTCCACGGATACCACCACTTCGGGAGATTCAAATCCATTTCTGCGAAGCGCAGTGGCAATCACGCTTTCGATCTGATCGGGCGTCTTGCCGATGACATTGATGCGCCCCGCGATGGGAAAACGAATGTAACCGGAGTTGTCCACACGCACTTTGACGTTCATATCTTCCTGACGGTAGACATAAATGGAGAGCAAATCCCCTTGGGAAATGCCGTAGGAAGCCGCAGAAGCATCCCCTGAAAAGAGCCCGGCGAACAACATGGCCACTGCGCCAAGCCCTGCTAAGATACCCTTCATAAAACCAGACATGAAAAACCCTCTTTCTCTACGGGAGCGGAAACACACCCTAAAACGGGGAAAGCTTTCGTCGTGGGCTTTCCCCGTCTTAGGGATACAATACCAATTAGAACGTCAATGCCGCGCCAAGCGTGATCTGGTTGCGATCGTAGCTGGACTGATCGGCATAGTCCGTTACGCTGTACCTGTATCCCGCATTGACGTTGAACCAGTCAGTCACAACATAGCTTACGCCCAACCCGAGGCCATATTCCTTGTAATTGACGTTTTCAGAAGGCGCGTTATGGGAGAAGTAAGGCGTAGCTTCAAACTTGAAACGCCCTTCACCCGGAGAGTAGGTCAGAAACAATCCCGAAGTAAGGCGTTCAATGTAGTTACTGTCCGAGGAATTACTGGTCACAGCGCCATAGGCGGGCGCATAGGCAATGTCGAAACCAGTCGTCCAGTCAGGCGTAAAACCGTATTCGGCACGCAGATGGCCGGTCATTGAGGATTTGCTCTTGCTCGTGTCCTTGATCGTACCGTTGTCATCAAAGTGCATGTACTTGTATCCGGCTTCGGCAATCACCTTGGCGGTATCGCGGTACGTCCACGCAACGCCCACAAGGCCGGCATAGGACTGCGACGTGTTGTAGTGGTTGATCTTCGGCTTCGCCTGTCCAGCGTCAAACTTTGTGTAAATGACCGTATTCGGGCTGAGTGCGAAGGCAGGACGCAGCGAGACGGTATGTTCATCGTAGTCCTGATATTCCAGCATGCTCACGTCGCGGCGCTGCCCGAAATAAGCGTAGTCCACATCCACGCCAAAAAACGGGGTAGGCTTTACGCTTACGCCGGTACCGACCGTGAACTGGTGCATGGCATAAATATCTTCAACATTACGCATATTGTCATAATAGTTGTCGTAATTCGCGGTAAGGCGAGCGGACAACGCCGGGGAGAAGTCCACGGACCCCTTGGAATGGAAATACCCTTCAAAGCCGGAATACTTCGAGTTGTCCAGATAGTCGTTACGCTGGATTTGGCCTTCCATACGGAGCTGCCACACGTCTTTCTGTTCGGCCTGCATCAGGAAACCGGCAGCCGTGGACATGACCGTATCAGACTCTTTGTTGCTTTTCGTATTGAAGATGTTGTCATCGTACTTCACGAACTCGCCGACCCAGAGATCAAGATCCATCAGACGCCCGCCGAGAGCCTGCGTGACCATATTATCTTTCATCAGTGTAATGGGAGCGCCATTGACCCGGGGCGTGTATGGGTCCTTGATGGGTTCGCCAGCCTGAGCGGACAACGCCGAAAACGCCAGCATACCAAGGCCTGCGAACAAAATTTTCATCTGTCTTTTCATCATCCTGCTTCCTTTATCCATTTACTTGCTGTTGGGAGTACCCGTCGCGGGCGTGGAAGGTTGCGTTTCCGCAGTCTGCTGCTGCGCTTGCAGGCCACTTCCCGTCGCGACGTTCGCTGGCAGGACGGAAAGAACCGATGCCGGAGCTTGTGCCGGAGCCTGAGTCGTAGCTTCGTCTTGGGCAGCAGCCTGAACGGATTCCGCTGCTGTCTTGGCTTCAGCCGCCGTCACAGCATGAGCAGCCTGCGTTACGGCCGTACCAGCGGCAGTCGTTACACCGGTGATTTCACCAGTCGGGGCAACAGAAATGCTGATGCCATGAGCGGCCAAGGTCTGCATAGCTTCGGCCCCCATAACCAGAGGAGCACCGTTGACGCTGGCAGCGACGCTCCCATCAGAAAAGGTTACGACCTTAACCGAATTTCCCTGCGCATCAGTGAATTCCGCGGTATGAACGGCCTGTACCGTATCCGCCGCAGACGGCTGCTCCGCAGTCGACGCAACAGTCTCCTCAGGAGCGGCAAAGCCAAGCGGAGCTGCACACAACCCCGTTGCCAACACAATGGCACCAAAACAAAGAGTACTTTTCTTCATGACAACTCCTCCTTTTTCATTGGAAAACCACATGAATCCCATTCATGGAATTTCTCAAAAGGCTATTCTCAAATGTTCTTCGCCGTTGTTGCCCTGCTCGTTCCACAATATGTCCTTAATCCCCGTCCGAGGCGTAAAGGAGGTTGCGGGACGTTGCAACAATGCAAATACAGCATCAATATCGCCTCTATCACACGCCCTTTCCAGCTTGCCCAGCAATCCCTTCAACTCATCCATCGCCATGCAGCTCTCTTCTTTCCGCATGATGCGAGGATGTTCCGTAGGGATGGCCTTGCCTTCGATAAGCAGCTCTTCAAACAGCTTTTCTCCCGGGCGCAGGCCGATTAAGGCAATCTCGATATCGCCTGAGGGGTGCCTTTCGTCACGGATGGAGCGCCCTGACAAGCGGATCAGCCTTTTGGCCATATCGAGAATTCTGACTGGTTCCCCCATATCCAGAATAAAGACATCACCGCCCTTCCCCATAGCCCCAGCCTGAATCACAAGCTGGACAGCTTCGGGTATCGTCATGAAATAACGGATGATATCTGGATGGGTAATCGTAATGGGGCCACCTTTAGCAATCTGCTCGCGAAACAGAGGAATGACGGAGCCAGACGACCCCAGAACATTGCCAAAGCGAACCATGCTGAAAATGGTCTTATCCTGCGTCGCGGCAAAAGCTTGGAGAACAAGTTCCGCCATACGTTTGGTGGTGCCCATGATGTTGGTGGGGCGCACGGCCTTATCCGTAGAAATCAATACAAAAAGGGAAACCCCCGCCGCCAATGCGGCCCGAGCGGCCCGTACAGTCCCAAATACATTATTCCGAATACCTTGTACGGTGTTGTATTCAACAATCGGAACATGCTTGTAGGCTGCGGCATGATAGACCGTATCAATGTGGAAGGTACGAAAGATCTCTTCAAGCTGTTTCTCGTCCTGTACATTACCAAGTATAGGAACAACATTAATATTCTGTGATTCAGCCTGAACGCGAAGATGTTGCATAACCGTGTAGAGAGCCAACTCATTCAGTTCAAACAGAACCAGACAGCTTGGCCGGTGCAACAAAATCTGGCGACAAAGTTCGGAACCTATGGAACCACCTGCGCCGGTAACCAGAACCGCCTTCCCCTGTGTATTTTTATAAAGAAGCGACTCAACTGGAGGAATAGGATCACGTCCAAGGAGTTCCTCAACGTCCACGGGCCTCAGCTGATCAATATGAGCTTTTCTGGAAACGATGTCAGAAATACTGGGGACTGAGAGAATCTCTAGCCCCAGCTCTTCCAACCGCTCAAGAATTATTCTCTTTTGCGCTTGGGGAGTTCTTGGCATGGCAAGCAAAATAGTCTTTATGTCATAACCCCAAATAAGATCGGAAAGGGATTGCGGGGAATAAACTTTCATCCCGCGAATGATTTTCCCCCAAAGTTTTTTGTCATCATCAATGAAGGCTACAATGTTATATTTCCCTTCAGACTGAAGCGCAGCGTACAACTGGCGCCCGCCATCACCGGCACCATAAATAAGAGCAGCCTTATTTCCTGATTTTTGGATACGGATGAAGAAATAGCTGGCTACAAACCGTATTCCAGCGCATAAAAAGGTTGCAAATGCAATATAAATAATGGGAATGCTACGTGGAATGGCTATACTTAATATTCTGCTGTACAAATATAGAAAAAAACCGGAGAGAACAGATAGTATAAAAATATAGAGCAGTGTTCTCAGCGAAATGTAACGCACTATGGTGCGATACAATCCCAGCCATACCGCAGCCGTGAGGCTTGAAAATACGGTGGCTCCCAGAGCCAGCCACCAGCGATACCCACCATACAAAGCGATACTGAAACCATCATCAAGGCGAAACCAGTAGGCAAGAAAACAAGAACACAGGAGAAGCAACACATCCAGAATTATAAGGATGCACAGCTTCTCCCTGTGAGGAAGGGCAAAGAGAAATTGACAAAAAGAATACGTCATACGCCGATCCTGTCAGCTGTATGACGCAAAAAGATATTAACTAAGAGAGAGAGAGAGAGAGAGAGAGAGAGAGAGACATCTTTACCCCGTTAATATACTTTGACATTTCTTTTGGAACAAAATCTAGATATAGTTATAGAGGTAATTACGCCAAAAGATGACTCTCATGTATCCTTTTTTATAAACCAACACAACCTGACATGCTTTTTTGTGTTCTCCAAAACAATATTTTATAAGCTATTCTATTTCAGAGAGTTATATAAACATACAATCGATGTTGTGTTATATACAAATCTATAACATGTTGATTTATCTTTTTATATTTTTTTTGAAAATCACTGCGCCGCAAGGTTGACCTCCAACAGGTTTCCGTCTCGATTCAATGTGATGGAGACAGGCTTTCCCACTGAATAACGCATGTTTCCAATGCATTGCGAGTAATCGGTTTTCTCCCGAAAGAAACAAGTACATCACCTCTCATGATACCTGCGCAGTCGACCTGAGAACCTTTTCTGACAGCCAGAACAATCAGCCCGGCTTCCATCTTGAGTTTCTTCTGTATTCTTCAGGTATTACAGTAGCAAGTACTCCCAAAGCGCGATCTGTAACATCTTTTCCGGCATATATGGCAAAGTAGCCAAACATGTTTCGCTTTCGCTCTGCAGCTGGAGTGGTGCAGCCATTGCGGAGGCTCCGGACATCCCTGTGGACAAACCGGAAGAGATGCCCAATCCGCTTTCTGTATGTGAGTACCTCCCACCATAAAGCACACGCAAGCGCCATTTTTTTGGGACTGTGCGGCTATGGCAGATTCATCCAGATAATTTTCTGTCCCGTTGAACTCCCTATATCCCATTGGGGCATCCCCTTTTTCAAATAACTCAAAAAAAATATTCGGATCAATGCCATCACGCTATACCATTTCGACAGAGTCACACAAGGAAAACTGAACATCTCCACAAACTGGTATTTCCTATAATAGGTATCCCACGGGCTTTTTACACATCCGTTGCACAATAAAATACTCCACAGCAAGCAAAAAAACTATATATCCATCTTCTGGAACGCATCATAATGCCTCTTTATCAATTAAAAAAGAGAAGTTAACTACTAGTGAACAAATGAAGGGCTTCCTTAATATGCGTAGTCGCATAAGTCCGTTCTTCATGCACGTGCTGTACTGTCTTTCCGAACAGCCCATCCGAAACAGCAGCATCCCTATTTTCAAGAACAGGCTGTGGATCAATTGCCTTTCCTAAAAGCAAAACCTCAAAATGAAGGTGTGGACCGGTGGATAATCCTGTGTTTCCCACCGTACCGATCACACTATTCTGATCAAGCTTGTCATGCAGATGGACGACAACCGTGTCCATGCGCGCGTATCGGGTGCAAACACTAGGCACATGCTCAATCTCTACCGACAAGCCATACCCTGTGTCCTGCTCATGGACGGCAACGACTTTTCCCGGAGCAACAGCCAATACTGGCGACTTCATGGGATCTGCGATGTCAATACCCTGATGCGAACGCAATTCGGCAAGAACAGGGTGGATTCGCAGCCAAACGCCGAAGAGTCCGGCCCCTGTGCCGGCCAACTGAAGCTAATTGTTTTGACTGTGGATTTCGACAGATCGGGAATTTCAATAACCGGGGTATCCAGCTCTTCCAAAAGAAGAGGCTGCCGCGCCTGATTGGCAACCCCCCCGCAGAGCAGGCAACAGACCATCAACGTTGCCGCTTTTCTGAAAAATTTCCGCATGCTTTGCATAAGCATAAAAAGTCCTATTCCAAAAACAACACCGGAAGAATCCAGAAGAACATCACTCCACTGTCCACCTCTCCCCTGGACCCATAACTGATGTAACTCATCCCCCCCGCATAGAGAGCCCCCAAGCCTATGGCCAACAGCCCAGCACGGCGAAACGCCCAGCAACGCGCCCAAAGGAAAAGCAATACACCAAGAATAGCAAATTCCACGAAATGCGCCACCTTGCGAATTATCGGCTGAATGAGCAAGGCGATATCATGAACCGAAACCCCCGAAGTGTACTCATAGGGCAGAATACCAACTGCTTTTTCGGCTACACACTTAGAAATATGCAGACTCAGACCAGAAGATTCGGTTGCTGTCTGTGCGGAAAGCAGAAAAATAAACGCCATCCAGCACAATACAGCAACCAGCGACCCCCCTTTACTCCATCCGCCACACTTTATCTGCGGATATGCTGTATCCTCCTCAGACTGAGGAGCGGCACGATTATTTTCCAACATGGACTTTTCCTGTATCGTTTTACACATAGAAAAATAGCGCGCACTAGAACGCCGTTGGAACTTTTCCCGTGCTGACGAGAAGCTCTTCTGCCGTTGACTAGGGAATCCCCAGAAAAACAAAATATTATCCCCGAGCGGCAGGCGCGACTCTAGCTAATCTGCTGTCACGTATCAAGACAAAGCCCATCCTTAGATGTAGCCTTCCCGTAATACAGGGCCATTGAAGAATAGAGATTTCTGGTAAACATTACCTGATGGGGGCAAGATGGAGAAATCTCGATTTTCGAGAGCCAGATTATTCAGATTCTGAAAAAGGCCCATGGTGGTCGCATGGTTGTCGATATTTGTCGCGAGTATGGCTTGAGCCAAGTCACAATGGAAGACCGAGTTTGGAGGCATGGAGGCGGATAGACGCAGGCTTCAAGGTGCTTGAAGCAAAGAACAGCAACCTCAAGCGCATGTTTGCCAATTTCAGCCTTGAAAATAAAGCATTGAACGACGTTACTACAAAGAAGCTCTGAGATCAGTCGAGAAGCACGAGTTAGCAAATTTCATGTTCACTGAGTACGATCTCAGTGAACGGCAGGCATATCCGCGCTGGGCCTTGGTCGGTGTACCGGTATAAGTCCAGGTCAAGGGATAACTCGCCGCTCATTGGCGCTTCTGGAACTGGTCGATCAGTTCTCTTTACGGTTTCGGCAAGCTCCTTACTAGGGATATGTTATCTTTTTAAAGATGAATCTTCGGCGTGAAGACAAAAAGCGTCTGCCTTCGCGTAACCCGCAACTACTTGCGGCTCCATCTTGTGCCAATGTCTACGGGTCTGTTAACTTCATACATGGCACGCTGGTCAACGGTCAAAAATTCAGTGAGCTCAACGCACTAGAAGACTTTAGTCGTGAGTGGTTGGGTATTGAAGTATATAAATCTGCCCGCAGTACAAGTAGTGTGGGCCTAGAGCGGATTGTTGCCAAATTGAGAATGAACAGCGGACCGAAAATGATTTCCGTACCGCTGGACGCCTGAGTCGAAGAAACCGGCGTAAAATTAGAGTTCATCCAAGCAAGTCCACACAAAACTCGTACATTGAGAGATTCAACAAGACCTATATTGAGGTAGTCTCGACTTGATCTGACAGTTACCCCTTGAAAAGAGAGGGGAACTCCGTTTTGATGGAAGTGCAAACGAACCATCAACCGAGCACCGTGCCCACGGAGTTTCCCCATGGAAAGTTTCAATCAAAACGTCATCAAACACAAGACCGGTCTTCTCAACCTTGCCGCCGAACTCGGCAATGTCTCCAAAGCCTGCAGCATCATGGGCTTTTCCAGGGATACGTTTTATCGATATCAAACAGCGCGAGACGCCGGGGGCATTGAGGCGCTGTTTGAGGTCAGTCGCAAAAAACCGAACTTGAAAAATCGGGTGGAAGAGGCCACAGAGCAGGCAGTGCTTGATTTTGCCATTGCCTTCCCAGCGCACGGACAAGTCCGGGCCAGCAACGAATTACGCAAACAAGGCGTGTTTGTTTCCCCTTCCGGCGTGCGCTCCATCTGGTTACGCCACGATCTGGCCTCCATGAAGCAACGTCTGCGCGCCCTGGAAAAAAAGTCCGCCCAAGAGGGTATCGTGCTCACAGAAGTCCAGGTGCAGGCTTTGGAGCGCAAAAAGCACGATGACGAGGCCTGCGGCGAGATAGAGACTCACCATCCCGGCTATCTCGGCAGCCAGGACACCTTTTACGTTGGCACCATCAAGGGCGTCGGGCGGATTTATCAGCAAACCTTTGTGGATACGTATTCCAAGTGGGCTGCGGCCAAGCTCTACACCACCAAGGCGCCCATTACAGGAGCTGACCTGCTTAACGACCGGGTTTTGCCTTTCTTCACTTCGCAGGAAATGGGCATTATCCGCATCCTGACAGACAGAGGTACGGAATACTGCGGGAAGCTGGAAACGCATGACTATCAACTATATCTGGGCATAAACGGCATAGAGCATACCAAGACCAAGGCGCGACATCCGCAAACAACCGGCATTTGCGAACGCTTCCATAAAACCGTCTTGCACGAGTTTTACCAAGTTGCCTTCCGGCGAAAAGTGTATCACTCTCTGGATGAACTCCAGGCCGACCTGGACGCCTGGATAGAGGATTACAATATGGACAGAACGCATCAAGGGAAAATGTGTTGCGGCAGAACGCCTATGCAGACACTCCTTGACGGAAAACAGCTCTGGAAGGAAAAGGTCGGACAGCTCAACTAATCGGACAATCGGGACCAGCAAAACGGAGCCGACTGTCAGATCAAGTCGGAACTACTACACCTCATACTGTTCAGGATTTCCCGTACGGGCGTAGGAGTTACAAAGCTCTCGCAT
>ERZ772892.1431-NODE-1431-length-24921-cov-16.586624_pt1 | contig 24921 bp, 18 predicted proteins | sample MGYA00512126_ERZ772892 | MGnify/ENA primary metagenome ERZ772892 (study PRJEB29015, sample SAMEA2737697) | human gut metagenome | biome: human gut; feature: human-associated habitat; material: faeces | place: China | collected 2012 ... | reverse complement strand
ACTATGTTTCAACTATTTCAAAGACCGACTTGCCCGCTTTTACGGGACAGTAGTGGAACGAACTATAAATCGGGTGGAAGCTGGCGATCTGGAGAAATCCGTACTCTATTATGGGTGGTTGAAGAATGAACTTCAAATTATCGCGCAATGGTTATCGGACACCTATCCGAACGGAGAGAAGAAGCGAATTAAAACATCGTCAGCTATTCAGATGGAAATACTTAAATACGAGCGATATGTGAAAACAGAGATGGAGCGAATTGAGGAGTTTGTGAATGGTCGTTCTGATGAAAGTATTTCAAAAAATGCAGGAATACCGCCGCATTTGTTAGACTTAAATCCTGCCCAATGTCAATATTTATATGGGAAACTAACTAAATACGGGCACTTCCTGCCGGAGAAAACGAATCAGACACATTTTAACTATGTGTTCGGCGGTGGTCTGTATCCAGAAGATTTCAAGCCGCTACGTTGGAATAGAAGCAAGCAAGCTATCGGCGAATTAATTTTACTGCTTACAAGAAAGCCTTCAATTTCTCGTGATAAGAAAAGGAATGCCCGAAATCTTTTTCTAATCAACAATAAAGATATAGGTGAATTGTCAAATCCAAAGAAAGGCGAACCGACAAAAGATTATGGAATCTTGGAAGAGATAGCGAGCGGCATAAATACTCGCTCGGTTTAATTACTTTATTTTCAGATACCCGCTCACTACCCGCCCATTGGAAGATGGGTGGGTAGTTTGTTTTGAATCAGTTGATTCAAGATTTATCATTGTGTAGTTTTGTTTCCGCAGAGCAGTATATTGGCCAGATACAGCGATGCAAAAAATTAAAAAAATTATACGATGATACACGTACTATTAAAGAAACCGGTGTGGCAGATGAACGGGGAGGAACTTTTGGAACTCCAACGTTTAGCCGCACCCCAAAGAGTTGAATCCGCCGAGGTGAAGGAGCCTCGATTGGTCTATGGTCTGCGTGGGTTGTGCGAACTACTCGGCTGTTCGCGCACTACTGCGAATAAGATTAAGCACGATCCTCGTTTGCGGGGATGCTACTCGCAGGCAGGGAAGAAAATCGTATTCGATGCCGAAAAGGTACTTAAAGCGTTAGGGAGGGAATAAGTATGGGAACGATTAATTATGCAGAACTACAACAGGATATACTGAATACCTTGGTGAAACAAGTAACTCCTGTCAATTTTAAGACTTTGGCTTACCCCGAAGCGAAGCTGCTCCAAAAACAACTTGCCGGATGCGCCCCTGACAGCGATGTAGCGCAGAGCATTCAGAAGAAACTATTGAAAATGAAAGTCAATGAGAAACACTACGTAATTTTCACCATTGAGGAAATTGCGAGGTTGGCCGAAAAAAACGATTGGGGGCTGTGCCGCAATCAGAACGAAATATACCTGTATAACGGGATGTTCTGGTCGAGGCTCGATGTCGATGCCTTCCAGAAATTTCTGTTGAAAGCCTCGGAGCGGATGGGCGTTCCTATCGTATCGTCCAAATACTACCAATTCGGGAAGAAACTGTTTGAACAGTTTATGATGCAGTCCTATTTGCAAAGCCCGGCGGCCAATTCCAATGTGGTGCTTATAAATCTACTGAACGGAACGTATGAGATTAGAAACGGTCAGGGGAAACTGCGGAAATTCTGCAAGGATGATTTTCTGACGCATCAGCTCCCTTTCGAATACTGCCCAGATGCGGTGGCTCCCCTGTTCGACAAATACCTGTCCAAAGTACAGCCGGATGAATCCGCCCGAAGGGTGCTGGCCGAATACATCGGCTACCTCTTTATAAAGACGGGCAATACGATTCTGAAAGAGGAAAAGGCATTGATGCTCTACGGCGGCGGCGCGAACGGTAAGTCGGTGTTCTTCGAAATTGTAAATGCGCTGCTCGGTGCTGAAAATGTCATCTGCCATTCGTTGCAGGATTTGACCGACGGAAGCGGATATTACAGGGCGCAGTTGGCGAATAAGTTGGTGAACTATGCGAGTGAAATCAATGGCAAATTGGAATCGTCCATATTTAAGCAACTTGTTTCCGGTGAGCCTGTGTCGGCCCGGTTGCCCTATGGCAAGCCGTTTCATCTTACGCAGTATGCCCGGCTTATTTTTAACTGTAATGAACTTCCCAGAAGTAACGAGTTTACGGATGCTTATTTCCGTCGGTTTCTGATTGTCCCGTTCGATGTGACGATTCCGCCCGAAGAACAGATTAAGGACTTACATAGCCGGATTATCGAAAACGAGCTTGCCGGAGTATTCAATTGGGTGCTTCGCGGACTTGCAAGACTTCTGAAACAGAATGGATTTACCGAATGTATTGCTGCGCGAAAAGCCGTTGAAGATTACAGATTGCAGTCCGACAGTTTGAGGCAGTTCCTCAACGACGAAAGGTATAAATCGGATGTCAATGTAAAAACAAAAATTGTCGATTTATATGACGAATATAAATGCTATTGTCAGGAAAACGGGTTTTACCATTTGACCAAGCCCAATTTCATCAAGCGGCTTAAATCATACGGCATTCAGGTTTCGACGATAAACGTGGGTAATGTTGCGTATTTGAAGAAACATAAATCCGATGAAGAATAAATTTCATTCTAAATCTTTATAAAATTAACCTTCTTAACCATTCGGCCTAACCTTGGGCCGAAGTATTAAAAGTTTTCGGTATGAAAAACAGACTGGATGTAGCTGTCAGCTACTACGAGCACATCTATACAAAATTCCCGGTAAGAGCGACCCTAATCGACCTCTTGACCACAAATCGCTACAAATCCCGCGTTCTGGCTGTTCGGACAGAATCAGACGCAAGGAAGAAAAAGGAGTTGAAAACTCGACTGCCTGCATTCACCCCGTCCGGTTTGTTCCGAGGCGGGGCGGCAAATACGTTGCTGAAACCCACCGGACTGGTTTGTATTGACATCGACAGGAAAGATAATCTGCAGGTCGAGGGGTATGACAGGTTGAAAGATAAGCTCGGTAGACTGCCCTATGTCGCATTTTGCGGACGGTCTGTCGGAGGCGAAGGATACTATGCGATTGTCCCCATAGCGCAGCCTAACAAGCTACTGTTGCATTTCCGGAGTTTGCAGACCGAGTTTTCCGCGATGGGGATTACCATAGACCCGTCCTGTTGTGACATTTCCCGAAAACGGTTCGTGTCTTACGATCCGGAGCCATATATCAACCAAGAGGCGGAAATATACGAGGGATTGGCGGACGGCGCGGCTGTGCCTGACATTACCGGGAACGCAACCCTATTTGGAACGGACAGCGAAGACGAACCGCTGAAAGAGGTGCTCAAGTATATTCAGATAATCGAGCAGAAAAAGGTAGATATTACCGCAGGTTATGCAAATTGGCTGCGGATAGGCTATGCGTTGCATAACGCCTTCGGGGATTTCGGCCGGGAGTTATTTCATCGGGTCAGCAGCTTCCATCCCCGATACAGCTATGTCGAAACGGATAGGTTATTTAGCGGCCTTTCGAAAGGGAACTGCACGAATCAGGTAACCATTCGCACATTCTTTTACTATACCCGTCGGTGTGGATTGGAAACAGTGGTCGACTTTTGGGAAGAATTGTGAGAAAGGTTAAAAATATGAGCCTGTCGAAAATAGATTTAATTTTCATTCTTTCATTGAATAGGCCATATATGCGCATTTTAAATGGTCAGGTAATGGATTTCTTTGGGTTGAAGTGTTTTGTTGTCCTATAATGAAAGAAAATGGCCATTTCGCATGGGGTATGATATCTTTTCGGGATAGGGTTTGATAAAAGGTGCATAAAGACCATAATCTGTACGTGGAATTGTCGCGCGCAACGCTGACGCCCGCGCGATGTCCTGCGAATACGACAAATACAGTTGAAGGACTGGGCTTTTATCTGTCGGAATTTTCACTATCTTTGCCATCGACATATAAAATAGCGTTTGCTATTTGTTTTTGCTGAAAAACGACCAAATTTTATCAGGAATCAAAAACAATAAGTTGAACGCTCACGCTTGGCGTGGGCTTTACTTATTTGATTCCGGGTGCTTGGTCGTACCTTCAGCAGATAAGATAAAGACCCGCGCCATTTTTGGTGTTGGTCATAATACAACCTAACGATGGAGTATGACAAGAGCCGGGAAATTCTGCGCGATTTCTATGCCCAAAATGGCATTTTAAATTACTTTGAACGCGATAATACCTACCTTGAATCGGCCTTCCACGAGATTAACGAAATGTGGTTTCAGAATCTGGAGTGTATCAAAGAGGTCAAATACCTGATGATTGCCGAAGCCCCTTTATGGGGTAAGGACAAAAGCTATATCTATAATCCCGAAACGAAAAACACGTCGTTTTTCTACAAGAGCGACTTGGAATATGTACTGAATATTCAAATCGCCGACAAGCAGGATTTTATAAACTGTTGCAATGAAATAGGGCTGCTTATCATTGATATTTCACCTTTTGCCCTTAACACAGAGGATACGATTATTAATTATCGCAGTATTAGTGCAAGTAAGTATCGTAAACTCGTAAAAAATACCTTTCCATTCTATTTTGAACAGAAATTAAAGGCAGTCAGTAATAAAAAATCAGACTCTATTAAGGCATTCTTCCGGTACGCAAGAGTGAAGAAACGATTCCTGCCATTAATCTCGGAGGCCTTAATCGATTGCCGTTTCATTAAATCGGCAAATGAGATTTTAGAAATATCTCAGCGAGGTGGAAATATGAATCGGGTGAAATTTAGACGAATCGTAAAATAGAAATAATTAGAATTGTTATTTGATAGCTTGATTATTATGTCGAAAATATTACTATATTTGTAGATAATCTTTTAAGAGTAAATATGAAAACCGTTTTAGTTAGATTCAAGGTATATAATTTCCGATCCATTGAAGAAAGTGAGTGGATAGAAGTATCTGACAATACATGTTTAATAGGAACGAATGAGTCGGGGAAAACAAATCTTCTTATAGCTTTATGGAAACTTCATCCGGCTAATGGCGAACCAATTATTCCATTGAATGATTTTCCTCGTCATTTATATAGCAACTACAAAGCAGGTGGGCACGAGAAAGATATATTTATTGCGGCAGATTTTATTTTAAGCGACGACTTACAAGACGAAATCGCAACTGAACTAAAATGCAATAAGGAGCAGGTAAAGCGTGTCCTTGTGCAGAGAAGATACGATGGAATATATCATATTTCATTCCCATATTTCAAAATAGATTCGTATGCGTCTGACGAATTAGGGCAATTGATTACCGAATTTGAAACAAGTTTATACGAACAAACTATTTTTACGAAAGAGGATACTGTTTTGCAGAAAACGGTAAAAGATTTCTTTGTAGAATTAAAGAAGCAGCTACCTAAAGAGTCATTTAATATAAAAGATGTTGAAACCCTGCTTGCTTCTATTTTGGAATTTGTTGGAAGTACTTTTGGTAGAAAGAAAAACCTACCAGAATACTTCGATGCAAGTTTAACAACACCAATTCAAAAAATTCTGGAGGCATTTAACGGCAAGCCCGTTGAAACCACGAAAGAGATACGACAAAAAGTGTTGAACAGCATACCCAAGTTCGTGTATTATTCAGATTATGGCAATTTAGATAGTGAGATATACCTACCGAGAGTAATCGAAGATTTTGGACGGGATGATTTGAGTGAATCTGCCAGAGCAAAAGCACGAACTCTCGATGTGCTATTCAAATATGTCAAATTATCTCCAGAAGAAATATATGAGTTAGGTAATGATCGGAAAATCATAGTAAAGAAGGTAGACTCGTATGATAGAGTTATCAGTACTCAAGAAGAAGAATTGACACTTGAGGAAGTAAAAGAGTGGGCAGATAAGAAAAAGGAAAGAGGGATTCTTTTGCGTTCAGCAGCGGCGCAACTGACTCAACGATTTAAGCAATGGTGGCTACAAGGTGACTATATTTTCAATTTTGAAGCTGATGGGCATCATTTCCGAATAAACGTATCTGATAAATTGCGTCCAGAAGAAATTGAGTTGGAAGGCAGGAGTAGAGGATTACAATGGTTTTTTAGCTTCTTTTTGGTATTTCTTGTTGAAACGAAAGAAGGGCACACTAATACAATCTTATTACTTGACGAACCGGGATTGTCGCTTCACCCACTTGCCCAGTATGATTTGGCAAAATTCTTCCGGAAACTTTCCGAAGATAATCAGTTAATATATACATCCCATTCGCCATTTTTAGTTGATATGGATAACCTTGCCAATGTTAAGGCTGTCTATATTGATTCGGAAACAGGACGAACAAAAGTTTCGTCTAATCTTCGGTATAATGAAACCGATGCAGAAAAATCTATCTATCCGGTACACGCAGCATTAGGGCTTACCGTTTCCGACACATTGCTCCTTGGCTGTTTGCCAATACTTGTTGAAGGGCCAAGCGACCAGATATATTTAAATCTTATAAAACGATATTTAGTCGGCACAGGTGACTTAAAAAATTCTAAAGAGATAGTATTTATACCGGCAGGGGGCGTGAAAGGCATGGGGCCTCTCACTAAATTACTTTCGTCAAGAGAGGATGCATTGCCTTATGTGCTTCTTGACTCCGATAAAGCGGGTAAAGAGTATCAGAAACAACTTAAGTCGGGGAAATATCGAGACGAAAAAGATAAGGTTTTAGAGGTGGCTCAGTTCATAGGTGAAGGGGAGTTTGAAATAGAAGATTTAATTCCCACATCGGCTATAGTTCAATTTATTGACAGAAAATATAGATGCGACCAATATTTTGAGGACTTCTATCATCAGGGGGAGCCAATAGTAAACCAAATCGAAATATGGGCTAAGCAAAATAAAGTCAGCCTTGAAGATGGTTGGAAAGTTGAGTTAGCACGAAGTATTCATAATCGATTTGAGAAAATCGCTCTTAATATAGAAGATGCACAGAAAAATATCTGGATAGAGGTATTTAGGGCTCTAACTAAATAGATTAGAGTTAATATTGAAAACAGGGGTGTACTTCCGTATACCCCTGTTTTCAAGAAAAGCGCACAGTTTTTACGTTTGTGTGCGTAAAACTGTGCGCTTTTTCTGTAACTGATTGATATTCAATCATTACTGCGGAGAGAGAGGGATTCGAACCCCCGGTACAGTTGCCCGTACACCGCATTTCGAGTGCGGCCCGATCGACCACTCCGGCATCTCTCCAATCTCCCGGACGAAAAACCTTTCGTTTGGGACTGCAAATATAGACATATTTTTTATTTCTCGGCATTTTCGTGCGAAAAAAATTTCAGTCCGCAGGAAAAAATGCGGCTATAGCGGTTCGTTTTGATGCTTTTGCCAAATAATTTCTATCTTTGTATCAGGCGGACAAGTGCAGTATTGCTGCGCTCCGGCCGTTTATATGGTGAAAACGATACTAAAAGCGGTATGGTTTTCGTTTATTGGAAAAGAACTAACGCAAACACCATGTGCGCTATGAAAAAGTTGAATATTTTAATTGGAGCCCTTATCCTGTCCGCAGGATTGGCCGGCTGTTCGTCGAGCTACTATGCGTCGTCGGGGTATGCCAACGACGATTTGTATGCTCTGCACGATAAAACGGTCATCGCCCGCAAGCAGCAGGCCGCTGCCGAAGCCCGCAAGGCCGAGGCCGAGGCGCGCCGCGCCGAGTGGGAGGCGAAGATCGCCGAAGCGCAGGCTTTGGCTGCGGAGAACGGTTATTACGACGAGTCGAGTTCGAACCCTTACAACGATATTCTGGCCGATACGTACGAGAGTGCCTATGCGCGCCGTCTGAGGGGATTCGAGTCGCCGACCTACCGGATGCCGTCGAGTTACTACAACTTCCGCTACGGCAGTTCGTTCACCTATGCCACGGCGTACGATCCGGCTTTCTACAACATCATCATTTCCGGCGACGAGGTCTGGGTCGAGCCCAAATACATAACCTCGATGTTCGGAACATGGGGCGGCACGCCTTACGGCGGCTGGTATTTCGGCTGGAACTACTCGCCCTCGTGGTGGGGCTATCCCAGCTACGCATGGGGCGGCTGGAACTGGGGCTTCGGCTTCACTTGGTATGATCCGTGGTGGGGTCCCGGATGGCATCCCTACTGGGGACCCGGTTGGGGGCCCGGATGGGGCGGCGGCTGGCATGGACATCACCATGCGGGATACAGGCCCCGCAACTATTACGGCAATCCCGGCGGACGCGGCAGGAGCTACACTCCCGGCCGAAGCACTTCGGGGGCGCGGTACGGCAACGGAGGTTATGCCGGCGGTTCGCGCGGCGGCCGCAACGGCTCATACAGCACCAGCTACGGCAGCCGCAACGGCGACAGTCCGTTCAGCAGCGGCTCGCGCGGCAGCAGTTACAACAACCGGGGCAGCAGTTACAACAACCGGGGCAGCAGTTACAACAACCGGGGCAGCAGTTACAATAACCGCGGCAACAGCTATAACAGCGGTTCGCGGAGCGATTTCAACAGCGGTTCGCGCGGCAGCAGCTACAACGACCGCGGCAGTTCGAGCAGCGGCAGCAGCTACAACGACCGCGGCAGTTCGGGCAGCGGCAGCAGCTTCAACAGCGGCGGTTCGCGGGGCGGCAGCTCCGGCGGCGGTTACAGCGGCGGCGGCTCGCGCGGTGGCAGTTCGGGCGGCGGAGGACGCGGTTATGGCAGTCGGTAGCAACTAAAACGGAGAGAATTATGAAAAGCATGAAAATAGTGGCATTGTGCGCGGCCTTCGTTGCTGCGGCGCCTTTGCAGGCGCAAAATACGGGTCTCGAATTCGGCGGTTCGGTGCTGAACCACGACATGTTGTGGGCTACCGATCTGGCGCAGCTTTCGCAGACGCACGTTTTCGGCACGGCCCGCGTGATGGGTATGGGCGGGGCTTTCACCTCGCTGGGCGCCGACTTGTCGTCGATGTCGCTCAACCCGGCGGGGCTGGGCATGTACCGCCGCAACGAGATTTCGCTCACGCCGCTCGTGCCCATGGCGAAGGCATCGACCGCGGGAACGGCTTCGTGGAAGGGAAACAGCAAATCGCAGTTCGCATTCGCTAACGTGGGCGTCGCCCTGAACGTCTTCGAGAGTTCGAGAAGTTCCCTGACCAGCCTGACGCTCGGTATCGGCATGAACCGCATCGCGGATTTCAACAGCCGCTACTCGTTTTCGTCGGAATCGCGCTACGATCCCGACCGGCCCGACCGGCTGATGCCGACGATCGCCGATATCTTTTCGCAGCAGATGAATAATTTCGGCGTAAGGCCCGACCGCGAGGCCGAGGGCGGAGGCCCGAACGGACCGGTTCCCGTCGATGCGTGGAATCCCAATGTCTGGCCGGCCATATTGGCCTACGACGCCTATATGCTGGGGAACTACGGAACGGTGAAGGACCCGATCTGGGCGGTGGAGCGTATCGGCCGCAACGCTTCGGTGCTGCATTCGATGGATGTGGTGAATTCGGGTTCGATCAACGAGTTCACGATTTCGATGGGCGGCAATATCAACAATATCCTCTACTTCGGCGCGTCGATCGGCATTCAGAGTGTACATAAGAAATTGGGCGTGACCTATCAGGAGGAATACGGCTATTTCAACACGGACGGCATCGGACACGACGGCAGCGGCAATGCGCTCGCCGAGCAGCTCGACGTGATGAATCTCTATCAGGAGATGGAGATGAACGGCAGCGGCGTGAATTTCAAGCTGGGCTTCACCGCACGGCCCCTGACCGGCCTGCGTGTCGGCGTGGCTTTCCATACGCCGACCTACTATTCGCTCGACTACTCCTATCGGGCCGATATCTTTTCGGATATCAGGAATAATGCCGACAACAAGGTGGCTACGGTGGGAAACGCCACGCCACGGGCCAACAACAGCGGCGGCAACAGCTGGGATTTCACCTCGCCGGCACGCCTGATGTTCGGCGCTTCGTATACGTTCGGCACTTTCGCCATCGTGTCGATCGATTACGAGCGCGACTGGTACAACGGGATCCGCGTGAAGAACGTTCCGCAGTATAACTACTTCTCCGAAGAGGACTACAAGGCGGAGTTCAAGCATAATTTCCAAGGCACGAACTCGATCCGTGCGGGCGTCGAGGTCAAGCCGCTGCCGATTCTGGCCCTGCGCGTGGGCGGCGGTTATACCGATTCGATGCTCAAGGAGCGGGATTTCTATGTGAACGACGCCTATACCAGCATGCCGACAACCTATGAGAGCTACTATTTCTCGGCCGGCGCCGGCGTGAACCTCGGACGCAACACGACGCTGGAGCTGGCCTATCAGTATGTCACCAACAAGCAGACGCAGTACCAGCTCTTCTTCAGCAGGCCCGAAAACGGCGGCGACATGGAGACGTGGAGCGGTCTGTACGACACCTCTCTGAAACGTCACTATCTGGCCGCGACGCTCAGCTTCCGTTTCTGATGCGGCCGTTTCGTCAATATAAAGGTCCGTCCCGGTGACGGACCTTTGTTTTTTTATTATATTTGCAGGCTGAAACAAAATCAAAAATAAAGATATATGGCAAAGGAACTCAAGGACCTCACCAAGTCGGACGAGAACTACTCGCAGTGGTACAACGATCTGGTCGTGAAGGCGGGGCTGGCCGAGAATTCGGCCGTACGCGGTTGTATGGTCATCAAACCCTATGGCTATGCCATCTGGGAGAAGATGCACGATGCGCTGGACAAGATGTTTAAGGATACGGGGCATCAGAACGCCTATTTCCCGCTGTTCATCCCCAAATCGTTCTTCTCGAAAGAGGCCCACCACGTCGAGGGCTTTGCCAAGGAGTGCGCCGTGGTGACGCACTACCGTCTGAAGAACGATCCCGAAGGCAAGGGCGTTGTCGTCGATCCCGACGCCAAGCTCGAAGAGGAGCTGATCGTGCGTCCGACCTCGGAGACGATCATCTGGAATACCTATAAGAATTGGATTCAGTCGTACCGCGACCTGCCGATCTTGTGCAACCAGTGGGCGAACGTCGTGCGCTGGGAGATGCGTACGCGCCTGTTCCTGCGCACCGCCGAATTCCTGTGGCAGGAGGGCCACACGGCGCACGCCACGCGCGAGGAGGCTGTCGAGGAGGCCGAAAAGATGATTCATGTCTACCAACGGTTCGCCGAAGAGTGGATGTCGCTGCCGGTGGTGGTGGGCCACAAGTCGCCCAACGAGCGTTTCGCCGGAGCTGAAGATACGCTTACGATCGAGGCGCTGATGCAGGACGGCAAGGCGCTGCAGAGCGGCACGTCGCACTTCCTCGGCCAGAATTTCGCCAAGGCGTTCGACGTGCAGTACGTCAACAAGGAGGGCAAGCTCGAATACGTGTGGGCTACCTCGTGGGGCGTTTCGACCCGTCTGATGGGCGCGCTTATCATGGCGCATTCGGACAACAACGGTCTGGTGCTGCCGCCGAAACTGGCGCCGATTCAGGTGGTGATGATTCCCATCTACAAGGGCGACGACCAGCTGGCCGAGATCCGCACGCGCTTCGAGGCCATTGCCGCGCAGCTCAAGGCCAAAGGCATCAGCGTGAAGATCGACGACCGCGACAACGTGCGTTCGGGCTTCAAGTTCGCCGAATACGAACTCAAGGGCGTTCCGGTGCGTCTGGCGATGGGACCTCGTGACATGGAAAACGGCACGATCGAACTCGTCCGCCGCGACACGCTCGAAAAACAGACCGTTTCGCAGGAGGGACTCGTGGAGCGTATCGAGGGCCTGATGACCGAAATTCAGGAGAACATCTACCGGAAGGCGCTCAACTACCGCGAGTCGATGATTACCAAGGTCGATACGTGGGAGGAGTTCAAGCAGGTGCTCGACGACAAGGGCGGCTTCCTGCTCGCGCACTGGGACGGCACGGTCGAGACCGAGGTGGCGATCAAGGAGGCCACGAAGGCCACGATCCGCTGCATTCCGATCGACGCGCCCGACGAGGAGGGCGTATGCGTCTTCTCCGGCAAGCCGTCGCACCGCCGCGTGCTGTTCGCCCGCAGCTATTAGCCTGCGGCGTGCGCGATGCCGCGCGATCATATGGAATATCCCCGGCGAATATCCGCCGGGGATTTTTCGGCCCGTTGTGTCGGGTGGTGCCGGCCGTGCGGGGCGCGCTTAGGGATGGGGGAAGCCGGCCGGAAAAGCGATCGCCGGTCTTGTGTTTCCGTAAATTTCACTATTTTTGTTCATTGTCGTAAAAACGTACGTTATGTCCGGTGAGGCTGAAATCCGCAAAAAGAAAATATACCGCGTGACCTTTATCGGTTTCGCGGTCAATCTCCTGCTCGCCGGGATCAAACTCGCGGCGGGTATTCTGGGCCGAAGCGGCGCCATGGTCGCCGACGCCGTACACTCGTTCTCCGACATGGCGACCGACGTGGTGGTGATCGCCTTTGCCAAGATTTCGGCCAAACCCAAGGACGAGGGACACGACTACGGCCACGGCAAATACGAGACGCTCGCCACGATCATCATCAGCCTTGCGCTGGCTGCCGTAGGTACGGGGATTCTGGTGAACAGCATCGGTGCCATCCGCGTCGTTGTGGACGGAGGGCTGCTGCCCCGTCCCGGCACCGTGGCGCTGCTGGCCGCCGCGGTCTCCATCGTCGTCAAGGAGATTCTTTACCGCTATACGGTGCGCGAAGGCCGCCGGGTGTCGAGTCCGAGCATGATCGCCAACGCATGGCATCACCGCAGCGACGCCCTTTCGTCGCTGGGAACGCTGGCCGGCATCGGGTGCGCCTATTTTCTGGGCGATAAGTGGCGCATCGCCGACCCGATCGCGGCGCTCGTCGTGGCGGTTTTCATTTTCAAGATCGCGTTCGACCTGATTCGCACCGGACTCGACGAACTTCTGGAACGTTCGCTTCCGGAGGATGTGGAAGAGGAAATCCTGCGTGTCGTTGCGGCGAATCCCGAAGTGCGGGAGCCGCACAACCTGCGCACGCGCCGTATCGGCGCGTCGATCGCCGTCGAGGTGCATGTGCGCGTGGACGGCGCGATGAGCGTCTGCCGCTCGCACGAGCTGACCGAGGACATCGAACGCCGCCTGCGCGCCCGGTTCGGCGAAGGCACGATGATCGCCATTCATGTCGAGCCGCTCAAGGCGGCGTGCCGTGCGGAGTGATGCCGAGTGGCGGGGTGGATTCCCGCGAAAAACGGCGTGCCGGTTCACCCGCCTCTTCGACCGTTTCGCCTTGACCGCTGATTCCGAATAAAATGCCTTTCGGTGCTGTCCCGGCACGGATTTTGCTGTTTCTGCAATCCGAATAAACAGGCCGGGACATTCCCGCCGGAGTAGAAAGAAATTTGGATTTTCGGAAAAAAGTGTTTATCTTGCCGCCGATAAGGCTCCGGAGCTCCGGGTTTCCGAAAGCCCGAACGATGAAATTATCGACATACACAACTTAAAAAGGATTGCCTATCGGGAAAAGTCTACTCTTAACTACATTTAGGAGACAAGAGTATGAACGTGCAAGTATTAAGTGACCAGGTATTGCTTAATCACTACCTCTCAGGTGACCAAAGTGCCATATCCAAGCTCATCGAACGCCATAGCCGCCGTGTGCGCGACTACATCAATATGATGGTGAAGGACCGCGATGTTGCAGAAGATATCTTCCAAGAGACATTTATCAAAGCCGTGCGTGTAATCGACGACGGCCGCTATACGGACAACGGGAAGTTTCTCTCGTGGGTGCTGCGCATCGCGCACAATCAGGTGATCGACTATTTCCGCGCCCAGCGGCAGAACAAGGCCGTCACCGAAGCCGAAGCCGGATACGATGTATTGGGATCGCTGCGTTTCGCCGAGCGGAACGTGGAGGACGCCATGGTCAGCGAACAGATCGAGCGCGACGTGCGCGCTCTGGTCGAACTGCTCCCTGCCGAGCAGCGCGAGGTGGTGATGATGCGTTATTTCGCCGGTCTCAGTTTCAAGGATATCGCCGAGCAGACCGACGTGAGTATAAACACCGCGTTGGGCCGGATGCGCTATGCGCTTATCAACCTGCGGCGGATGATCAAGGAAAAAAATATGATTTTGTGCTGACCGGCACACAATATTTCCAAAGGCGCGGCGTTTAGTTAGTACAAAGCAAAATTACAAGATGCCTATGGAGGATATTGACAAAAACGAAGTTTCGGACGACGGCATCTCCGATGAAGAAGAACTTCTGCATCGGGAGGTGATTCAGGGTGATGCGGATCTTTACTACCTTCACTACTACCTCTCGGAAGTTTTTCGGAATGGGGATAATTTTTAAGGGTTAATTTTTGATGGGGAAGGGCGCCGGGAGGCGCCCTTCATTTTAGGGGATACGGCCCGTTCGCGCATCTCTTTTTTAATTGGACGATTATGAAATTCAGCAATGTGAGATTATTGGTCAGGGACTATGAAAAGTGCTTCCGGTTTTATACGGAAAAACTCGGTTTGGAGACGGCTTTCGATATCGAAGGCTGTTACGGCAGTTTCAAGGTGGCCGAAGGCATCGAGGGGTTGGCGATATTTACGTCCGACCTCATGGCGCCGGTCGCCGGGAACGCAGACAAGGAGCTGCCGGCCGGCTGCAGGGATAAGATGATGGTATCGTTTGAAGTCGACAATGTGGACGAAGCCTTCGAAACGCTCTCTGCAAGGGGCGTGGAGTTTGTCAACCGGCCGACCGACATACCCGGCTGGGGAATGCGGGTCGTGTATCTGAGGGACCCCGAAGAAAATCTGATCGAACTTTTTACGCCTTTGGCAGCGAATTTATGACACGCATACGAATCAAACGCGTTTACGAACCCGCCGCTCCGGACGACGGCTGCCGCGTGTTGGTCGATAAACTGTGGCCGCGCGGCGTGCGCAAGGATGCCCTGCATTACGACGTGTGGGCCAAGGAGATCACGCCCAGCCCCGAACTGCGCGCATGGTACCACGCCGATCCGCAGACCCGCTGGCCGGAGTTCCGGCGCCGGTATCTCGAAGAGCTGCGCGGCTCGCAGGCCGTGCGGGAGTTTGTCCGCCGCATCGCCGGAAATGAGACCGTTACGCTGCTGTACGCATCGAAAAATGCGGCTGAGAATCATGCGCTTGTCCTGCAGGAATTTCTCGAACACGCCGTGACGGAGATCGCGCACGCCTGACCGGCGTGATGCGCGGTTCGCTCCCGCCGTTCGGCCTTGTGTTCCTATGGCTTGTGCCGTTTCCGGTTGCATCGGTTTCGCCGCCGGGAGGGGTTGGTGTGCCGTGGTGTGGGAAAGGGGAAGCCCCTCTAAGGAGGGGCTTCCCGTGTGAACTTTTTTTTGTGTGGCAGTCGCTGTTTGGGGACGGCAGAGTTCCCGGTGCGGCGGCGGAGAACAAAAAAAGCCCCTCGGTGCGAAGGGCTTGTACGGTGAGGCAGACTTGACGGCGTACGGAAATATCAGCGGTTGCCGAGACATTGGTGCGCCCGCCGCAGCTGGATCGAAAGCGAACAGGCGGCGATGCCGGCGAAGAGCAGCGAAATGCCGACCCAGATCACGACGGCCGTGGTGCCGAATACCAGCGGCTGGAACAGAATCCACAACGAGCAGAGCACCAGCAGGATGCCGCTGAAGACGGTCCAGCCCGATCCGGGAATCTCCATGGCGTTCATGTCGCCGCCCAGACCGATGGCGCTGAATCCGCGCAGCATGAGCCAGAAACCGAGGAAAATCGGCAGCGTGGCGGCCGAAAGCGCGACGTTGAAGATCAGGATGATGCCGAGGATGATTTCGATGATGCCCCCGGCCAGCATCCAGCCGCGGCCCGTGATGAAGTGTTTGTTGGCCGACGAAAGCACGACTTCGAGAATGCCCGAAAAGAGCATCAGCCAGCCGAATACGAGCGACATGCCCAGATAACTTTGGGTGGGGTAGACGAATATCAGAATGCCCACGACGAACAGGGCGATGCCGATGATCAGGAGCAGCCACCAGTAACGTACGGCCCGCTTCGAATTTTCGATCAGTGAGGAAAAATTGTTCATAGCATATGGATTTTCCTCCCTCCGGAGCAAATTGCATACCAGAGCCGGAGCGCTCAGGTCCTGAGTATGCGTGGTAAAGGCCGTTTTTTCCGCGGGTGTCGGATGCGGGTTTCCGTGGCCGTAGGTCGGCGCCTCACTGCCGCCGCAGATGTTTCGGCAGAGATCGCTTCGGCGAAGATGTTTCGGCGCAGGCCGCTTCGCTTTGCCGTAGGTTGCTTCAGCGCGGGTTGTTTCGGCGCGGATCGCGGGCTTCCGGCGGAATGAGCCGGCGGAACCGGCATAGCCCCGTTGAAGCCGGACCCTGTCCGATGCGCTATAATCCCGTCGGATCGTCGGCCTGCGCACGCTCCGGTTGCGGAGTTTCCAGCGGAACCACCTCGCCGATTTCGGGCCGCAGGAGGTGCAGCGCGGTGTCCGCGGCCAATGCCGCCTCGGTCGCCAGCGGCTCGTCCCAGCGGTGCTTGGCAAGGGCGTATTTCGAGTGGTGGACGGTCATGATCCGCCTTGCACCCAACTCTTTTGCGGCTTTGGCCAGTTGGTCGGGCATCGTGTGGATGTATTTCCACGCTTCGTCGTACTGGCCGTTTTCGAGAACGGCGAGGTCTATGTCCGGAAACTCTTCTCCGATCTCGGCGAAATGACATCCGTATCCGCCGTCGCCGCCCATGTAGATTTTCCGCGCGGGCGTTTGCAGCAGGAACGATCCCCACAACGTCTGATTGGACGACCGCCCGCGGCCGGAGAAGTGGCGCGAGGGGAGACAGCGGACGGTGAATCCGTCGCCGAGCGTCTGTTGTTCGTGCCAGTCCAGCTCGACGATCTTCGCCGGGTCGAAGCCCCAGTACTCGAAGTGCTCGCCCACGCCCAGCGGACAGATGACCGTGCCGATGCGCTCTTTCAGCTCGCGGACCGTGCGGTAGTCGAGATGATCCCAGTGGTCGTGCGTGACGATGAGGTAGTCGATGTCGGGCATCTCTTCGGGGCGGTAGATGTCGGTGCCTTTGAACGGACGGTTGAGCATCGAGAGCGGCGCCGCGTTGCGGAAAACCGGATCGACGAGCGTCCGGCGCCCTTCGGCCTGAATCAGCTGGGACGAGTGCCCGAACCAGACCAGCAGGTTGCTTTTGGGATCGAGCGCCCGCAGGTCGGTGCGGATCGCCGGCACCGCATCGTGGGGACGCAGTCCCTCGCGCTTGCGGAAGAGGAATTCCAATATGCCGCGCAACCGGCTCTTGTCGCCCGTCATCATCGGACCGGCTTCCTGATTGCGGAACCGGCCGTCGCGGTAGTTCGGCGACTGCCGGATGCGTTCGAGCCGTTCGCCTTGGGGCAGACGCCCGAAGCTCGGCAGACGGACGATGACGAATGCGGCGGCCAGCGTCGCGAGCAGGATGCTTGAGAGTATTATCATTTTGCCTCTTTTTTGCTTGCCCGACATGATTTTTCAGGTTTGTATAGTGCAAATATACCGTTTCTTCCGAGACGGTGCGTATACGGATTACGGTTCGGGCTACCATTATTCCGGAAATGTCTCCGGCAGCGGCCGCCGATAGGTTGTTCCGGGCTGTTTTGACCGACGATTCGGCTGATTTGTTCTATTTATTATGATATAATGCCAAAGTTTTATATTTTTATGACGGATTGTTTCTGCAATGTGATGCCTTATACGTCTTACTCTGAAAAATTACCGGGACCCGGTTGCCGGATTTTATTCCGCACTCTGGTCTTGACGTTCTGTTTGTGCCTGCTCTCCGGATTCGAAGTCCGGGCGCAGTCCGCGCAACGGAAGTTCGTGGTCCGGGGCCACGTTACCGACCAGACGGGGGCGACTCTTGTCGGGGTTACCGTCGTGGAACACGGGACTTCGAACGGCGTGGCGACCCTCTCCGGAGGCGAATTCTCCATCAGCGTCGCTCCCGGCGCCGTGCTCGACGTCTCGTGCGTGGGCTATGTGCCCCGCAGTGTCCCGACCGAAAACCGCACCGGGTTGGACATCACGCTGGAGGAGGACGTGAAAGTTATCGCCGACGTGATCGTGACGGCTCTGGGACTGGAACGCAACTATGCCGACCTGACCTATTCGGCCGACAAGATCAAGGGAACGCAGCTCACGAACGTCAAGTCGTCGAACATGATTCTCTCGCTCGCGGGCAAGTCGGCCGGCGTGCAGGTGAACGAAAGCTCTTCGGGCGCGGGCGCCTCCTCCAAGATCAGCATCCGCGGCGTCCGCTCGGTGGCCAGCGACAATCAGCCGCTGTACGTGGTCGACGGCATGCCGATTCTCAACTCCTCGCCTGAGCAGGTCTATACGGCCATCGGGGGTGTCGCCGATGCGGGCAACCGCGACGGCGGCGACGGCATCTCGAACCTCAATGCCGAGGACATCGAGAGCGTCTCGATCCTCAAGGGTGCTCCGGCGGCCGCGCTGTACGGCAGTCAGGCCGCCAACGGCGTGATCCTGATCACGATCAAGAAGGGCAGCGCCGAGAAACGGCAGCCCGTGACCTTCACTTCGAACCTTACGTTCCAGAGCCCTTTCCGCCTGCCGGACTTCCAGAACCGTTACGGGGTGAGCGGCGTCGTCGAAAGCTGGGGAGCTCGCGCCGTGATGAAGGCATACGACAACGCCGGGGATTTTTTCCGGACGGGCGCGTTACGGCGATGAACTCGCTGTCGGTCTCTTCGGGCACCGAGTAGATGCAGACCTACTTCTCCTACGCCAATACCGCCGAGCGCGGAATCACGGGCTCGAACCGCCTGATGCGGCATAACTTCAACCTGCGGGCGACAACCGGGCTGTTCCGGGACCGGATCAAGCTCGACGGCAACATCAGCTTCATGCGTCAGGTCGTGAAGGACAAACCGGTGCCGGGCGGATTCTACATGAACCCGCTGGTCGGGCTTTATCGTTTTCCGCGCGGCGTCGATATGACTCCCTACCGCGAGCATTTCGAGGTCTATGACCCGGACCGCAAACTCGGCGTGCAGAACTGGATCGCTCCGAGCGACGATTTCGAACAGAATCCCTATTGGATCACCAACCGCATCCGCAGCAAGAGCCTGCGCAACCGGGTCATGGCCTCTCTCTCCGCCGACTGGAAGGTGAACGGCTGGCTGCGCATCCGCGCCCGCGGCAACGTCGAGCATATCGACGACAAGGTCCGCCAGAGGTTCTACGCCTCGACGGCTCCGGCGCTGGCCGGGAACAACGGCCGCTACATCGAAAGCGGTTATTCGGAGACCCTTTTCAACGGCGAGGCGCTGGCCCTCTTCGACAGGCGGTTCACGCCCGACTGGACGTTCAGCGCGACGGTCGGCGTCTCCCTGAACGACCGCACGGTGAATTCGCTGCGCATCGACTCGAAGACCGCGTCGCTCTATTACCCCAATGTGTTCAACGTGGCCAATATCGTCATGAACAACTCGGCCTACGTCGATGAGCAGATCGACGCCCGCCGCCAGATACAATCGCTCTTCGCCACGGCTTCGGTCAAATACGCCGAGAGTCTCAACCTCGAAGTCACGGGGCGCAACGACTGGGCTTCGACGCTGGCCTACACTTCGCACGAGGGCAGCGGGTTTTTCTACTGTTCGTTCGGCGCGTCGTGGGGCGTCGGCAAGATGTTCAAACTGCCCGAATGGATGTCGTTCGCCAAGGTGCGCCTGACGTGGAGCCGCGTGGGCAACGACATTCCGATGTTCATTACCAACCCGAAGGCCCACATTACGGCCGGCGGGGGCATCAACGCCGCCGATGCTGCTCCGGGCGCCGACCTCAAGCCCGAAATGACCAATGCGCTCGAAGCGGGTTTCGAATGGCGTTTCTTCGGCGATCGGCAGGGAATCAACGCCACTTACTACAAGACCAACACCCACAACCAGTTCTTCAAGCTGCCGGCTCTGTCGGGCGAAGCCTATGCTTTCCGGTACGAAAATGCCGGCAACATCGAGAACGAGGGCGTCGAGGTGTCGCTGAGCGCCTGTCCGGTTTACGGCAGCGGTCTGACGTGGCAGTCGGTCGTGAACTTCGCGCATAACAGGAACCGGGTGATAAAACTGCACGACGAACTGCGCGAATATGCCTACGGTCCGTCGAGTTTCTCGTCGTCCTACGCCATGAAACTGGTCGAGGGCGGGGCGATCGGCGACATCTACGGCCGGGCGTTCGAGCGCGACGCCGACGGGAATATCGTTTACGAAACCGAAGGCGATTACGCCAGCCTGCCCCGCACCGCGGGCGACGGCAATACCGTCAAGGTTGGCAATGCGAATCCCGTGTTCGCGCTGTCGTGGAGCAACACCTTCTCTTACAGGGGCGCGTCGCTGTCGCTGATGCTGGACTGCCGTTACGGGGGCCGGCTGCTGTCGCAGACCATGGCCGACATGGATTCCTACGGCGTCTCGGCCGCAACGGCCGACGCCCGCGACCGCGGTTGCGTGACGCTCGAAGGGCGGCGTATCGACGACGTGAAAGGGTTCTACAAGCAGGTCGGAGGACGCGCCGGCGTGACGGAATATTACATGTACGACGCCACGAATATCCGGCTGCGCGAACTGGCCGTCTCCTATGCGCTGCCGCAGAAGCTGGTCCGCCGCACGCGGGTGCTGAGCGGCGTCACCCTGTCGCTGGTCGCGCGCAACCTCTTCTTCATTTACAACGCCGCGCCGTTCGATCCCGATCTCATCCTTTCGACGGGCAATGACAATCAGGGAATCGAAGTGTACGGCATGCCCACCGTGCGCAGCGTGGGATTTAACATCAAACTGGAATTTTAAGCATGAAATGCCGGCATACATATCTTTTCGCGGGACTTTGTGCGCTGCTTCTCGGCGCGTGCACGAGTAATTTCCGCGACATAAACGACGACCTCTCCGGCATTACGGACGGCGAGCTGGAAGCCGACAACAACGGCTTGGGATACCGTCTGGGCATTATCCAGCAGGGGGTCTATTTCAATTACGATTTCGGCAAGGGCAAGAACTGGCCTTTCCAGCTCACGCAGAATCTCAATGCGGACATGTTTTCGGGCTACATGCACGACCCGAAACCCCTGCAGGGCGGGAGCCACAACTCCGATTATAATCTGCAGGACGGCTGGAACAGCGCCATGTGGCAGTTCACCTACTCCTATGTGATGCCCGAAATCTACCGGCTGGAGCAGACCGCCGCTGAGCTGATGCCGCCCTTCTATGCCATTGCGAAGATACTCAAGGTGCTGGCCATGCAGCGGGTGACCGACTATTACGGTCCGGTGATTTATACCCGTTTCGGCGCGCAGGGCGCCGAGTACGTGCCCGACGGCCAACGGGAGGTCTACATGCGCTTTTTCGACGATCTGGATCAAGCTTCGGAAATCTTGTCGGATTATGTCGCGGAGCGTCCGACGGCCGGCGAATTTGCGAAATTCGACCTGTTGCTCGACGGCAGCTATGCCGCATGGCTCCGCTTCGCCAACTCGCTGCGCATGCGTCTGGCCGTGCGTCTTGCGTCAGTCGCGCCGGAGAAGGCCCGCGCGGAGTTCCGCAAGGCGGCTGCCGATCCGTACGGGGTGATCGAGGTCAATACGAACAATGCGGCGGTCAAGACTTCGGGAATCTACTCGAATCCGCTCGGCGCGATCAACCGGAGCTGGAACGAGGCCGTCATGAACGCTTCGATGGAGTCCGTGCTGACGGGTTTCGGAGACCCGCGTATCGCGAAGTTTTTCGAACCCTGCGCCGAGGATCTCGTTATTGCGAATGACGGCGGGGAATCCGTTTCCGTTCCGTTGAAAGGACAATATCACGGCGTCCGTCAGGGAACCGCCTTTTCGCATAACTATTACGCCGCCTTTTCGCGGCTTACCGTCGAGCCGACGACCGAAGTCGTGCTGATGTCTGCGGCCGAAGTGTGGTTCCTGCGCGCCGAAGCCGCCCTGCGGGGATGGACCGATGAAGACGCCGGAACGTGCTACCGCGCCGGCGTCTCCATATCGTTCGCCCAATGGCAGGTGTCGGGTGCGGAGCAGTATCTGGAAAGCGACGCTTCCGCGGCCGATTACCGCGACCCGATCGCCCCGGAGAATGATATTGCGGCCCGGTGCCGCGTGTCGCCCCGCTGGGACGAGTCGGCGGCCGCCGAGATCGGACTCGAACGGATCATCACCCAGAAGTGGATCGCCATGTATCCCGAAGGCTGCGAAGCTTGGGCCGAGCAGCGGCGGACGGGTTATCCGCGTCTGTTTCCGGTGCGCTTCAACCATAGCAAGGGCCAGAGCATCGACACCGAGACGATGATCCGCCGCCTGCCCTATCCCGCGACGCTCGAAACCTCGGACCCCGAACAATACGAAATGCTTCTGAAAGAGCTCGGAGGTCCCGATCACGGCGGCACCCGCCTGTGGTGGGACACGGGGTGCAATTTCTGAGACTTGTCCGTCGGCCGGAAACTGAAACACACCGCTTTTGCGGTGTGTTTTTTTTGTGTCCGGCGACGTCCGGCTGGTCTGTGTGCGGTGAATCCCGGCGGCGTTGCCCGGCTTCTGGGCTTAGCCCCGGCTCTCCATGCTGTCTACCGAAGGGTTGACCGCCACGACGTCCTGTTCGATCTGCTGCCGGGAGGGGATTCCGTTTGCGGATGCGGGGGCGATGGGGCCGTCGTCGGAAATGTCGTCCGGCGTGATTTGGGTGCGGGTGGTTTCCTGAGTCTGCTGCGGATCGGCGGAAGGCTGTCCCACTTGCATTCCGCCCTTGTTTTCCCGCAGAGCTTCCTTGTCGTATGCAGGTCGTTTCATAATTCGATTTTTTTTTGTTCCGCGTGCAAAGGTCATACCATAGTGCGGACAGTCGCAGGGTATCGTCTCCGACGGGAATTTGCACGGAATTTGGGGCGGGTGCAAAGGTATTCACCGTAAACCGGACGATTATGAAAACAAAGAATTTGTTGCTGGGTATGGCCGCCGTCTGCGGCGGTTCCTTTCAGGCGGTCGCCTGCACGGGCATCGCGCTCACGGCTGCTGACGGCAGTTATGTGCAGTCGCGCACCATCGAGTGGGCCCGCGGCGTTTTGCAGAGCGAATACGTCGTCATCCCGCGCGGTCAGCGGCTTCGCTCCTTCACACCCTTGGGAGCCGACGGGATGACCTTCACGGCCAAATACGGCGTCGTGGGGCTGTCCGTGGTGCAGAAGGAGTTCATCGCCGAAGGGATCAACGAAGCGGGGCTGTCGGCCGGACTCTTCTTCTTTCCGCAATACGGAGGGTATGAACCCTACGAACCGGCGCAGAACGACCGCACGCTCGCCGATCTGCAATTCGTGACGTGGGCTCTGACGCAATTTTCGACCGTCGATGAGGTCAAAGCCGCCGTCGGAGACGTACGCATCGTCGCGTTGGAAAAGACGTCGGTCGTACACTGGCGCATCGGAGAGCCGTCCGGACGGCAGGTCGTGCTGGAAATCGTAGGCGGAGTGCCGCATTTTTACGAAAACGAGGTCGGCGTGCTCACCAACGCCCCCGGTTTCGAGTGGCAGCTCACCAACCTGAACAATTACGTGAACCTCTATCCGGGCGACGCCTCCGTCCGCCGGCTGGACGGCGTAACGCTGCGGCCTACGGGCGGCAATTCGGGGTTTCTCGGCCTTCCGGGCGACGCCACGCCGCCGTCGCGCTTCGTGAGGGCCGCCTTCTACCGCGCCACAGCTCCGCGGCGCGCCACCGGGTTCGAGACCGTACAGCAATGCCTCCACCTGCTCAACAATTTCGACATTCCCATCGGCATCGAACATCCCGAAGGCGAGTGTCCGGACATTCCGAGCGCCACGCAGTGGACCTCGGCTATCGACCTGACCAACCGCCGGATCTATTACAAGACCGCCTACAACAATACGATCCGCTGTATCGACCTCGCGGGGATCGACTTCGGGAAAACGGCCTACCAGTCCCATCCGCTGGACCGGAACCGGGAGCAGCCCGTGCAGCAGATCGCTATTCCGGAGTAAGACGGCGGTTGCGGTCCGTTTTCGGCGGCTTTTTCATGTTCGTCCTGAATATTGGTGTGGAAGCGTTCCATATCGGCTTGGAAAGCTTTTCCGGATTCCGGACCTTTGCCGCGCAAACGAAAAAAACGGCTTTTCGACCATGTCTGTACGACTTTGCGAAATACTGAACTACGGGGATGTCATGCTCGAACCGGGTGCGGATCATCGGCGTTTTACGCTATGGCGGCCCCTCGCCGTCTGTCACCGTTATTGCCGATTGGCGAAACGCTCCAAATTTCAGGACTATAGGGTGAATCTCACGTATGCCGAAATGCGTAAAATAGGATAAGGATAATGTCGTCCTGCTTAAAACTTCAGTGGTTATGAAAAAGGAGAACGAGAGTCCCTAGCGTTACTATCGTGTCGTAAGCGTCAAAAAGATCGATCGGTGGGTTTTCGACCGATACGATCATCGCAGAACCCACGCCAAAATCTATGAAACGGTCATCCGGCCCAAATTCGGGATGTGCGAGAATACGTTTCTCGACTACCGTCATGAATCGGACGAGTTGCTGGAACTGTTTCCGCAGTCGGCCAGCGTCGAATTTTCGCTGTGGCTTCCGACAGTACAGACCAAGTACATGGTTCCCGCCGAGGCGAACCGATTCAGCCTGATGCTCTGGGATTCGATCGACAAGGCTTTTCGCTGTATCCGGCGGCGGGAGCCGGGATGCAGCATAGACGCCGACAAGTTACTGACGTATATGACGCTTTATCTGGAAGAAAGATCATCCGTCGGGATGAAGTGACGCAACTTATGAATGAAGAGAGGGGCTGTCCGAACAATTCGGGCAGCCCCAATGTCTTCGGGCGGTCTTTTCGTTTTCGGTTCGGGGAATCGGTCGAAGCCTTTGCAAAATGATGATATACAGTCGGTTTTCCTCTTTTTGCGCCGGAC
>ERZ772892.1424-NODE-1424-length-25106-cov-3.865275_pt1 | contig 25106 bp, 5 predicted proteins | sample MGYA00512126_ERZ772892 | MGnify/ENA primary metagenome ERZ772892 (study PRJEB29015, sample SAMEA2737697) | human gut metagenome | biome: human gut; feature: human-associated habitat; material: faeces | place: China | collected 2012 ... | reverse complement strand
CAATGCTGGCCTCGATTGCCAACATGTTCATCGGAAATTGCTTCGAAAATCGAACCAAGGTTAGCTTCGCCTAGGATAATTGTATCTATGAGGGAGGAAACTGATTGATTAGGCTCTGATCAATTCCTCCCCGATGGAAAATTCCCGTCAGATTCTTCGAAAATAAAGCCTCCGAAGGGCGATTGGGAAAAATTACGTATTTTGCAGAGCTTCCTTTGGTTTTATCTATTTCCTTTGCTTGCGGAGAATTTATCAATTCAGCCAACGCCGCTTATCCTGATTCAAATCCCACTTATACTGATTGGCCGATAAATAAAGAAGCTTTGAACAATGGTGGCGTAAAAGTCGAAAACCTGGCAAAGGAGGGAGGGTATTATTACGATAGGCGCATTACGGGAGATGCCTTAGATAATAGCTTTGGCTGGATTTGGGGTACTACCCCTCCCCAGCAATCTGAGGCTGAACCACCAATTCCATCACAGTTGAAAATTACAATCTTAAAAACTCAAGATTGGCAACGCCAAAAAGATGGAAAGTTGCTTGACTTTTCAGGAAACGACTGGAGTGGTAATCCCAATCAGGCTACGATCTGGATTGCGGGCGGACTTAAAACAATTTTTGGAGCAAGCTCCTCACAGTTGGCTGCTGCGACTTCTACTACTACCTCTTCCTATCCATATTCCACAACGACGAACAAGAACAAATTAGAACTGAAGTTGGATACTGGAGTTAGTTTTCTAGCAAAAATTTTTGGTGGTAGGAACGATCTGGGCGGAGAGATCGGAGCGAATTCTACGAATGAAAACGATGTAACAGTCAATCTCTCCGAAAGCTCAAATTTTTATTTGAAGATTGCGTATGGTGGCCGTTCAGCACAATTAGATAAAGTGACGGGGCTCGTTCATAAAGGCTTTGAAACTAATTCAAATACTGTTAATTTTTCTGGCGTCTTGAAAGATTCTCTAGGAAATGAAAAGAAGGCAACTGAGTTTACGGATGGTGATTCAGGCCAATCATCACTTTTGGTGATGAAAGGAATTTTCGGAGGTGAAGGCTATGAAAGTAGCAAGAACATAGTTTCCATATCGAACAGCCTGGTGGCAGCTGGTTTTTCTGGAGCTAGGAAGCTCGGTATCGTTGGGGGAAGGGGGGCTTATTATTTCAGAATCAACGACAGTGGTAATCTTCCAATAGTAAAACAAGACTCAAATGGAAACATAGAGTGGGCTGACCAAAGTAAGTTACTGCCCGAACTAGATGGAAGGCGGGTTAACACAGACCTAGTGAATGGTGAATACTCCTCCCTTGCGAATGGAAATATCGTTACTATCGATAATAGCTACATAGGTTATGTAGAAAAAGATAAGGTTGCAGACGGTAAAACAACAAATAGAAACGATTGGACATACTCCGATTCAGAAAAAGGCATATCCGTATATGGCGGGTGGGCAATCGGTCAGGCAAAAAATAACATTATTGCAGTCTCTAATTCTGTCATCAACGGCAACTTGATCGGTGGCTTAGAAATGAAGGATCAGCTTAGGTCTGATTCCCAAGCACAGTTGCGTAAATTGGATGCTAATTTGGTTTCTTTGTTCAATACGAAACTCGAGCAAGGATCCTCTATTTATGGCACTTCCACTGCAGACGCTTATGCAGAGGTATGGACTGGAGTAATAAGAGTTGCAGAAGGCACCTTGAAGACAGTAAATAGACGAAGAGGGGGCGCCTATATAGCTGGAGAAAATGAAGCAGACGCAGCCTACGTCAAATACATACATTTTGGTGAATATTTTGATACAAATAAGATTAAGACAGATACCAAGGCAACGGAAGATGTTACAAGACAATATTATCCGGGGCTGAATAGTGAAACAACCGATGATCCTGAATCTCTTGTAAGAATTACTTCCGAAACCTCCGAGGAGGACGGAGCTGCCTACAAAATGCAGCTTGGCGATTTAGTAGCGAGGAGCTACTTAGTGAATCGAACTGGTTTCCACTCTTCCCTTTCGAACCGTTCTGTCACTGGGCAAGAATTTGGAAATGTATCTGATGTTACTAACGGACAACATAATTTCTGGGTTGGGATGTATGCAAACCTTGTAAAAGGTGTCGATGGCAACGGAGCTCTTTTTGATCCCCATAAGGATCTCTTTAAAAATAAAGAAACATATGAAGTTCGTCACACTTACGGGGATGGTGACCTTCCAAAAGATCAGAATCTTTCTCTGTTGGTTCACGACGATGGAATGGTTTATTCCTTCAAAGATGGGTCGGATACTCTTGCTTCTCCGAATGACGAAAACTCCGAGCACCGTCCAGCATTAATGCATAATTTTAGATACCACTACGATGGCTTGGTGTTGTACGTAGGTGCAAATCCTGGGCAAATTTCAGTAACGGACGACAAAGGGACTCGAATTGAGTCGATCAATGCAGTTCAGATTTCTTTTAGCGAGATTGAAAAGTTCCGAGAAAAAAATGACCCGACCGTCGACGCCTTCGGAAATACGTTTGTTGGCGTCTTCTTAGAAGGAAATCAAACACCGTTCTATAAAGACAGTCACAAGAATGGTTTTAACTCTTTAGACGCTTCCGAAATGACCTTCGAGCCAATAGGTGCAAGCGGAGAATCTCCTTTTGAGATTACGCAACACGGAAGTGTGGTAGCTAAAGCAACTTATGCGTTTTATAAGTACATGCATTTTGATGGAGAAGACGCTAGTTGGAATAATTCATTAAACCCAGACAAAGAGGAACTAATATTCGGCAAACAGACAGGTAAAGGTACTTCTGGAGGGGTAGGCTTAAAATACTGGCTCAAATCCGTAGACATTTTGGATGGTGAAACGCTTACTTTGAATGGTGCGACGTCAGACTCAATTTTAGGTACCACATCAAATATTCGCCTTCAGGAAAGATTTACCTTGTCTGCTAAGTTGACAGGTAAAGGAAATGTCAGAATAGCCGAGGGTACTTCAGTAGTAATTGGGTCGCCCAAAACAATTTATACAATAGATGTGAATAAATCGGACGCAACCGCAAAGGTCGTTAATTTCAAAACGCAGGAAGCTAACTCGTTTACAGGATTGACGATAGTAGGATCTCAGGCAACTTTAGTTGCTGGAATCGATGGTGCGCTTGGTTCCGATACTAGCCACACGGCCAGTTTACAGCTTGGAAAAGACAGCTCTTTCTACCTTCAGAACCATAAACAAGATATCGGGCACTTAGATGTTGCTGAAGGTGCAAAATTGAATCTTACCGAGGCTCCCAAACTGGAAAACATTAATGACGCAAATGCAACATTTACGTATGAGCCAGATTTGGGAGATGTTGGTGAATTGGTTGTCCATAACACATACAGGCCAAATAGTGAAAACTTAGCCAGTAACATTCTCGGCAATATTGAAGGAACTGAAGATTCTAAGCTTGTCATCGATACCGGTAGGGCAAATATTTCTTCAGCTAATGAGAACTTCTTAGGTACTTTCGAATTAAGAAGAGCCGAGGGTTATTTGCATAACTCCAACGCCCTTCAAAAGGCCAAAGCGGTGGTTTCTCAAGGCTCGTCATTGTATTTTCACAATGCCGGAGAGCTTGCAAGAACAAGATCTGTTGATCCAAGAAGCAACGCTTATGTTGGTGCAATCCAAAACGCTGGACAAGTGTTCTTGTCTGGTGGCAAAGACGAAGTTGCCGCTTTGAACCATGTCAATGTTGAGAATGGTTACGCGGGACAAAATGGTTCTGTGATTCATTATCGTGGTCTTGTCCAAGGACCAGACAATTCTTACGTTGACGTAGTTCACTCAGAAACTGCTACTGGTACTTCCCAAGTCTCCTTCGGTGACGACCACAGTAAGATTCCCGTCAGCGGAATCTTCAAAGAAGCTCGCGGCGAAAAAACTCTGAAGAGCGAAGGTATTCCAATCTTCGTTATTGCAGATAAGGGAATTGAAGGAGATCAACTTCGGCTTGAGATGCAGCCTTTCGGTGTCGTTGCTAAAGACAATGAGGCCTATAAATGGATTTATAGTCTTGGTTACAACGATGAAGAGCAAGGTTCGCAAAGAACTTGGGTGCTCTATAACTCGGACGACAAAGATCACTATGAACCCTTAGTACCTCCGAAGGAAGAAGAAAATCTAGTCCTCAGACCGGAAGCTGGTGCTTACGTGGGAGCGTCTCAATCTTGGGCCAAGATGCACATGAGACTGCACGACCGCTTTGGTCAGGCTTACTACATTGACCCGTTTGACGGAGAAGAAAAGCCTGCAGCAGCTTGGGTCCGTCAGGTCGGTTCTCACTCTCACTTCCGCATGGCAGGTGGGCAGAGTAAGACTCATTCCAATACTGCCGTTACTCAGATCGGCGGCGATTTGCTGAGAAACGAATTTAACGAAGATTGGAAGTATATTGGCGGTGTCTTTGCCGGTGGTCTCTACAACCGCTCTGACAGCCGTTCTTGGGATAGCGCAAAATCTCGCTCAGATGGTTACTCCTTGGGTATCTACGGAACTCTGTACACAGGCAATAGCCCTGATGACGGTTTCTATGTTGATAGTTGGCTGCTCTTCGGTCGTTATGACAACAAGATTTGGTCAGATGAAATTTCTCCGTTCAAATTCAAATCACACGGCTGGGTTTGGTCGGTTGAAACCGGTTATACGATTCCTATCGGAGAAAGCGGAACGAAGGATTACAACAAGCTGATTTGGACATTCCAGCCGGAAGCCCAATTAGTATGGGACGGCGTTAAGGCCAATTCCGCTAATGACTCCTTCGGGACGAAATATCGCCAGTTAGGCACTGATAATGTCACGCTTCGAGTCGGCGCAAGACTTCATGCTAACTATATGAATAAGGGCCTGGGATTCATTGAAGGCAACTGGATTCATAACAGCAAGAAGGCCGGCGTTCAAATGGGCACAGACAAGATCTATATGGATGGCGGGAGAAACCTCGGGGAATTCCGTATGGGCTTAGAAGGTCACTTAAGCCGCAACACGCTTGGCTGGGCAACTGTTGGAGTTCAGGCCGGTAAATCCGGATACCACAACGAAACCGCTCAGATCGGCATCAAGTACATGTTCTAAGCAAACGCTGAACGCATAGCTGATGGAACGGCGCGGAATAGATTCCGTGCCTCCCATCCCGACTCGTTTACCTAACGGAATAAGCATCATGAATACTAAAACGACATTATTAGCAGCTTCGGTCTGCGCATTGAGTTTGGCTCTGAGCGGCTGCGCATATGACCATAAAGACTATCCGAGAGAAAGCTGGTTTGTTCAGCCGACAACCGTGATAGAAGCCGATCAGTTCAGGAAAGTAGAGGAACCGCTAAAGGTTTCGCTGGTTGTAAATTATCTGTGGGAAGGTCGTCCTATTGTGACGGAACCGTTTGATAAACGTCCGGCTGACTGGCGCGAACACTACGGTCTCTGGCTCGCTTCCGAACGCTATCTTGAACAGACAGGTCTCTTCAAGATCGTGAAGGAAGATGCGGAAGACAGACAAGGCGAAGTGGTAATTGATTTGACCCGCGCAATGGATCCGAAGACAAAGGCTGCGATTGAAGCCAAAAAGGCGGATCCGGACAATCATACGGAAAAGATCGTCTATGAATACGACATGACGATGAAGATGGCGGTCAAATTAAAAGATAAGCCTGAACTAGAAGTTTCTCCGAAGACAGATCATATGTTCATAGGCCATGAAGACTCCAAAGAAAAAGAAGTCGGCCAGGATCCGAAGCGTTTCACGTTTTCGTATTTCAACAATATGGATTTCCACACAGAATTTGTCCGCCGTTTCTATAAGCAGATGGTCTTTGAAAGCGTGAAACAGTTGGAGAACAAACTGCCTTGATTTCTCAAGGCAGTTAGAAAAGTTTTATTTAATTTGTAGCACTTAGACCACTTCAAACTCGAAGCTGTCCCCTCGGTCGACTTCGTGGGTCGGAGCCTTGATAAGAAAATCAAGGCTCAATTTTTTTTCAAAATCGAAGTATTTGTTCTATTTGTTTGTTCCTCCAAGCGTGAGTATACGTCTAGCATCTTCCTTAATCATTAAGGCTGCGTGAATTCATTTTTTGGTAATAATTTGAACCGCTTTGCTGAAGGAGGGTGGCTCTGACAAAAATTATCGCAATTTCAGACGACTCTCACGAAAAATATGGAAGGCCTAAGCAAAACGCTTATTAATCATTCTTCCTTGTCAAATGAAAAGCATTTTGAAAATTAAAAGTGAAGAAAGTTAAAGATTCTTAATCTTTTAGTCGAAATTTTAAATGGGACTAACCCAAAGATAAGGATTGGGTGATTTTTTGTTTATTTTTAGATAATCTATGTTTCTAGTTGAATATAAATAAAAAATTCTCTTCGATTTCAAAAAATTCAAGACTACCCCGTCTGTTAAAATCTTCCTATAAACATAAAGAATCCCAAGGAAATGAATAAACTGCCGACACTTGTTTGTTTAGGGGTACTGACTCTTTTGTCTTTTGGTGTCCAAGCACAAATAGTTACCCCTGCTCTCTCTCCTTCTCTGGAGCGTGATGTTACACTGCCTCAGCGAGATGTCCGCCGACTCTTGAATGAAGCTCAAAGAAGTGATCTTATAGAGCAAGAACGTGAAATTAGAAGGCAGGCAAAAGAAGCAGCAGAAAGAGCACTTTCAGCCTCGGAGTCTCAAAAATTCGGAGATGGCATTCGTTTCTTTCTTCGGTTCATTTCACACCGAGTCAGATTTTGACGGATGAAGAAACACTCGAAGCCGTAAAGCCATTTGTGGGTACGGTTGTCACAGGTAAAGAGCTCACAGCAATGCTTGGGGCGGTTAACCGCCTTTATCGCCAAAAAGGCTACGTGGTATGCCAAGCTGTCCTTCAGCCGCAGAGAATTTCTAAGGGTGTTTTAACAATTACCTTAGTCGAAGGTAAGACCGGAGCAGTCTCTTTAAGTTCGGCAGTAGAAGGAAAAGAGTTTAAAACTCGAGGCAGTTATATCCTGAGGGCCTTTGATCTTGAAAAAGGTAAGGTCTCTAATTACCGGGAAATGCTGGATGATTTGGTCAAGTTCAACATGACCAATGACATTCAGCTCTCAGTGGACATGAGAGCAGGGCAAGAACCGGAAACAACGGACTATGAGATCTTTGTACAAGAGCCCGATCCTCGTACCTTCACTTTGTTTTCGGATTCTTCCGGCTCTAAATCGTCCGGCCGTTACCGCGGTGGCGTCAGCTTCACGGAAAGAAGTCTATTGGGGTGGCGTGATCGGCTTCAGCTGATCGGCGTGTTTTCCCATGGTTCAAGAAGCTTTATGGGTTCTTACTCTGTTCCGCTCAATAGTTTCGGAACTCGATTAACAGCAAGTTATTCTTACGGCCGCGTAAAAGTGGTTGACGGACCGTCAGAGGGCTTTGATGTCAAAGGACATTCTCAATATCTGTCATTGAGACTCGACCATCCTTTGTATGTGACTTCGACCTCAAAGCTCACTGGTTACCTACAAGCGGCCCGTCAAACCTCTGAAACCGAAATGTTTAATGTTTTGACAGTCAGCGATACTTCGGTGAAGAGCCTCACAGCCGGCCTGGAGCAGCTTTGGCTGAAAGAAGGTATGACGCTCTACGCCAACGGTCAATACATTGAATCCTGGCTGAAAGACTACACATTCGATAACGCCTCCCGTTACCGCCGTCTGACGGGTTATTTAACTTGGGATCACCGGCTTTGGAAAAATTGGGGTTACACCGTAAATGCGGGGGCACAAAGATATCTTGGAGGCGGTGAAATGGCTTCCGGAGATTCTTTCTATTTAGGGACTTCTTCAGGCGTTCGTGGTTATGAGAATGACACGATCTCTGCTTACAACGGCGCCTGGATTAATTTAGAAGCGAAATGCCACTTAGACGGGAAGGGCTCCAACGTGTTTGCCTTCCTCGATGCCGGGCGATTGAGCGGAGATTCTCCCTATAAAGATAAAAGTTTGGGCTCTGTCGGCATCGGAGCCTCTTGGAGACCGGTGGATTGGCTGATGAGTTCTGCCACTATCTCCTTTCCGTTTAAGAGAAATGTGGGTTCGGAACACGTGAGCAAAGCACGATTCGATTTCGTGATTAACGCTGTTTGGTGAGAACACTATGAATAAGATCTATAAAGTTATTTGGAATGTTTGCCGAGGAATACACGTTGTCACGGATGAGAATCATCGTGCTCATGGCAAAGAAGCCTCATCGTTAATCGTCCCTGTTGAATTATTGGTTATGGAAGCCTCTTTATTAACGCTTCCTTTAACAGCGGTCGCAGAGGCGTTGGATCATGCGATCACTGTGGATCCTAATTGGACGGGAACGACGATTACCAGTTCACAAAACAATCTGCATCACGATATTTCGACAACTCACATAAACGGATCGGTTGCCGCGAATAAGTTCACGAAGTTTCAGGTAGGAGAGAAGCATCTTGTGGACATGCACCTGCCGACAAACACAAATCATTTAGTGAATTTTGTCGACAACAAGATTTCCGTTAACGGAACAGTTAACGCGTTAAAAGGAAGTAAGGTCGGAGGAAATCTTTACTTTGTTTCTCCGAAGGGAATGATCGTTGGTAAAACCGGTGTGATCAATGCCGGAAGTTTGACGGCCGTGATTACCACGGACGATGCCTATAAAAAGTACAGTGAGTTATCAGATAAAAAACTTCCTTTAGGTTTAGGACAAAAGGAAGAAGAAGCCCTCGCAACGCTGCAGAAAATGCAGCAGGGCGAAGTTCCTCTGAATCCTGCGGGCGTTATTACAGTTAACGGAAGCATCAATGCAGGTAATCGAATCACGCTTGCTGCTTCCCAGATCCATTTAGAGTCCGGCGCAAAGCTTTCCAATTTGGAAACGGATTTCAAAGACCTCGTTCATATTAAAGAAGGTCAGAACGTCGTTACTCAAAGTTCAGTATCTGACGCTATAGTAACCCGCGAAGCCGATGACGGCTCAGGCGATATTCTTTTATTGGCAAGAAGTGATAGTTCCGCGACCGGCTCTATTGCAGGATCCGTTACGAAACAGAAAGTCGAAGCAAAGGTCAAAGTTGCGAAGGGAGCTTTCGTCAAATCTCGAGGAAACGTCAACGTTTCTTCTATGGCCGGAAACGGCGTCTATGACATCGAGAAGACGCTTCGTCCTTCAGGTTACGAGCAGCTTTCTGCGGAAGAAAAGGCTAAAAAAGATCGAGAAATCGGCCATTTCGTTTCTGATGGTAAACACAAGCTCTTGGATGTATCTTCCGAGATCAGGATTGACGGCGTTATCACCGCAGCTAAAGATCTTGACGTGAATTCCGTCGCAGAGAACCGTTTGGTTAAATCTTCTACGACAATGGCTGACCTTTCGACAGGTTTGACATTAGAGATTTTGGGTACGGCCACACCGTTTAATGAAGCGGTTTATTACGCGGACTTAAAAACGTCCTCTCTAATCAGCATCGGAAATGAGGCAAGTCTTTCTGCCGATCAAAACTTATCTCTTGACTCTGTTGCAGATACCAAACTTGAAGCGGGAACTTCGACGAGTCTCTTTAACCTATTCAATACCGAACTAACTCAGAAAGTTCCTTCAGTTGCAGCGATCGTCGCGCTTGCTGACAGTTCGAGCACGGTCAACGTCGCCGGATCTTTAAAGGCCGGAAAAGACTTAACTATCACTTCAGCGGATGACTTAACGGTAGAAGCTTCGGCTACGGCCGCAACAAAAGAAAGCAAAGCGGTTCAAACTTCGATCCTTGTTGCCAAACTCAAAGGTACGTCTGACATAAACGTTCAAAGTTCGGCTTTACTGGATATCGTAAAAGATGCTGGAAAAGTCGAAATTTCCTCGAATCAAAACAGTTCTGTTAAAACCGAATCTTCAGTCGTTGTTCAGGATGGCAGTTACGGCGGTTTAGCTTTCAACTATACTGAATTGGATACGCATTCGAACGTCCTTCTGAACACCGGATTCACAAACGAGGCTTTGGAAGCTTCGGTTACAGCTAAGAATGTCACAGAAGATCTAACCATTAAGGCAGATAATGCTGTCGGCGCTTCCGGCATCTCAAAACTTCTCTATGACACCATCGGTGCGGTATCGAGGGACTTTGTTGCCGGACTCATGGGGCAGGCAGGTCAGGGCGTAGATAGCAAGTTTGATTCGACCAAATTTAAACTTGGCGGCGCGGTTGGCGTTGTCCTCGGATCCCAAACTTCTTCTGTCATCGTTAATACTCCGGTGATTGAAGGCCGCTCCATCGGTCTTCAAACAGCAGGCAACTTAAACTTTTCCTCTGATGTGCTCTTACGAGATCATCATTATCTGGTGACTTCTAAAGTTTCTTCCGCGGCGCCGGAAGGAGAAACGAGCCAAACGAAACTTCAGGGTTCTTTGGCAGTTTTAGTCGCGCTCTCCGGAGACGAAAAAGAAGCCGTTCGATCAATCCTCGAAATCGGCAATGATTCCGTGCTTAAAGCGAACAACGGACAACTTGTCTTAGATTCGGAAGCCGAGATTGAGTGGAATCGTCTCACCAAGATGAAGGAAGATTTCGCTAAGGCTCGTGATCGACTCAAGGCCATTTTTGCTCATGAATTCAAAGATCAATGGGCAAAAGTCGAAGAAGCATTTGACAAGGTCGACGCAGACTTCAACAGTGTCAGCGACGCTAATCTTTCTTTTATCGAAAAGATTAAAAAAGTCGGAACCTCTTTCGGAACGCTGGGAACAGCTTTAGGAACTTTCTTCGGGGAAGTAAAGGTTATCGGTTCGGCCGGAGCTGAGACGGGCAACGTGGTCATGAGCCTGCTTGAGTTCATCAAGCCGACCAATTATTTGAATGCTTACGCTGCCGCAGCAGGAGATGCCTCATCCGATAATTCCGCTTGGAGTGCGACCGGGACGGCAATGGTCATTAACCAGAAGACTGCTTCGTTGTTAACTGTCGGCAAAAATACAAGGATTGAAGCCCATGGCATGCCATCCGCTGACGCTCAAGAAAGTAAAAACAACGGGAATCTCGTTGTTCGTTCTAATGCTTTAAATGAAAGTTTAGTTTTGGGCGGAAAAGCCGCCACCGTATTCGGTATTCCGATACCGGATATGGAAAAAGCCAGCGCGCTCGGTGCTACGGTGGTTTACAACCAGCTGACATCTTCCAGCCGCTTAATCGTCCGAGAAAATGCTCAGTTGACTGCGGACAATGTCGCGCTCCTTACAGCCTAAGACAGTATTTACGGATTAACCATCGGCGCAGCTGCCGACGTTAATAAAGGCGATTTAAGTCTGGAAGGTTTAGCGGCAGTTGCCGTAACCAACGGAACTAACTTAGTTTGGCTCGATGACGAGTCCCAAGTCAAAGGCTCTTCGGTCGAAGTCGGCGCTAAGCGCGATGACGATGTACAAACGATTGCAGGCGCTGTTGTTGTAGACATATCCGACAATGCAAACAAAGCGGCCGGCGCGGGCATTGCTGTGAATACCGGTAAGTTAGGCAATGAGCTCAGAGTTAAAGACAACGACGTTATTGCTGAGCAAGATCGTTCACTCTATGACGCGCAAGGTTTCTTAGAGGCTTCCGGAGCCGACGGCAAAGTTAATTTGCTAGCTTCTGAGGATTTGGCCATGAACGCGATCGGCGTTGCCGGCGGTGTGGGCGTCTCCGGACATAGCCCCGAATCCAATGAACCTCCGGGCAAAATCTCCCAATTCTTCTCCGGCCTTGGTGACAAGGCGACGTACGTTAAAGAGGGCCTGAGCTTCTACTTAGAAGAAGGCGGTCCGCTTTTAGCAGGTAAAGCCAATGGCTTAGGTCATTCCATCAGAGACAAATTTAACCATAATCAGTCTCAGAACGACCCGACCAGCTCTTCGATGAGCAACAACAATAATTCCAATCTTGCTCAGAACGGCAGTACTGCGAGTACCACAAGCAGCTCAACCTCCGGAGTCGCTCAGGGCGGAACTTCTCAGTTCCAGCTGGGCGCCGCAGGCAGCGCGGCATGGAACGACACGGATACGGAAAACGAAGTCAATATTGAAGTCGGTAATTTCCAAATCAAGGCGCCGGAAGAAGTCTCCGTCGATGCAGTCACCGATAAATGGGTCGGCGCTTGGGCCGGCGCTGCAGGCATCAATTACATCTCTGAACTGAACGCGGCAAATTATGCTGCCGGTATTGCCGGTGCTGTTGCCGGAAACACCGGAAACTACAAGACCGCCGTCAATATCGACGCGACGAAGTTAAATTCTCAGGGTCTAAGGTTCAATACAGATCTAAAGAAATTGAATATTCGTTCAGTGTCTGACGGTACGACGGTGGCAGAAGGCTTGGCCGCAGTCTTGTCGTTAGGTGCAGCTAAGTTCGGCGGGGCTTTCGATGCAGGAGTTTCTGCCAATCTCATCGGGAATACGGTTTCTACAAACGTTAAAGGTTTGTCTCAGTTAGACGGGTCTGCGTTTAATACGGCTTACAACCAAGTGAGCTGGGTCGGAGACAATCAAGTCACGGGCGGCATCGGGTTCTCTTTCGGCAAAGGCGGCAATACCGGCGCTAAGTCTTTCGGTGGTTCTTTGATTTTTGCCGTGGCAGACATCGACAACACCGTTTCTTCTGAATTTGCCGACAGCACTCTGAAACTCGCCGGAACCAGCGCCGTTCGAGCCCTTTCCGATATAACTCAAGTTACGACTGCTGTTTCTTCTGCAGTGACGACCGGAGAATCATCCTTTGCGCTTTCCGGCGCCGCGGCAAGCTCCGAGCTGACGAATAATGTTTCAGCGACGCTTAACGGCCTCAATATTTCGGTAGTCGGAGAGGGCGGACTTGAAGCAGCGGCTCGTTCTTCCGGCGGTCAGGAAGCCGATGAGTTTGAGAATCTCGCTGACCGCAAATGGTACGTCGACAATCTCGGTGAACTCAGCAATGAGTCTTATTTCAAAGACGTCGGATTAAGGACTTCGCCGGATGCGGAAGAAACCGGCAAAGAAGCTTCTGAAAATACGCAAAAACTTGGTGACCTTTATGACCAGGCCGGCAAGATGAAACAAATTACCGTTGCAGTTTCTCCTGCGATTGGTGCCGGAGGCTCCTCCGGTGGCGCCGGTGTGGTTTTGAATCAGATTCACAACCAATTTGCGGTAAACGCCTCCGGAACCGTCATCAATACCGATAACGCATCTTCTTCCGTTGTTTTAGATGCCAAAGATGACGCCTTTTCTCTCGGCGTAGCCGTTGGTGTGGCCGGAGGCAAAGGCAAATTCAACGCGGCAGGTTCGGTTGTTGTATCGAACGTCGATCAAGGTGCTTCTGTTGTCGTTAATGATTTGACCTCGACTGTTAATCGTTTAAATGTCCATGCCGACAGTAAGGCAACAACGGTCAATGTCGGAGGCAACTTCGGTGTTAATGTCGGCGACGGAGCGATTGGAGCTGTCGGGGCTTCTGTTGTGGTGGCTAACACCGACAATAAAGCTTCTGCGGATGTTGACGGTCTGAATCTTTCTTCCGTACAGTTCAGTAGCTCCAAATTAGATATTGCCGCGGCTAACCGTGCCTCAGCTTGGGCGGCCGCTGCGGACGGAGCAGTGTCGGTTTCCGGTTTAGGCATCGGAGGTGCAGTTGCGGTTAATCGCGTTAAGAACGATGCGTTGGTCCAATTAAAGAATTCAAGATTAACGGGACTCAAAGAGGTCGATCTTCATTCTTCGGATACCGCAGCCATTTGGACGCTGGCCGGAAATGTTTCTGTTGCTGCTAAAGGCCAAGCAGGTCTTTCAGGCGCCGTTGCGTATGCCTCTTCACGCAGTTCTCAGACACAAGCACTGGGTGATAACGTCGTTATTGCCAACGAACAAGGATCAGGTAATTTCACCGATTTCTCTTCCGATGCACAAGCGGATGATCATATCTCCACGCTTGTTCTGAGCGTCGGTGTTGCCGGCGGCAATGTCGGTTTGTCAGGAGCTGCCGGAACCAACGAGATCAATCGATCCGTTAATGCTTCCGTCAATAACCTTTCGACGGTCCAATACACAAAGGACCAGACAACCCACGAGGTCAGGGAGCAGGCCTCTAAAGCTCTAAACGCCTTAGCTGTTCATGCTTCTAGCAACAGCAATATTGACAATCTCGGTATCGTCGCCGGAGTCGGAGCTCAAGGCGCCGGTATCGGAGTCGGTATTGCCGTCAACCGAATCAACACGGACACGACAGCTTCTCTGAGCGCTTCGGATAAACAGAAACTTGTTTCTTCCGATACTTTGTCTGTATTGGCAGAATCCAACAACGACATTGATACGATCGGAATCGGCGGAGCAGGCGGCAGCAAAGCAGGAGTCGCCGCATCCACGGCCATCAATTTGGTCACAAACAATACAGTCGCGCGTACCAATAATCTAAACGCTAAGTACGCAGGTGCCGCGCTGATTCAGGCGAGAAGTGACGACACAATCGGAACTTACGGCGGCCAGCTTCAGGTCGGTCAAAATGCAGCGGTGGGTGCAACTGTTACGGTTTCAGAAAAACGCGGCCTCACTCAAGCCGAAGTTCTGAACTCCGATATCGTTCGTTCTACTCAGGAAACCTCTTCTGTTCTTACTGCTAAGACAGGAGTTGATAAAGATGCGATCAACTCTGAGATCGTAAATGATGTGTCCGTTGCAGCCTCTCTGCGAGACAAGAGACAAAATTCAACGGTTTCCGGTTTAATGGTTGACGCCTCTTCTACGGAAACCTTTAAGACGCTTTACATTACCGGCGGAGGGGCCAAGGATGCCACGGTTACAGCCACCGGAAACGTGAATTATCTTGGCGGAAAGACAGAAACCAAAGTCAAATCCTCGAAATTGAGTGCAGGCTCCGGAGCGCTGGAGGTGAGTGCTTCTGACGCCGCCAACGTAGACACCGTGATTGCAACTGCTACCGGTGCTCTGGGCGCTGCGATCGGCGTTTTGACGAATGTCATCACAACGGATCATTCAACAGGTATAACGGTCACCGGAACACAAACAAATAGATCTTCATTAACTGGTGGCTCGGTATCTGTTGATGCTGATGCTAAAGAAGGTATTTCTTCGTTATTAATAGCCGCTGCAGGCGCTCAATATGCGGCTGTGAGTGCCTCCGTTAATGTGAACCGACAGCTCTCGGATGTTTCTGCTTCTGTTAATCAAACCGAAGTGATGGGTTCTTATGCGCAGAATGCAAATCATTTAGGCCGTATCACAACTTCTGCCATTGCGGCTGCGGGTTCTCAGTATGCCGCGGTCCCGGTTAGCGTTGTTATTAATTACACCGACAATGCCGTTTCTTCTTCTTTAGCTCATTCGATCCTCCGAGCTGAAGGCCAAGCCGCCTCAGTGGGTGCGAACCGGATCTCGGAACTTTCTTCTTTGAACGTGACTGCTTCCGGTGCAATATATGGAGCCGCCGCAGGCCTCGTGAACGTTAATACGATTGAAGGTGGGACAACTGCTGAAGTCAATGATTCGGAAGTTAAGGCCGGTCAGTTCAGCATCAATGCAGAAAACCAAGACCATCTGAAAGTCACCGATGTCACAGCCACGGGCGCTATCGGAAGTTTAGGTGCTTCGGTTGTTGTTTCTTATCTGAAGGGATCTTCCGCTGCGAACCTTCGTAATTCAAGTGTTACGGCTGACAAACTGACGGTCTCTTCGCTTCAGGATCATTTCGTTAAAGGAACGGCAGCGTTCGCTTCCGGAGGTCTCGGAGCAATCGGAGCAAATGTCTTCTCGCTGATCATCGGTTCGGGAGATAATCCTTTTGCTTCTAATCCTCAAGACCTTGGCAAGGCAGAGAACACCGTTAATAAATACCTATCCGAATACGCCTCTTCCAGCAGAGGTTCTCTAGGCTTTATTAATGAAAGTGAAGATCTGACTCAGGAAGAAAAAGACAAAATCGTCCATTCAGCCGCAGCGGCAGACGCAACCGTATCTTCAGGAAGCGGTAAAGGAACCTCTGTTCTGGTGTCAGGAAATCGGCTGACGGTCGGCAGTGCCGATGTCTTTGCAAAAGAAGATGCAAAGGGAGGCAATATTGACGTCACGCCCTGCAGCGGAAGTGCCGGCGCCGGAGTATTGGCGGCATCTGTCATTACGCTTCGTCGTCATTACAACAATCAAGTCAGTCTCAGCGGAAACTCCATCACGGCCGACAAGAACTTCAACGTTCTTAATTCACTCGAAGGTAAAACCAACCTTGAGATCGTCCAAACTTCCTTTGCCCTAGCCAGCGGGACGGCAGCCTATGCAGATTCAGAAATTACGGGCGGCGCTTCGACGATTTGGGACGGAAACGTTTCGGGTGGGATTGAAGTTCCGGGGACAAAGCCTGAGGGCAGTAAAGATGAGGGCGGTAAGGCGGAAGGGAATAAACCTCAAACGACCAACCCCGTATTTGATATTAAGACGCAGAACAAATCTGAAGTCCATCTGAAGTCTTTCGGGATTACGGTAGCTGCTGTTTCCGGCGGCGGAATGGTCGCAGAGATTCGCGATAAAAGCCGAGTAGAAAGCCAAGTTCTGAATTCGACGATCAATTCCACCCTTAATGCCTCTGCTGTTCGTAAGCAAAAACTCTTTGCCGAATCCACTGCCGGCTACGGCGGCGCCATCAACGGAATAGGTGCATTAGCAAAGGTTTATGACGGAACGGAAGGCGCAATTTCTGCAAGAACGCTCTTAAAGGGCAATACCGTTTCAGCAGATGTCAGTCTGACCACAAATAACCGTCCTGACATCACGGTGAAGAGTTACGGTGCAGGAGCCGGAGGACTCGGAATCGGTGTTGTTCAGTCGATCGCCGAAACACGCGGCAAAGTCGTATCTGAAGTTTCCGGAAATGTGTTCAGTAACGCTAATTTAACGGTGGCGGCAGGCGCCGGTCTCGGCGGATCAGACGGAGATGAGAGCGAAGCCCTGAAGATTACGGCAGACTCTCAGACCTACGGCGGCGCCATTATTGCCTCAATCCCTGTCAACACTTCGGTGCTGACAAATTCGAATCAAGTCGAAAGCAAGATTGATCTGTCCGGCAGTTCATCTTTAGAGAACTTCACTTCCGTAACAGAAGGCAGTGCTGTCTACTTGTCTAAGACAACGGCCGGAACGGGCGGAGCGATTGCTTCGGGCAATAACTCGGCTGAAGTGAACCATAAGGTTTCGGTGAAGAGCGAGGTTTCTTCTGCGTCTTCAGTGACCGCTAAGAATGCTGATGTGACAGCTTCAAACAAAGAAAAGGCCACCGTCCTTGCCGAAAGTGCGGGAGGCGGAATTATTCTTGCCGAAGGCACGAGCTTGGATGCAAACGCAGCTCAAATAAAACATACCGATCGTTCGAACACTTCCTTAATCGTCAGCGGCCGCTGGAATGTTCAGGACGCTGCGTCCTTTGTGACCTCGGGCGAACATAACATCGGCATGAAAGCCGATAACACCAAGGGTGCTCTGGCAGGCGGAAGCGGCGCTTCGCTGATCAACGATATGTTCGGCACCAACAAGGTTTCGATCGGCGACGGCGTGACAGTGAACGCCTCAAATCTCATTGTCGGGGCCTCCGACAATTGGGATCTTCATGCGGCTGAAGGGACATATGCCGTTGACTCTCGTGTTTACGGAGCATTTGTCGGAACCGGCATCAAAGCTAGCAATACCGAAAACCGTACCCAGCAGGTCGATATCGGTAAAAATGCAGTTTTGACCGCAGACGATTTGACGATTTCTGCGACGAATGTCGGAAGAACCAATCTGAAGGTTCGTGCCCAAACGGCCGGCGCCGTTGCCGGCGTGACGGCAGAAAACTACGAAACTCTAACCACACAAAACCGAGTCAGCTTGGCCGACGGTGTCCGCTTAACCGCGAACAACACCGAAGGCACGCTGACAATTGCGGCTTCTTCTGACGAAGACGTCGAAGCGCAAAGTGTGGGCGATGTCCAGGGCGCGGCAGTCGCCGGCGCAGGAGCCAAAGTCTCGGTGAACCAAAACCGCACGAACGAAGTCAATATCGGCAATGGTTCAAACATCTTGTCGAAGGGTAAGCTGGCACTTAGAGCCGGAAGAAATGCTGACGGCTCAAACTCGCAATTTGATTTAGTAAGTTATGCCCACGCTTACAGCCATTCGGCGATCGGCGGAACGGATTCCGAAGTTTCCGACAGTCTGAACCTTACGAATAAGCTTAATCTCAACGGAGAAATCAAATCTTGGCGTGATACGGAGCTTTACGCACAAAGCGGCGATGTTTCCACTGAAGAGACAGCACGTTATTGGTTCTGGACGTCTGCCTCGGATGCCGGCAAAGTTTCGATTGCTTCGACAGCCGCCGGAACAAAATCCAAGAACCTGACTACCGACAATAAGATTCAAGTTGGCGGACTTGTTCAAGCCGGCGTGAATACCAAGGCGGATATTCAGATCAGCGGAATTGCTGTACCTAAAGATCCAGACGATTCAGACTCAAGCGTGACCGACAAAGACTCAAAGGTGACTTTTGATTCTCAAGCTCCATTAACGATCATGAAGTCGGGTGTCGACGATGGATCCGTCAGTGAAGTGAAGGTCGAATCTCTGACGAACATGTACTGGAAGCGTCATGAGGAGCTTCAAAAGGCAATGGCCGATTACGGCACGACGGATCCTTCCCTGCTTGCAGCGTACAAGGCCGAAGACGAACTTCTGCTTAAAACGATGTGGCAGAAGGGCTTATTGGTTAGGGACGGAAAGGAGGATTTCTCCCTAGATGAAAAGGAGGACTTCGTCCCAGATGGAAAGGAGAATTTCTTCCTTATTGACAAGACGAGCCGTCCCTATGTCGAAATTTCCAATGTCACGGTCTCCGGCGGAAATATTTCTGCGTTCACGGACAGCGTAACCGGAGCAGGTTCTTTAGTCGCTAAAACCGCTGAAGGAATCAATATTGACAACCAAGGCACTGTGGCTTTGAAGCTGAGCGATATCCAAATCTTGGATAAAGGCGGCGAGTTTAAGCTGAACGATCAGGTTGTCACAGATAAGACCGGCGCGTTGGGTTCGTTCCGCGGTCAGTTAACGACATCCGCTAATTCTGAAGCTCCGTCGATTACGATTAACTCCGCTTACAACGGATCGGTTCTGGTTACCTCAAACGGTAAAGAGCAAAGTATCAACCCTGATACCAGTATTGATATTTCCGGCAAACTGATCAACCGGGCAGGAAACATCTCCGTCAGCAGCGGAGGCGACGTTTACGCTGACAAAACGGCTTCGATTTCTGCCGGCGGCTCTTTAGGAATCACGGCAAAAGGTTCCATTACTCAGTCTTACAGTGGCGGATTGTTTAATGTTGGCGGTTCTGTTGAAGAGCTTTGGAAAACAGAAGTTGGCAATTTAAACAACCAGTCTTCAGTTAGTTCAAATGCCAACCACGTTTACGGTCCTGGCAAACTTGGTAATGCAGACAATGGTCAAGCCGGAGACATGGTTGCCGGAGGAAGTATTTTCCTCGCAGCCGATGCTATTAACTTAAACGGCTACGTTCAAAGCGGTTATGCGAAATACGGTTTGACATTATCGGATACGGAAGTCGACAAGAAGATTGCTTCTATCAAAGCAAATTGGCAGGCACACGGATCCCCGTCCGACGTCAACAGCAGGACACCGCAGTATGCGCTACAGGAAGGCGGCCCTGTTTGGGATGAAGCTTCCAAGTCCTATAAGTATCAAGTCGCAGCCTGGTACGATCCGGTCAATGACAGGGTGATCGTCGATGACATTTCTCCGCAAGGCGGACAGATTTACATTACCGGAAGAGTGGCAAGCACAGGCGGCGGGCAATTGTCCGTGGCGAACGGTTCGGCAGACATCAATATCAACGTCGGCAACCGCAACGTTCTGCTTGGAAATGTCGATACAGGCAATATTGAAGGTTTGATCCAAATCACGGATACGAACTCGGGGTTTGACGGCAGACCTGATAACGCAATTGCCAAGGTAACAGAAATCCGTAAAGGAAATTCTGTGGCTTACTGGCTCAATGCCGACGGAACAAAAACGACCGGCACCAAAGTCGAGGATAGTTCATACAACCCCTTGGCCGACCAGTTATATGGATGGACTGACGGCAAGGGAACTACAACCGTCACGACAAGATACCACTCACAAGACTTTACGGTTTGGGACGCATTCAATTATGGAGAACCGGAGAATTGGACATCCGTAAACACAAAAGAAGTAGCGAACGCTGACCTAGAGAATGGATCGACCATTTGGGTAGCCGGTCGCCCTAAAGACAAGAATGCGAATTTCGAAGCATGGACCACTCAGGTAAGCAGCTCGGATAGGTCAACAACTACCCATTGGACGACTTATAACACTTGGGTCCACTTCTCGGGTACGCATCACACCCAGAAGGTAACGACAACTTCGACGTCGACGCTTTATTCCTACACGGTAAAAGCAGACCACCAGGTAGGTACTTCTTTCTTAAGCGGAACCAATACGATTGCGATTGAAAGCGGTAAGTCCGTCTTGCTCGGCGGCGCTGTGAACGCCCTGGGCGGTTCTGTTAGCTTGATAGCAGGCGACAACATCCTCAATCAAAGCGGAGCTGCAGCAATAACCGGCGCATCCAGTCTCACCTTGAAAGCAGCAACAGGCTCAATTGGCTCAGAAGGATCTGCGATTAAGTGGGCAGTAGCCGGAAGTTCCGACAAGCCGTTGAATCTTTCGGCTGAAGCAGGTAAGTCCATCTATATTGATGCTAAGAATCTGAACTCCGGTGCGTCCGTTTCCGGCTCGATTAATGCCGGAGAAACGGTTTCTGCTGAATTCAGAGGCGGAGTGGACCTGAATTCGCTTTCCGGACAGAAGATTTCTCTTATTTCTCAAGAAGGCGGAATCAATATTCAAAGCTTGGATCACAAAGAAGCGTCCGATCTCTCGCAGCGTCTTGACCTAAAAGCAGCGGGCGATATTTCCTTGAAATCTGTCGCCGATATTTCCGTCGGTCAAATCAGTACAAAGGGAGACGTAACGATAGATTCCGCTGGAAATATTTACGACGCAATTGATCGCTCGGATCGCGATGAGCGTTCGGCACAAAAACGCCTTGAAAGCTGGATTGAAGCCGGCATTCTGACGACTGACGGAACTTCTAACGAAGGGGCTCGGTTTGCTAAAGACGAACAAGACATAAAAAATGGTATTACTTCCGACTTTAATCGATATCAGGCTTACCTAAACCATGAGCACCATGAGCAGGAAGCTGAAAAGGAGCGCGTAAGAGAGCTGACAGCAGAAGAGCAAAAGGATTTTGCGGCTCTGAAGTCTCGCTTTGCGGGATGCGGCTCTGCAGAAGACGCAATTAACAAAGAAGCGAATACTCAAGGCTCGGCATTAAATCTTGTTCAAGCATCGAAAGGCAATTACGGCTGGACGCAGAACGAATTGCTCTTTGCAGTGTCTGAAGCCATCTTGAATCCCGATCCGAGCTATGTTCCTGGGTCAGGCGTTGCCAATATCAAAGCAGCAAACATTACGTTGAAGTCCGGCGCAGGAATCGGTCAGGAACTTGACGGTCATACGGCAAACATCAGCGATTTGGATGCTTCGACAGAAAAAGGCTTAAACCTCTACAAGCTTTTAGCTCGAGCAGAAGCTAACGACGTTACTTGGAACAAAGAAGCAGGCACTCTGACGATCAACTTGAAGAAAGCCTTTGAAGTCCATCAGAGCAGCGACACGAAATTAAATGCCGATGCAGTAAACAGCATTTACCTACAGTCTGACTCTGAAAACACATTGAATCTCGGTACTCTATCTTCTCAAAAGGGAGATATCCGCCTGACGGCTGCAAATGGAATCACATTGAGCGGAGACGAAGCGGTTAAAGCCAAGGACTTGATCCTGAGAGCCGGACTCGGTGCGATTGGGGCTGCCGATAAGCTTCTTAAAACAGCGATCAGTGGAACGGCAGTCTTCTCCGGTAACGAAGGTGTATTTGTTGAACAAACCGGAACGCTTAATCTCCAATCCGTGGCCAGCGGTAAAGATGTTGTACTGAAGGCTGACAATATCTATTCCGTTAAGAACGCGACAGGACAGGCCGGGCGCATCAGCGGTACTAATTTCGCTTTTGAAACAGACGGCGAGATCGGTCAGAAAGATGCAGCTTTGAGTTTGGATTCAGTCAATGACTTTAATGTTGTTCTGAAGGGCAAACCTCAGAATGTTTACCTTCAAGCTAATAGAGATTCTGAAATGTCTGTGTCCGTGACCGAAGAGACAGTTACTTCAAATGTTGAGATCTCGACGGAAGGTTCTCTGAAAGTTAAAAAACTGGTTTCAGAAAACGGACAAATCGTTCTTACAGCGAAGAATGCTTTGGACATTAAACAGGTTCAAGCAAAGAATGATGTAACAGCTAAAGCGAATACGGTTTCCGTTGACGAAACGGCAAAGAGCACGGACGGAAGTCTGATCCTGAAGGCCGACTCTGAACTTTCTGTTGCGGATAATTCCACGCTTTCAGCTATAAACGGAACTCTTGATCTTTCTGCACCGGAAACGAGGCTCGGAAAAGCGCTGACACTGGAAGCCAAAAGACTCGGCGTTACTACGAGCAATGATATTTCTTTGACGGCCAGTACCCTAAACGCAGGAACAGACGGACTTTCGCTGATTTCCTCTGAAGGATATGTCTCTGTTTCTGGGGGCGCCTTAACTTCTCAAAACTCCATTAAGTTGTCGTCAGCTAAAGACACGACACTCAGCGGAGTGGTTGTTTCTTCTGAAAGAGATGAGGAAGGAGCAGGAGTTTTTGTAACTTCTGAAGAAGGCGCGGTCAAGATTAGTAATGGCTCGATCAACTCGAACGGCTCTGTCAAACTTTCAGCTGTCGCCGACACCCAGCTGACAAATGTTTCCGTATCGGCTAAGGGAACCGGAGAAGGCAGCGGAGTAAAAGTGAATTCCTCTCAAGGTTCCGTCATGATCGATGGCGGAAAACTTGACTCCCAAAGTTCTGTCCGACTTACTTCAGCAGCCGGCACACAAGTGACAGGTGCCGATCTAATCGCTGTCGGCACCGGGGAATCGGAAGGCTTATTTATTAACTCAAATGGAGGAGCGGTTGAGGTAACAAGCAATACAGTAAGTTCAGGCTCAGTTATCGACATTGCGTCTCAAAAGGATGCCAGTCTAACTGTTGAAAGTTTGAATGCAGCAGGCAAACTCGATGTCGAGAGTAAAGAAGGAAGCATCAACGTAAGTTCAGAAGCGAACGGCAACACAGGCGGTTTGCAGGTCGCAGCAGAAAACGGCTCTGTTACGTTGAAGGGGCTCAATGTCGATTCATCAACGGACATTGATGTTCTGGCGAAGGATAGTATTTCCGTTACCGGCGGCTCCTTAAAGAACAAGGATGGTTCTAATTTGATCTTGGTGTCGAAAGAAGACAATTTGAACCTTGCTCTGAACGAAAAGAACCTTTCCGCCGATACGATCAGCTTAAAAGGAAAAGGCGAACTTAATCTCACGGGTTATACGCTTGTTGCTTCCAAAGGCGACTTGAAGGTTTCTGCCGGCGGATTGAATATCAAGGATGCCTCTTTGAGTACTTCGACACCCGGCTCGGTTCTCCTCTCCGCAGAGGAAGGAAACGTTGATTCCAATAACAAGACCAGCATTGATTCTGCCGGCAGTCTGGAAGTGGGCGCAGCAGGCAAGGTCGATTTATCTGGAGCCAAGGTTGAATATTCAGAGGCTGGGGCATTGCGTCTAGCAGCGGGATCGACAGATTCTGACGCTCTTAAAGTCTTTGCTCATGAAAACAATACATTTAAGGGCGCGGAGGTCTTACTGGACAGCGCCGGAGGATTGATTTTTGCAGCTGAAGCCTCCATTACAGTTGAGACTTCTTCCGGACAAGCCGTCTTGAAAGGACAGAAAATTGATCTCAAATTCGGTTCTTCTGTCAAAGCTGCAGGGGAAGCAACTGTTCGCGGATACGACAGTCTGGTTCTTGGAGACAAAATTTCTGTCGGAGGCAGCAGTGTATCTATCACCGGCGGTCAACAAGCCTTCAGCCTCGGAAATAATGTTTCTCTGACAGCAACAAACGGCGGAATTGAAGTTCTGGCAGACGCCGACGCGACGCTTGGCGGATCGCTCAACGTGAATGCTTCCTTGAAAGATCCGTCTGCGGGAGACGAAGCTCCGATCCGGATCGGAGCTCAGGGAGTTTTAAAGGTTACGGAAGACAAATTCGAAGTCATTGCTGAAAACGGCAGTGTCGATATCTTTGGCGGGAACGGTCTGAATATCAAGAATGATTTAACGATCGTTTCTGCGTCCGACAGCTCTTTAACCTCGGAACGCGGTTTAATTGATATCGGAAATAAAGCGACGGTGAAAGCCGGGACGCAAAGCGGATTAAGTCAAGAAAACCCGCTCTATGGAAAAGTCAGTGTCATCGCCGGGAAAAGCTTCACCATCGGTGACGAGGCTCAAATCCTTTCTGACGATCTGCTGGTTTCAGCAGAAAAAGATATTCGATTCGGTGATAAAGCGACGCTCGTCGGTGCCACAGACGGAGTCACGGTAAGAAGCAGTAAAGGTTCGATCTACATGGGTGAAGACCTTACGGTGACTTCTAATGCGAGCAAGACTTTGTTTGAAGCCGGAAAAAATATTGTTATTGATCGGGATGCGAAACTCGACAGCCAAGACAATTCTGTGGTGTTCAGTGCCGGAGAGGATATAAGGTTCGAAGAAGACTTTAAGGTTCATGGAAAAGGATTTGAACTTAAAGCTCAGGGTTCACTGATAGTCGGTGACAAAGCAACGGTTCAAACGAAATTCGGAAAATACGAGACCGGTTCGATAGAATCTTTGCCGCAAACGTCTATTGACGTGAAAGGAGATGTTAGATTCGGGAATGATGCAACATTCCGTACGACGATGCTGTCTATGAGCGCGGGAGATGATGAAAATCACACCTCAGGAAATATAGCGTTTGGAGAAAGGGCATCTATCCAGACCACTGTTCTTGGTGCAGTGATCGACGCTGA
>ERZ772892.1419-NODE-1419-length-25215-cov-18.258545_pt1 | contig 25215 bp, 16 predicted proteins | sample MGYA00512126_ERZ772892 | MGnify/ENA primary metagenome ERZ772892 (study PRJEB29015, sample SAMEA2737697) | human gut metagenome | biome: human gut; feature: human-associated habitat; material: faeces | place: China | collected 2012 ... | reverse complement strand
AACTCTATATCATAGCGGGTTGCAACGGTGCAGGGAAAACGACTGCATCCTATACCGTGTTGCCTGAAATGTTGGGATGCCGGGAGTTCGTCAATGCCGACGAAATAGCAAAGGGACTGTCGCCGTTCAATCCCGAAAGCGTTGCGATCGAGGCAGGACGGTTGATGCTGCAACGAATGGATGATCTTTTGTCCGAAGGCGAGGATTTTGCGTTTGAAACGACGTTGGCGACCCGTTCCTATGTGAAATTCGTGGAGCGGGCGCAGGCGAAAGGCTATTTTGTGACATTGCTATACTTTTGGTTGCCGACACCCGAACAGGCTATCGAGCGTGTTGCAACACGAGTAAGCGAGGGCGGGCACAATATTCCGTCGGATGTGATTCGGCGGCGTTATGCGAACGGCATCAAGAATTTAACGACCCTCTATACCCCGATTTGTGACTATTGGATAATCTATGATAATAGTGTTGCCGATGGTATTCACAAGGTTGCTTGGGGTGTCAAGGATGAAATAAAAGAGATTGTCGATCCGTTATCTTATCAAAAGATCGTAGGCTATGAGCGAGATTGAGATTAAGCAAATGCAGGAGAAAATCGATGCAGGCATTTTGCTTGCCCAAAAGCGTCTGATTGAAAAGACCAAGAAGGAGGACGGAGAACTGGTCGTCGTGCGCGACGGAAAGGTCGTGCGCATCAAGGCCCGTGATCTGAAATAGAAATTTTGGGTCGGTTGTCCGAATGAATAATCCCCGACATCCGCAAATGTCGGGGATTCACTTTTCAATTTTGATTGGGTAGGCGGACGGCGCGTGGAACACAGGTGGAACACGCGAAATCGCAATAACTCTCGATAATGGCAAGTTGCAACTCTTTGAACATGTGTAAAATCCGCTGGAATATAGTTTGTTAAATTTATTAGAAAAAGTAAAATTTAATTCTGGGGGGGGCGCGTGGTCGCAAGTTCGAATCTTGTCACCCCGACAAGCCGAGAGTCAGCCGCTTATGTGAAAACATAGGCGGCTGATTTTGTTTTGGCGGCAGTGGCTGAAACGGGCGGCTGACGCCACGGCCGACGGGGAAAAGGGGCGGGGCCGTCGGACGCCGGGCCGGGGAATGTCGATTTTTTTTCGTATCTTTGCACAAAACCCCGTGTTGCGGCCGTTATTATTCATGTCGTGCAGACCGCAGATTTTTGCCTTTATACCCCTTCGATAGCAATTCTGGATGTTTGCGGCGGAAAAAATGTCGATTTTCCCCGGAATGTTTTTCAAATGCGGAGGAATTTGCCGGGGTTTCTTGCGATCAGCGGATTTCTGCGATTTTTTTTCGCGCCGGGCCTGTCCCGCACTTCGTGAGACGACGCCCGCGATGCGGGATTGCGGCGGTCCCCTGTCAACAGATGCTTAACACGAAAAACAACAGCTTATGAAACAAAGAAAAATGCTTGCGCTCACGCTCTACCAGCTTGGACAGCTTTACCGTCACGAGTTACCCGAACTTGTCGCCGCCGCCGAGGCGAGCGGCGACGCCGTGCAGTTCCGAAGGCGTCTGGACGAGTGGGTCTCCCGTTCGGAGTCCGCGCAGGGCGATGCGGGCGAGCAGATTCGGCTGCTGATCGATTACGACGGGCGGGAGGTCGATGAACTGTCTACCGGCGAGCGGATGCCGGTGCGGACGCTGACGCTGTTGTGGCAGTTTCTTACGGGCTGTCTGGAGAATGTGGAGATGCGCACGGACCTGTTTATCGACCTGTTCTACCTGTTCAAACGTCTCGGAGGAGCGGAACTGCCGCCGCTTTCGATGCAGCGTGTCCACATCCGCTCCGAGCGTTGGCCTTCGGGACTCGATGCCGAGGTGCGGGAGATCAGGGCCGACAACAGGGAGCGCATGCTGCATCTGCTGGTGCAGAAGATCGAAAACCGCAAATCGACGCCCTCGCGGTTCCGTTTCGCGGAGGGGATGAGTTATGAAGACAAATACCGTCAGGTGGCCATCTGGTGGAACGATTTCAGGTTTCATCTGGCGATGGCGGTGAAAAGCCCCTCGGAGCTGAACCGCTTTCTGGGCAATTCGCTTTCGGCGGAGACCATGTACCTGCTGTCGAAGGCCCGCAAGAAGGGGATGCCGTTCTTCGCCACGCCCTATTATCTCTCGCTGCTGGACGTGACCGGAAAAGGATACGGCGACGAGGCGATCCGCAGCTATATCCTCTACTCGCCGCAGCTGGTCGAGACCTACGGCAGCATCCGCGCGTGGGAGAAGGAGGACGTCGTCGAAGCCGGAAAGCCCAATGCCGCGGGGTGGCTGCTGCCCGACGGCCACAATATCCACCGCCGCTATCCGGAGGTGGCGATCCTGATTCCCGACACGATGGGACGCGCCTGCGGCGGGTTGTGCGCGTCGTGCCAGCGCATGTACGATTTTCAGAGCGAACGGCTCAACTTCGAGTTCGAGAGCCTGCGGCCCAAGGAGAGCTGGGACCACAAGCTGCGCCGCCTGATGACCTATTTCGAAGAAGACACGCAGCTGCGCGACATCCTTATCACGGGCGGGGACGCCCTGATGAGCCAGAACAAGACGCTGCACAATATACTGGAGGCCGTATACCGCATGGCCTGCCGCAAGCGCAAGGCCAACGCCGGGCGGCCCGACGGCGAGAAATACGCCGAACTGCAGCGCGTGCGTCTCGGTTCGCGCCTGCCGGCCTATCTGCCGATGCGTATCGACGACGGATTGGTGGAGGTGCTCAGGGAGTTCAAGCAGAAGGCTTCGGCGGTCGGCGTGCGGCAGTTCATCATCCAGACCCATTTCCAGTCGCCGCTGGAGGTGACGCCCGAAGCGCAGGAGGCGATCCGCAGGATACTCGCGGCCGGGTGGCTCGTCACCAACCAGCTGGTCTATACCGTCGCGGCGTCGCGACGCGGGCATACCACCCGGCTGCGGCAGGTGCTCAATGCGCTGGGTGTGGTCTGCTACTACACTTTCTCGGTGAAGGGGTTTCAGGAGAATTACGCCGTCTTTACGCCCAACAGCCGGTCGCTGCAGGAACAGCACGAGGAGAAGATTTACGGCCGGCTGACGCCCGAACAGGCCGGGGAGCTGGATGCAGAGCTGGAGAAGGGCGGCGACACGGCCGAACGGCTCCGCCGCTTTATGAAGAGACACCGGCTGCCGTTCCTTGCGACCGACCGCAGCGTGCTGAACCTGCCGGCCATCGGCAAGAGCATGTCCTTCAGGCTGGTGGGCATTACGCCCGAAGGCAGGCGCATCCTGCGCTTCGACCACGACCGCACGCGCCGCCACAGTCCGATCATCGACCGGATGGGCGAAATCTATATCGTCGAGAACAAATCGCTGGCCGCCTACCTGCGCCAGCTGGAAAACATGGGCGAGGATGCGGACGATTACGCCAGCATCTGGAACTATACGCACGGCGAGACCGAACCCCGGTTCGGGCTTTACGTATACCCCGATTTCCCGTTCGGGGTGACCGGGCGGGTGAGTAATCTGGAACTGGAGTGATTCGGTACGAAACGGCGATGAGGAGGCCCGGCGGAAGCGATTCCGGCCGGGCCTCGAAACTGTTGCATATATCAGGAATATTTATTATCTTTGTAAGAACGATAAATGAAAACCGGCGCCGATGTCCGGAGTGCCGTTCGGGGCATGTTCCGGTTTTCGTGCAGGCAGAATTATGAAACAGTCCGAAAGATTGATGTCGCTCGACGCCCTCCGCGGGTTCGACATGCTCTTCATCATGGGGTTCGCGTCGTTTGTCGTGGCCGTGTGCGGCTTGTGGCCTTCGGCCGTGACCGATGCGGCAGCCGCTTCGATGAGCCATGTCGCGTGGGACGGCTTCGCCCATCACGATACGATCTTTCCGCTGTTCCTCTTCATTGCCGGGGTCAGCTTTCCCTACTCGGTCGCCAAGCAGCGTGCGGGAGGAATGTCCGAAGGGCGCATCTATGCCAAGATCGTCCGCCGGGGACTGACGCTCGTCGTGCTGGGCATGGTTTACAACGGACTGTTCAAGCTCGATTTCGAGAATCTGCGGATCGCGAGCGTACTGGGACGCATCGGACTGGCGTGGAGCATCGCTGCGGTGCTGTATCTCAATTTCGGCGTGAAGACCCGTGCGGCAATCGCCGTCGCGGTGCTGGCCGGTTACGGAGCGCTTTCGGCGCTGGTCGCGGCGCCCGACGCCGCAGGCGCCGGGCCGCTGACCTTCGAGGGGAATCTGGCAGGCTATATCGACCGGCAGTTCCTGCCCGGAAAGCTGATATACGGGTCGTTCGATCCCGAAGGGCTGCTCAGCACGGTGCCCGCCGTGGTGACAGCCATGCTGGGCATGTTTACGGGCGAATTCGTAAGGCGCGGCGATATTCGGGGCGGCCGCAAGACGCTTTGGATGGCCGCGGCGGCCGCGGCGCTGCTGGCGGCGGGGCTGGCCTTCAGCGGGGTGCTGCCCGTGAACAAGAAACTGTGGTCGAGCACCTTCGTATGCGTCGTGGGAGCCTACTCGCTGGGGATGTTCGCCCTGTTTTACTACCTGATCGACGTGCGGGGCTGGCGCCGCTGGACGCTCTTTTTCCGCGTCGTCGGGCTCAATTCGATTACGATTTATCTGGCCCAGCGTATCGTGGGCTTCGGACGTATATCCGACTTCTTCCTCGGCGGCATCGCGTCGAAATGCCCTGAGGCCGTGGCTGCCGTGATAAGCAGTGCGGGTTATGTGGCCGTCTGCTGGCTGTTTCTCTACTTCCTTTACAGAAAGAACGTTTTTCTGAAAGTGTAGTCGCATCTGCGGATTCCGTAATGTGCCGCGCGGAGGTGCGGCTGGCGCGGAGTTTGCTCCCCGGTCCGTTAAAGTTTAAAATCAAAAAATCCCGTTATGAACAAGACGATTCACCGCGCCGAGTCGCGCGGTTATGCCGACCACGGTTGGCTGCAGACTCACCATACGTTCAGTTTTGCAAACTATTACGATCCCCGCCGGGTGCATTTCGGCGCCCTCCGGGTGCTGAACGACGACACCGTGGCTCCGGGCGAGGGTTTCGGAACCCATCCGCACGACAACATGGAGATCGTGTCGATCGCGCTGGAAGGCGCGCTCAGGCACGGCGACAGCATGGGCAACATGAAAGTCCTGCGTCCGGGAGAGATTCAGGTGATGTCGGCCGGCACGGGCATCACGCACAGCGAGATGAACGCCAGCGAGACCGAGCCGGTCAAGTTCCTGCAGATATGGGTGCTGACCGACGCGCAGAACCACACGCCCCGCTACAATCAGGTCGAGCTGGCGCCCGCCAAGCGCAACGTTCCGCATGTGATCGTGGCGCCCGAAGGCCGCGGCGGCGAGCATGTGGGATGGGTGCATCAGGACGCTTGGTTCTATACGCTGGACCTCGACAAGGATCGTGTGGTCGAATACCGCATGAACACCCGCGGCCACGGCGCCTACGTCTTCGTGATCGAAGGCAGCGTCGAGGCGGCGGGCGAGGAGCTGGGACCGCGCGACGGCATGGGCATCACCGGGGCGGACGAGTTCCCGATCAAGGGAAACACCGACGCGAAGGTGCTGATTATCGAAGTTCCCATGGAGGTTTGACAAGACGAAGCAAAGGAGTTTTCCGGCAAATTCCTTCCTCCTTCGGGTGCGGCGAACGCTTCCGAAGGGGAGTGCGAAGGAAAAGGGCTGTCCCACGGGACAGCCCTTTTTTTGCGTCGGTCGGCGAAGGCGCCGGAAAGATGGGTTTTGCCGGGAGGGGTGTTGCGCCCGGCGCCGCTGCGTCAGAATTCCGAGGTGAAGTGGAACCGGATATCCTTGAAATTCTCCTGCGCGAGGGCGAGTCCGTAGCTCGTGTCGGCGAGGAAGACGTCGCGGCCGTGCTTGTCGACGGCCATGTTGGTGTGCTTGCGGCGCTTGAAATCGGCCAGCTGCTCGGCGTTGTCGCTCTCGATCCAGCAGGCTTTGTAGATCGAGATCGGCTCCCAGCGGCAGGCGGCGTTGTACTCGTGTTCGAGCCTATACTGGATGACTTCGAACTGGAGCGCGCCCACCGTGCCGATGATCTTGCGGCCGTTGAGGGAGCTGACGAACAACTGCGCCACGCCCTCGTCCATGAGCTGGTCCACGCCTTTGGCGAGCTGCTTGAATTTCAGCGGGTCGGCGTTCTCGATATAGCGGAACTGTTCGGGGGCGAACGACGGGATGCCCGTGAATTTGAGTTTTTCGCCTTCGGTGAAGGTGTCGCCGATCTTGAAGTTGCCCGTGTCGTGCAGGCCCACGATGTCGCCCGGATAGGCGAAGTCGATGATCGACTTCTTCTCGGCCATGAAGGCCGTCGGCGACGAGAATTTGAGCTGCTTGCCGCTGCGCACGTGCAGGTAGTTTTTGTTGCGTTCGAACGTGCCCGAACATATTTTGAGGAATGCGATGCGGTCGCGGTGGTTGGGGTCCATGTTGGCGTGGATCTTGAAGACGAAGCCCGTCATTTTGGGTTCCGCAGGCTCCACGATGCGGGTTTCGGTCGGGGCCGGGCACGGCGAGGGGGCTATGCGCACGAAGCATTCGAGCAGCTCGCGCACGCCGAAGTTGTTGACCGCCGAACCGAAGAATACCGGGGCCAGTTCGCCCCGCAGATAGGCGTCACGGTCGAAATCGTCGTAAACGCCCTCGACCAGCTCGACGTCCGAGCGCAGCTGGGCCGCGAATTTGTCGCCGATCTGGGCCTCCAGCTCCGAAGAGGCGAGGTCCGAGATTTCGACGGTCGAGGCGTCGGCCGTGAGCTTCTCGTCGGAGGTGAAGAGCGAGAGGTTTTTCTCGTAGAGGTTGTATACGCCCTTGAACGTGGGGCCGTTCGAGATCGGGAACGCCAGCGGCCGCACGCGGATGTTGAGCTCCTTTTCGACCTCGTCCAGCAGGTCGAACGGCTCCTTCGAGGGGCGGTCGAGCTTGTTGATGAAGACGATTACCGGGGTCGAGCGCATGCGGCAGACCTCCATCAGCTTGCGCGTCTGCGACTCGACGCCCTTGGCGCCGTCGATGACGATGATGACCGAATCGACGGCCGTCAGCGTGCGGAAGGTGTCCTCGGCGAAGTCTTCGTGGCCCGGAGTGTCGAGAATGTTGATCTTCGCGCCCTTGTATTCGAAGCCCATCACGGCCGTGGCGACCGAGATTCCGCGCTGGCGTTCGATCTCCATGAAGTCCGAAGTGGCGCCCTTCTTGATCTTGTTGCTCTTGACGGCCCCGGCGACGTGGATGGCGCCGCCGAAGAGGAGCAGTTTCTCGGTAAGGGTGGTTTTACCCGCGTCGGGGTGGGCGATGACCGCGAAGGTGCGGCGGCGTGTGATCTCTTCCTGTAATGTCATGTAACTGAATGTGTGTCTGTTTTATTGCGGGGAGTGCCGGGCGCTGTTCCGCCGGCGGCAATCCTTAGTTTTCCTTCGGGTAGTCGGCGTTGAAGTGGCAGCCGACCGACTCCTTGATTTCGCGGCCCTGCTTGATGACCAGATAGGCCACGGCGATCATGTTGCGCAGTTCGCACAGTTCGCGGTTGGGCTTGGTTTTGTTGTAAAGCTCCTCGGTCTCCTGCCACAGGATTTCCAGCCGCCGCATGGCGCGCTTGAGCGAGAGGTTCGAGCGGACGATGCCCACGTAGTTGGACATCAGCGTCTGCATTTCGCGCTTCGACTGGATGATCATCAGCATCTCCTCGGTGTGCTGCGTGCCTTCGAAGTCCCAGTCGGGAATGCCCTCCTGAATTTCGACCCGGTCGAGCAGCGACGATGCGTGGCGAGCCGCCTGATCGGCGTATACCACCGCCTCGATCAGCGAATTGGATGCCAGCCGGTTTGCGCCGTGCAGTCCCGTGCAGGAGGTTTCGCCCAGCGCGTAGAGCCGTTTGATGGAGGTTTCGCCGTTGGTGTCCACCTTGACGCCGCCGCAGCAGTAGTGCGCCGCGGGAGTGACGGGAATCCAGTCCTTGGTGATGTCGATGCCGATCGAAAGGCACTTCTCGTAGATGTTGGGGAAGTGGCTGCGCACGGCGTCGGGATCTTTGTGCGTGACGTCGAGGTAGACGAAGTCCGATCCCCGCTTGGTCATTTCGCGGTAAATGGCGCGGGCCACCACGTCGCGCGGCGCCAGCGATTTCATCGGGTGGTATTTGTCCATGAACTCCTCGCCGCCGGGCAGGCGCAGGATGGCTCCGAAGCCGCGCATGGCCTCGGTGATGAGGAAGTTGGGCTTCTCGCCGGGGTTGTAGAGCGTGGTGGGGTGGAACTGGATGAACTCCATGTTTTCGGTGATCGCCTTGGCGCGGTGGCACATGGCGATGCCGTCGCCCGTGGCGACGACCGGATTGGAGGTCGTGGAGTAGATGTTGCCGCAGCCGCCCGTGGCGACGACGGTGAATTTGGCCAGCATGGTCTCGATTTCGTTCGTTTCGAGATTCAGGACGTAGGCCCCGAAGCAGGTCAGGCCGCGGGTGTGGCGCGTGACGAACTCGCCCAGATGGTGCTGCGTCAGCAGGTCGATGGCGAAGCGGTGTTCGAGTACGGTGATGCCGGGATGCCTGCGGACCGACTCGATGAGCGCCCGTTCGATCTCGGCGCCCGTCAGGTCCTCGTGGTGGAGGATGCGGTGCTCGGTGTGGCCGCCTTCGCGGTTCAGCTCGAAACGCCCGTCGGGAGTCTTGTCGAAGCGCGTACCCCATTCGATCAGGTCCCGAATCAGCTCCGGCGCCCGGCGCACGACCAGTCCGACGGCCTCTTCGTCGCATTTGCCCGCGCCGCAGACCAGCGTGTCGCGGATGTGTTTCTCGAAAGTGTCGGGGGCGTAGGTTACCGAGCAGATGCCGCCTTGCGCATAGTTGGTGTTGCACTCGTTCATTTCGCCCTTCGTCACGATGGTGACGTGTCCGTGGGCGGCGGCTTTGAGCGCGAACGAAAGGCCTGCCGCGCCGGAACCGATAACCAGAAAGTCGGTTTTCATAGTTTTGCAAGCATTAAGCGTCGCAAAGTTATAAAAAATGCCCGATAATCCCATTTCCGGCCGGAAAAAGCGTACGGAAAAATGGGGCAACGGCTCCGGAACGGATCCCCGGAGCGGTAATTTTTTCGGCCCGGCAGGCGATATTTGGAATTTTTCTCTATTTTTGCCTTAAGCTACCCAAAATAAATTATGAAAAAACTACTTTTGACTCTGGCTGCCGGAATAGTTCTTTGTTCCTGCGGTTCGCACGATCCGCAGATCGCGATCGTGCCCTATCCCAATCATCTCGAAACCGGTCGGGGAACCTATCGGGTGACCGATCGGCCCGTTACGTGTGACAGTCGCACCGACGAGCGGACGCAGCGCGCCGTGGTCGGATTCGCCGCACGGCTGGCGACGGTTACCGGCGGGACGAATCCCGTCACGGTCGCCGACGAGGTGCCCGCGTCGGGCATCCGTTTCGTCACGGACGAATCGCTCCCGGCCGAAGGCTATGAACTGAACGTGGACGGGGAGGGAATCGAAGTGCGGGCGTCGCAGTTTCCCGGCTTCCTCTATGCCCTGCAAAGTCTCGAACAACTGCTGCCTGCGGCGGTTTACGGCACGGAGCCTGCGCCCGATGCGGCGTGGGAGGTGCCCTGCGTGAAGATCGCCGACGCGCCGCGGTTCGCATACCGGGGCATGCACCTCGACGTGGCGCGCCACTTCTTCTCGGTGGACGAAGTGAAGCGGTATATCGACGTGATGGCCATACACAAGCTCAATACGCTGCACTGGCACCTGACCGACGATCAGGGCTGGCGCATCGAGATCAAGCGCTATCCGGAGCTGACCGCCGTGGGCAGCATCCGCAAGGCCACTGTGGTCCGCAAGGAGTGGGGAACCTATGACGGTACGCCCTACGGCGGTTTCTATACGCAGGACGAGATCCGCGACGTGGTGAAATATGCCGCCGACCGGGGTGTCACGGTGATTCCCGAAATCGACCTGCCGGGCCATATGCTGGCGGCGCTGACCGCCTATCCCGAACTGGGCTGCACGGGCGGTCCGTACGAGGTGTGGGGCCGCTGGGGCGTGGCCGACGACGTGCTTTGCCCCGGACGGGAGAAGACTTTCGAATTCCTCGAAGGCGTATTGACCGAGGTGATGGAGCTGTTCCCCTCGGAGTATATCCATATCGGCGGCGACGAGTGCCCGAAGGTGCGCTGGGAGAAGTGTCCGCGCTGTCAGGCGAAGATCCGCCAGCTCGGCCTGAAGGACGACGGAGAGCATACTGCCGAGCATTACCTGCAGAGCTACGTGACCGACCGCATCGGCAAATTCCTCGCGCAGCACGGCCGCCGCATCATCGGCTGGGACGAGATTCTGGAAGGCAGGGCGCCCTCCGACGCCGTCGTCATGTCGTGGCGCGGCAGCGAGGGCGGAATCGCCGCGGCCAAGCTGGGGCACGACGTCATCATGACGCCGAATTCGCACTTCTATTTCGACTACTACCAATCGCTCGACACCGACGCCGAGCCGTTCGGAATCGGCGGTTACATACCGATGGAGCAGGTCTATTCGTACGATCCGGCGTTCCCGGAGCTGACGCCCGAACAGCAGAAACATATTCTCGGCGTGCAGGCCAACCTCTGGACCGAATACGTCTTGAGCGACGAACACCTCGAATACATGCTTCTGCCGCGTCTGGCCGCCTTGAGCGAGGTGCAGTGGTGTCTGCCCGAAACGAAGGACTGGAACCGCTTCATCGGCAGTTTCAGGATGGACGAAATCTATTCTCAGATGGGATATGAGTTCGCCAAGCATATCTTCGGGGTGACGGCTTCGTATGCGGTCGATCCGGAGAAGGGAGGCGTCGTGATGACCCTCACCACGCAGGGCGGTGCGCCGATCCGTTACACGCTCGACGGCTCAGATCCCACGGCTTCGAGTCCGCTTTACAAGGCGCCGGTGACCATCGGCGAAAGCTGCACGTTCAAGGCCGCGGCCCTGCGCGAAGGCATGCAGACGCCGGTTTATGCGCGGAAATTCGATTTCAACAAGGCGACCGGACGGCGCATCGCGCTGAACGCCGCGCCGACGCTCAAATATACCTACGGCGGCGCTTCGCTGCTGGTGGACGGTTACCGCGGAGGTCCCGTCTATTCGAACGGCGCGTGGATCGGGTTCCTGAACGAGCCGCTGGACGTTACGATCGACATGCAGGGGGCGAAGCCCTATTCGGCGGTGACCGTCGAATCGCTGGTCGAGAAGGGCGAGTGGGTTTTCCCGCCTTCGTCGGTGGGGGTCTACCTCTCGGACGACGGCAGCGAGTTCACCGAGGCGGCGCTGATGTCCGTGCCGCAGGAGACGGCCGGCAGCCCCGACGGCGTCAAGCCGTTCAAGGTGCTCTTCCCCGAAACCTCGGCCCGCTACCTGCGCGTGGTGGCCCGTACGGTCGATCCGATTCCGGCATGGCACGGCGCGGCCGGACAGAAGGCGCATATGTTCGTGGATGAAATCATCGTAGAATAAAACCGGGAGTGGACGTGGAGAAGACCGCCGTGCGAATACAGGGACGCGAGTCCGTTGCGATGACGACGGCCGAATTCGGCCGCCTGTTCGCTACGTGGCGCGCGCGGTTCGAAGCGATCGCGTGCCGCTACGTGCGGAGCGCGGCGGTGGCCGAGGATCTCGTCTCGGACAGCTTCATGTCCTTCTGGGAGAACCGCGGCCGGATTCCCGCCGATGCCAACCTGCAGGCCTATATCCTGATTATCGTCCGCAACAAATGCCTCGACTGGCTGCGCGCCCAAAGCCTGCATGCCAAGATCGAGCAGGAGGTGTACGAGCTTAGGCGGCGGGTGCTGGCGGCCGACATACGGTCGCTGCAGGCGTTCAATCCTGAGGAGATTTTCTCGGCGGAGGTGGCCGCGATCGTGCGGCAGTCGCTCGACCGCCTGCCCGAACTGACACGCGAAGTGTTCGTCGCCCGCCGCTTCGAGGAGCTGAGCTACAAGGAGATCGCCGAAAAGTACGGCATCACCGTGCGGCGCGTCGAATTCGAACTGGAAAAGGCCGTGAAGCAGCTGCGCGTGGCGTTGAAGGATTATTTGCCCGTGCTGCTTATGTTGCTGTCGGATAATATTTTGCGATCCTGAATTCGAGAGCGTGAATTATTAAAAATATTTTTTTAGCAAATCCAAGTGCGTCTGATTGGGAATCGGGCGCACTTATTCGTTTTTATAGAAACAGACGAAGAGAGAGATGAATCCGGAACTTATCTATAAATATTTGGAAAATACGGCGACCGATGACGAGATGAAGCAGGTGCTCGACTGGCTCGACGCCGATCCCGCGCATGTGCGCGAATTGGACGAGCTGGACAAAGTGATGGCCGCTTCGGTCATTTACGGTCCCGACGTGCTGTCGCCTGCGCCAGCGAAGAAGGCGGCGCGCCGCATTTCGCTGGGTCGCATTCCGCTGCGCCGCATCGTGCGTTATGCCGCGGAGCTGGTCGCCGTGGCGGTCGTCGGCATCGGCGTGGCCCGGATGCTTGCCGACGACCGGATCGAAGAGTGGACGCGGCGGACGACAGCGCTCGAAGTGCCTGCGGGGCAGTACCTGAGCATGGAGTTGCAGGACGGCACCAAGGTCTGGCTCAATGCGGGAACCCGGCTGGAGTATCCGCTGGTGTTCGCCGGGGGCGAGCGGCGCGTGAAGGTTGCGGGCGAGGCGATGTTCGATGTCGAGCACGATCCCGCGCATCCGTTCGTGGTCGAGACGTTCGCCTGCGACGTCGAGGTGCTGGGAACCAAATTCGACGTGATGGCCGAGGAGCGCGAGGGATTGTTCTCGGCGGCCCTGCTGCGCGGAAGCGTGAAGGTGACCAACCGCCTGACGCCCGGCGAACAGTTCGTCCTCAAGCCCAACGAGGAGGTGCGGCTGGCGGGGCGGCGGCTGAACCTGAATGCGATCGGCAGCATGGACGACTACCTCTGGACCGAAGGGATGATCAGCATCAAGGGCCTTTCGTTCGGGGAGCTGATGCACAAATTCGAAAAGAGCTTCGGCGTGAAGATACGGATCGACCGCGCCCGGATGCCGGAGGTCGATTACAACCACGGCAAGATCCGCATTTCGGACGGCGTCGATTCGGCGCTGCGCCTGTTGCAGATGGCCTCGGATTTCACCTATACGCGCAGCGAAGACAACGGAACGATCGTCATACGATAACCAATTTATAAACCTGAAAAAAACGAAAAGACTGCCTATGAGAAGAGCCGAACAATGACCCTCGCCGGTCGTCCGGGGCAAATTAAAAAAACTTGCAGATGGTCGCAACATCCGCAAGCCGCGGTCGGCCGTTAATCAGCTACCCAGCCTACTAACAACTAACTAATTGCAAAAGTATGAACAAAAAACGTATTCAGCAAATTAAATGCCTGTTTACACTCTTTTTTGTCGTGTGCGCATCGTTCTATGCCACACGGTCATACGCTCAGAATAATGCGGTGACGATCCGTCTGTCGGGCGTCAGCATGGAGCGTGTGATGAATGAAATCGAGAACCAAACCAATTATTTGTTCCTGTCGAACAAGGACGTGGACATCAACAGCGTCGTGAGCGTCGATGTGGAGGCGCGCCCGCTTTCGGAAGCGCTCGCGCAGATGGTGCGCGGAACAGACGTGGTCTACCGTTTCGACGGCAAATACATTCTGCTTTCGAAGGCCGACCGCAGGCCTGTGACCGTGAAGGGCGTGGTGACCGACGCCGACGGCGCGCCGGTGATCGGAGCTTCGGTGATCGTCAAAGGTACGACCGTGGGCGCCTCGACCAATACCGACGGCTCCTTCTCGCTGCAAGTTCCCCCCCCCGCGGAAAATGCGGTCCTGACCGTTACCTACTTGGGCTACGAGCCGGTCGATGTGACCGTCGGCAGCCGCACCGATTTCCGGATTACGCTCCGCGATTCGGCTGTGGCGGTGGAGAACGTCGTAGTGACGGCCCTCGGCATCAAACGTCAGGAGAAGGCCCTGAGCTACAACGTGCAGCAGGTCAAGTCCGAGGAGCTGACGACCGTCAAGGACGCCAACTTCATGAATTCGCTGGTCGGCAAGGTGGCCGGCGTGCAGATCAACAGCGGTGCGAGCGGCCCCGGCGCCAGTGCGCGCGTGGTGATGCGCGGCGAGAAGTCGATCGAGAAGGGCAACAACGTCCTCTATGTGATCGACGGTATTCCGATGTATAACCACAGCTTCGGCGGCGACGGCGGCACCTATGCCAAACAGGCCGGTTCGGAGAGCGCCGCGGATATCAACCCCGAAGACATCGAGTCGATCAACATGCTGACCGGCCCTTCGGCTGCGGCCCTTTACGGCAGCGACGCCGCCAACGGCGTGGTGGTCATCAACACCAAGCGCGGCGTCAAGGACCGTACGGTGGTGACCGTCAGCAACAGCACGACCTTTTCGAAGGTCTACCGGCTGCCCGACATGCAGAACAGCTACGGAACCAGTTCGGGGCTGATGAACTGGGGTGAGAAGTATGCCAGCACGTTCGACGCCAAGAAGTTCTTCAACACGGGAACCAACATCATCAACTCGGTGTCGGTATCGACGGGCAACGAGAAGAACCAGACCTATATCTCGGCTTCGACGACCAATACGGCGGGCATCATTCCCGAAAATACGTACGACCGCTACAACTTCACGGCCCGCAATACCACCTCGTTCGCCAAGGACAAGCTCGTACTGGACTTGGGCGCCAGCTTTATCATCCAGCACGACGAAAACATGGTGACGCAGGGCAAGTATTACAACCCGCTGCCCGCGCTCTACCTCTTCCCGCGCAGCGACGACTTCGACGAAATTCGCCTTTTCGAGCGCTGGGACCCCGTGCGCGGCTATATGGTGCAGTACTGGCCTTACGGCGAGGGCGCGCATTCGCTGCAGAACCCCTATTGGATTCAGAACCGCATGAACCGCGAGACGAGCAAGCGCCGCTACATGCTCAACGCATCGCTGCGGTGGAACATCACCGACTGGATGAACGTTTCGGGCCGCGTGCGGGTCGATAATTCGGAATACCGCATCAAGCAGAAGCTCTACGCCTCGACGCTGACCACCTTCTGCGGAACGAACGGCGGTTACGAAGACCAGACGCAGCACGACCGCAGTTTCTACGGCGACGTGATGCTCAACATCGACAAGACCTTCGGCGACGACTGGACGCTCAACGCCAACATCGGCGCTTCGATCAACGACCAGCGCTACGAGCAGGCCGGCGTGGCGGGCGACCTGCTGCTGACCAACCATTTCGCCATGAACAACCTCAACTATCAGGAGAAGTTCAAACCCCTGCAGGAGGGGTGGCACGACCAGACGCAGGCGATCTTCGCTTCGGTCGAGGTGGGGTGGCGCTCGATGCTCTACCTGACGGTGACGGGCCGCAACGACTGGGCTTCGCAGCTGGCCTATTCCAAAAACTCGTCGTTCTTCTATCCTTCGGTGGGTCTGTCGGCCGTGGTTTCCAACATGGTGAACATGCCCGAATGGTTCTCCTTCCTCAAGGTGCGCGGGTCGTATTCGAAGGTGGCGTCGGCTTTCGCCCGTTACCTCTCCAATCCGGCCTACTCGTTCAACAACCAGACCCACAACTGGAGCAAGCCTTCGACCTATCCGGCCTACAACCTCAAGCCTGAGGATACCAAGTCGTGGGAGATCGGCCTGAACGCCCGTTTCCTCAACCACATCAACTTCGACGTGACCTACTACCGTTCGAACACCTACCACCAGACGATCTATGCGCCGCTGCCCTCTTCGTCGGGTTACAACCAAGTGGTCGTGCAGGCCGGCGACGTGCAGAACCAAGGCGTCGAGCTGGCGCTGGGCTACAACAACAAGTGGAATGACTTCACATGGAGCAGTTCGTACACCTTTACGCTCAACCGCAACGAGATCAAGCGGCTGGCGGCCGGCGAAGTGAACCCCGTGACGGGCGAGACCATCACCGACAACGAGATTCAGAAGGACTGGCTGGGCGCGAGCAACGTGGCGCCGCAGGTCATCCTGCGTCCGGGCGGTTCGATGAGCGATATTTACGTCAATCACGAGCTTAAGCGCGACCTGAACGGCAACATCGAGATCGATCCTTCGACGGGCAACCTCTCGATCGCCGAAACCGACTTCCGCAAGGTGGGCCAGCTCTCGCCCCGCTACACGATGGGCTGGAGCAACAGCTTCGGCTACAAGGGCATCGAACTCGGTGCGGTCCTCACGGCCCGAATCGGCGGCCTGACCTACTCGGCCACGCAGGGCGTGCTGGACTACTACGGCGCGTCGCAGGCCACGGCCGACGCGCGCGACCGCGGCGGCATTCCGATCAACTACGGCACCGTCGATCCCCAGAAGTACTATTCGGCGATTTCGACGGCCGAGGGCGGTTACGGAGCCTATTACCTCTACAGCGCCACCAACGTACGCCTGCAGGAGCTGAGCCTGCAGTATACGCTGCCGGCGCGGTGGTTCCGCAACAAAGCCAGACTGACGGTCGGATTCGTCGCCAAGAACCTCTGGATGATCTACTGCAAGGCGCCCTTCGACCCCGAAATCTCGGCGGCGACGGACAACGCCTACTATCAGGGCGTGGACTACTTCATGCAGCCGAGCACGCGCAATTTCGGCTTTAACGTGAAACTGCAATTCTAACCGAACCAAAGCTATGAAAAATATCATTAAACTTACCTGCCTCTTATTGACGGTATGCGGTTTTGCGGGTTGTACGGGCAATTTCGACGAGTACAACACCGATCCCTATGCCCTTTACAAGGGAGACCCCGCCGTGCTGATTCCCACCATGCTCGACGCCATGATGTACGTGCAGCAGAACGACTCGCAGATGGTCGATCAGATGGTCGGCTCGCTGGGCGGATATTTCACGCTGTCGAACCGCTGGGGCGGTCAGAACTTCGATACGTTCAATGCGTCCGACGCATGGAACGCCACGCCGTACAATACGATGTTCGAGGATATTTACGCCAACTTCTTCGACATCGAGAAATCGACCAGCAAGTCGGGCCACTACTACGCGATGGCCCGTCTGGTGCGCGCCGCCGTGATGATGCGCGTCGCCGACTGCTACGGCCCGATCCCCTACAGCAAGGTAGCCGACGGCTCGTTCTATGTCGAGTACGACTCGGCGGAGGATGTCTACAAGCATATTATCGAGGACCTCGCGGGCGCGGCGACCACGCTCTACGCCTATGCGCAGGAGTATCCGGCGTCGAAACCGCTGGCTAACAACGATCCGATTTTCGCAGGCGACTATACGGCTTGGGCGCGTCTGGCCAACTCGCTCTGCCTGCGTGCGGCGATCCGCTCGAACGACCGCGAGGCCGCCGAGAGCGCCTGCGGCCATGCCGCCGGCCTGATCGAGACCAACGCCCAGAACGCCATGATGAGTCCCGGCGTGCAGGGAAATCCCTATCAGCTGGCTTCGGCGTCGTGGGGCGACCTGCGAATCAATGCTTCGATCGTCGATTACATGACCGGGTACGACGATCCCCGCTGCGAAGCCTATTTCCAGAAATCGACCTTCGACAACACCCGCTATATCGGCATGCGCGCCGGTACGGCCGGATTCGAGAAATCGGCCGTAAGCGGTTATTCGCTGCCCAACGTGCAGTCCGGCTCGTCGCTGCCGATTTTCGTGGCCGCCGAGACCAATTTCCTGCGCGCCGAGATGGCGCTCAGAGAGTGGACCGTAGGCGGTACGGCGCAGTCCTACTACGAAGCCGGCGTGCGTCTGTCGATGGAGCAGAACGGCGTGGCGGGCGAGGACATCGACGCCTATCTGGCCGATGAAACGCTCGTTCCCGCCGGACATCTGAACGATCCGCGCGGCGCGAAGTACAACTACGACCGTCAGACGGACGTCAAGATCAAGTGGAACGACGCGGACGGTACGGAGAAGAATCTGGAGCGCATCATCACCCAGAAATGGATCGCAAACTTCCCGATGGGACTCGAAGCGTGGGCCGAATTCCGCCGTACGGGCTATCCCGAACTGGCGCCGGCCATCGACAACCTCAGCGGCGGCGTTATCTCCGACAACTTCCGCGGTCTGCGCCGGCTGCGCTATCCCTATACCGAGCGTAACCTCAACAAGAGCAATTACGACAAGGCGGTGGCATTGCTGGGCGGTACGGACAACGAGTCGGTCGATCTTTTCTGGACGAAGAAAAAATAGTGTCGAAACCTAAACGAAAGCATACATTATGAACATAAAGAAAAATATATGGGCATTGGCGGCGGCGCTGCTTTTCGCGACTGCGTTTACCAACTGCAGCGACTGGACGGAGGTCGAAGCCGAAAAGAAGGTCGATTACGGCAATACCGAGACCTCGCGCCCCGAATCCTACTACCAAGCTCTGCGCGAGTGGAAAAAGACGGATCACTCGATTTCGTTCGGGTGGTTCAGCGGCTGGGGCGATCCTGCCGTTCTGACGGCCAGTATGCTGATGGGACTTCCCGACAGTATGGATATGGTCTCGTTGTGGGACAATTCGAGCAACCTTTCGCAGGGCAAGATCGAAGATCTCCGCATGGTGCAGCAGAAGAAAGGGACCAAAGTGCTGATGTGTACCTTTATCCAGTATGTCGGCAAGGGGTTCACTCCTGCCGAATATGATGTCGACGAAGCGACCCGCGAAGCGTTCTGGGGCTGGGTGGACGACGATGAAGCGGCCATCAAGACCTCGATGGAGAAATATGCGCAGGCTATCGCGGATACCATTTACAAGTACAACTACGACGGTCTGGATATCGATTTCGAACCGAATGTCGATGGAGTTGTGGGCAAACTCGATGAAAACGATACTTATGTGAGATGGTTCCTCGATATTTTGTGCAAGCACCTCGGCCCTCAGTCCAATTCGGGTAAAATGCTCGTTATCGACGGCGAACTCTGGAAGGTTCCTGTGAGCGCGGCGACTTATTTCGACTATTTCATCGGACAGGCCTATTCGGTTTCCGGCGGCACTCCGTCGCCCAATGCCGGACAGAGCGAGTCGAATATGGACTCGCGCCTGACGCAGATAATCAATAGATTTGGGGGCGTGATGTCCGAGGAGGAGATCACCAAGCGCTTCATCGTTACGGAAAACATGGAGAGCGCCATTGACGCATTGAACGGCGGTTATTTCTGGACGCTTCGCAACGGAACCAGACTCGACAAGGCCGAGTGCCCGTCGTTGCTGGGAATGGCCAGATGGCAGCCCGTCAACGGCTTCCGCAAAGGCGGTTTCGGCGGTTACCGGTTCAGCAACGAGGCGGTGAACAAACCCTCCTACAAATGGATGCGAACCGGAATTCAGGCGCAGAACCCCGCAGTCAATTAGTCCGAACAACCAAAAGCAAGAAAAAGATGAAAAACAGCATTAAAACAGCAGTTCTCGGTCTCGCGGCGCTCGTTTCGGGATTCTCGGCCTGCAACGATGCCGATTACGATACGCTCGGAGTGCACGCCTTCGTCAGCGAGAGCGCGTCGAATAAAAGCACGAAAGTGACCATTACCGAACTGGGCGCCGACGCCGAAATCACGGCCTGCCTGAGCGAGGCCGCAACGAAAGACGTAAAGCTGAAATTCGTGGTCGATTCCGAGGTGCTGGACCGTTACAACCAGAAGCAGGCTTCGAGTTTTCTCGTACTGCCCGAAGAGGTCTACGAGATGGACTCCGAAGTGACGATCAAGGCCGGAGAATTCAGCGCTCCTGCAACCAAGATCCATATCAAGCCGCTGCCCAAGGAGTATGTCGGCGAGAGCTATGCCCTGCCGCTGCGTCTTGTCAGCGCCGACGGGTCGGTTCCGGTGACCTCGGTGACCTCGACCTATGTGATTACGACCGAAGCGATCGTCGTCTCGTCGCTCCCGATGTTCGTCGGCGGCGCGGGACTTGCCGCCGACGGTTTCCCCTTGACGCTTCCGCAGTTTACGGTCGAGGTGCGTTTCCAAGTAAGCAATACGGCCAACCGCAACCGTGCCGTATTTACCAACGGCGGTTCGGTGCTGCTGCGCTTCGAGGACCCGCAGAACGACACTTCGGACCATAAGGCCCATTCGCTGGTGCAGTTCCAAGGCGACGGCTGGTATCTCAATCCGTCGTTGTCGTTCACGCCCAACAAATGGCAGCATCTGGCGCTGACCTATGACGGAACCAAGGTGACCCTCTATGTCAACGGTACTTTTGCCGGAAGCAAGGAGGGCGTGTGCGATCCCAACTTCGGATCGGCCAACTGGTTCGGCGGCGATGCCGGCGGCGGACACGGAACCGGCGATTCGTGGTGGAGCGGATGTAAGATACTGATGTCCGAGGCGCGTATCTGGTCGGTATGCCGTACGGAAGCGCAGGTGCAGAACAACATGACCACGACCAGCGCCAAATCGCAGGGCTTGGAGGCTTACTGGCGCTTCAACGAAGGCGAGGGCAATACGTTCGAGGACTGCACGGGCAACGGGCATACGCTGAAGACGTCCAAGACCCCGACGTGGGTTGCCGGCATCAAGTCCACCGATACGGAAACGCCGTGGCCTTAATCCCGTAATTATGGCGCAGGCGCGCCCGGTGCGTGCCTGCCGCCATGCGGTTCATTCAAATTGTTTGTTAAATACGATTACATTATGATGAAAAAATTGAAATATCTTTTGGCCGGAGTTCTCGTTTCTGCGGTTGCGGGTTGTTTTGTCGCATGCGACGACGATGAGTCTGCAACAGACGAATGGACGGCCAACTATGTTTATTTGGAACGTCTGAAGCTCGGTGTCGGCTCTTTGGAGTTCAATCAGACGCATTCGTCTCTGGGAATTGCAGGCGATACGGAGGTCTCGATGCCGTTTGCGGTTTGTCTTGCCAAACCATGGAAGTCGGATGTCGCCGTGAAGTTCGCTTATACGATCGAAGGCGATATGCCGGAGGAGATCGTTACTTTCCGCGAAGGCGGTGCCGTCGTGATTCCTGCCGGGGAGTTGGCAGCCAGAGATACGATGGATCTCAGGACGGATTGGAGTTTTGTTCCGCAGGAGGCTGCTACCTACAAAGTGACGGTCGGGATCGAATCGGTACAGCCTGTTTCCGGACAATTGCGTATTTCTTCGAAACAGAAGGAGCTGTCCGTTCAGATAAACAAAGCCAAATCCATGGATATACAGGCCGGCGTGAAACCTTCGGGCAGCCGGATTGCGGATTACAGCGGTTGGTCGGTTTATGCTACCAATGTGGATGATAATAATGCAGACTGGGGAGCCCATCAACCTAAATTGATCAATGGGAATACCGGAGATTATATATGGTTCAATACTCCCCATCTCGGTGTAAAAATCGACATGGGTGCTACAAAGACTGTTACCGGATTGGAGACGTTCAGTGCTTACGGTGCGGCTTATGCGATGAGTTCTTGTGCTGTTTATACCAGCGATGACGGGGCCGGGTGGAAACTCGTAACGCCTGAAGAGGGCTTGTCGATGACGCCTGCCGGAACGCAGTATGTTTCGTTTATCGCGCCGATAACCGCTCGTTATATAATTTGGCATATGTATGGGTCGGCGCCTCTCAGCTCCGAGATTTATGTTTATTCCAAATAGAGGTGGGCTTTGAATAGTTTTTGAGGGGAAGCCGTCCGGTCCGAGACCGGGCGGCTTTTTTGACCGAGAGGGCCTGTGGGATATGGTATATGGGCGATTATCGGCCGGAGCGTGTGCGACGGATGCGAAAAAAAACGTACATTTGTGTCCATGAATGAACGGCATATAGACATAAACGAATTCGATTACGACCTGCCCGACGGGCGGATCGCCAAGTTCCCGCTGGCCGAGCGCAGCGCCTCGAAACTGCTGGTTTACCGCGGCGGGGAGATCGGCGAAGCGCATTTCGCCGACATCGGCGACGTGCTGCCCGAAGGCCAGCTGCTGGTGTTCAACAATACGAAGGTGATTCGCGCACGGATCATCATGCACAAGCCTTCGGGTGCCCGCATCGAGGTGTTCTGTCTCGAACCGCACGATCCGGCCGATTACGAACGGGCGTTCGCCGTCGTCGGGCGGTGCGAATGGTCGTGCATCGTGGGCAACCTCAAGAAATGGAAAGAGGGGTATGTGGAGATCAACTTCGAGCACGAAGGCCGCCCGGAGCATCTGCGGGCGTGGCTCGTCGAGAACCGCGGCCGCGAGCATACCGTGCGTTTCGAGTGGTCGGCGGCGATGACGTTCGGGCAGCTGCTCGAATACCTCGGCCGGATTCCGATTCCGCCCTACCTGAACCGCGAAAGCGAGGAGATCGACTATACGCGCTACCAGACCGTCTATTCCAAATTCGAAGGATCGGTGGCCGCGCCGACGGCGGGGCTGCACTTCACGCCCGAACTGATCGAGGGGATGAAGGCGCGCGGCTTCGGGTTCGAGGAGGTGACGCTGCATGTCGGGGCCGGGACCTTTCTGCCCGTCAAGGACGACGATGCCGCGCGGCATCCGATGCACACCGAGCATTTCGAGGTGCGGCGTGCGGCGGTAGCCCGCCTGCTGGAGAAGTGGGGGCGGATCACGGCCGTCGGCACGACCTCGGTGCGGACGCTCGAATCGCTCACGGCGCTGGCGTGGCGCATACGTACGGCCGGAACGCCCGATGCGGAGCGGGTCGTCGGTCAGTGGGAGCTGTACGACGTGCCGGCGGAGTTTTCCGGGCGCGAGGCGCTGGAGACTCTGCTGAAATACATGGATGAAAAGGGGCTGGAACGCATCAAGGCGGCGACGCAGATCATGATTACGCCGCTGGGGTACGAGTTCCGCATCGTGCGCAATATCGTCACCAACTTCCACCAGCCCAAATCGACGCTGCTGCTACTGGTGTCGGCTTTCGTCGGCGGGGACTGGAAGCGGATTTACGAATACGCCCTCGGACACGGCTTCCGTTTCCTGAGTTACGGCGACTCGTCGGTGCTGATGCGCTGACGCTGGGAGCGAGGCTGAGGGAGAAAGCGCGGCTGCCGGATGCGGCTGCCGGCCGGTCTTCGGCGGTCATCAGACGGTCGTTCGGCGGGGGCGGAAAGTCTCCGGGGAGTCCGGGGAGAAGATCACCTGCGCAGCAGCGTTTCGCGGATGCGTCGCAGGGCTTTGGTGATCTGCGCTTCGACGGTCTTGACCGAAATCCGCATCTGGTCGGCGATCGCGGCGTTGGAAAGCCCCTCTTCGCGGCTTTTGCGGAATACTTCGCGGCAGCGGTCGGGCAGTTGCGAGACGGCTTCGGCGACCAGCAGCATCATTTCGTCGGCTTCGAGCTGCAATGCTTCCGGGTTCGTGAAGAGCGGCTCAGGTCCCTCGATGGGGATGCCGTCGGTGCGTTTGTCGCGAAGCCGGTTGAGCGCGCGGTTGCGCACGGCGCGGAACAGATAGGCCCGGACGGAAGTCGAGATGCGGAGTTCCCCGGCATGCTGCCAGATGTGCGTAAAGGTGTCCAATACGATCTCTTCGGCAGAGGTGCGGTCACGGAGCCAGTAGGCCGCGAACCTGCAAAGCGGGGCGTAATAACGGTCGAACAACTCCCGAAAGGCGGCGGTTCCCCCCCCCTCGGCTGATGCGTTTCCACAAAACCATGTCGTGTTCGTTTTCCGACCTCATCGTATCGCTAAAGGAAATTCAGACTAATAAAGATAGGCATTTTCGGGGACAAAACGGACGCGGAACGTATGAATTTTTCGTTTCGGCATTCTTTCGTTCCTGTTATCCTGCGGAATGCGGGACGCCCGAAATCGGGACTGCGTTAAAAAAAGGGGCCTGCTGAAGTGTTTCGGCAGGTCCCTTTGCAGGTTCTGACGTATTATTCGAGCAGTTCGTTATTGCCCCAGACATTCAGCTCTGCGATGCACCATCCCCGGAAAGTCGGGTTATAGGTTTTGTTCGTATAGCTGGCGTGAATGCGCAGGCGGACGTAACGCGCATGCTGGTAGTCGTCAAGCATCGGACTGATGACCACACCCATCGGGTCCAGCGACGAGTCGGGATCGGTCCGGTAGTCGCGGTATGTCTGGGTGTAGGTCCAGTTGGCGTCGTTCGCAGCGCCGAGGCCGTCGCCGGTGATCTCCTTCGCGGTCCAGACCTCCAAGTGGGCGATGCCGTAGCGCGCGCCGGCTTCCGGTTTGCCGGTAGTCATGTAACGCTGATTGAACTGGAGACCGCGTACGGTCACCTCTTTGCCCAGATCGATGACGAAGTCGTAAGGCGGATCGGCCTTCTCCTCGTCGGCGTTGCAGTAGCCGAAGGTGTTGATGTCTTCGTCGAACATCTTCTCCACTTCGTAGTTGGGCTTGGCCTTGGGAGCGGCGAGCACCTTCCAGCCGCTGCGTTCGAGCAGCACGGGTGCGGGCGGTCCCGGCTTGACGAACTTGTTGAAGAGGATGTAACGGACATTGCCCGTCGGCGAGACCGTCGCCCGCGGGTCGCCCTTGATCGAATCGATGGCGATCGGAAGCAGGTACGGCTCCTCGTCGGGCATGCGCTCGCTGAACAGCTCGACTTTCATTGTCGAGGAGACCGTGTTGTAGCGGGGCAGCATGACCTCGGTGGTCGAGAATGCGTAGGCCTCCGAGGGGCAGAGCTTGTACGAGGTACCGTGCGCCGCGTTATAGGTCTCGACCAGTTCGGGGTCGATCTTGAACACGACGGTTATGTAGTTGCTGCTGATCTGCTCGGCCTCCACGCGGATGTTGAGGGTCTGCTTCTTGGGGCTTTCCACCGTAATCACTTCGGCGTCGGCCGCGGTGTCCTGAATGCTCAGCAGGGCAGGCTGCTTGAGCGCCGGACCTTCGTCGTCCTTGCAGCCCGCCGTTGCGACGAGCAGGGCGACGGCGGCCAGAAGACGTATGTTTGCATATCGTTTCATAATCGTTTGCGTTTAAGGGTTCGTCTCAGCATTAGAATTTGACATCGACCAGCACGGGAATATGGTCCGAGGCCCGCTTGATGTCGCCTTTGTTGAAGTCGAGCATGATCTTGGTGCCGACCACGTTGCACTTCGCGCCGTTGCCGTTCCAAAGCAGGATGTAGTCGATACATTTGTTCGGCGCCTGCGAGGAGTGGGTGAAGTCGCTCGCGCCGTGGGGCGTGAGGACCGTCCAGCCCGTCTTCAGTTTGGAGATGGTGGGCGAATCGGGACGGGCGTTGAAGTCGCCGCCGAGGAAGACGGGTTTCT
>ERZ772892.1407-NODE-1407-length-25398-cov-3.697392_pt1 | contig 25398 bp, 20 predicted proteins | sample MGYA00512126_ERZ772892 | MGnify/ENA primary metagenome ERZ772892 (study PRJEB29015, sample SAMEA2737697) | human gut metagenome | biome: human gut; feature: human-associated habitat; material: faeces | place: China | collected 2012 ... | reverse complement strand
CCCACCAGCCACCTCACCAGCCAGTCGTGAGCGGCGTGGGCAATGCTGTCATAGATCGCCGCCAGCAGCGCCGTCTGCCGGTTGGCGAACAGGCGAAACGGTTCGGCCTGGGCGGCGGGTGGCGCATCGGCCGGCCAGACATCCACCGCGTGCTCTGCCGCCACCCGCACGTGGTTAAAAATAACTTCATGGCTGCCGGTGGCCCGCATCCCGGCGTGATCCCAGCTCTTCACCACCGTGATACCCGGGCTGTCGCCAGGCACCAGCCAGGTGCCCACCAGCGGCGGGTTATCATCGCTTCTGGCCCACACCGCCAGCCAGCGCAGCCCTTCAATGCCGGTGGTATAAATTTTATGGCCGCTGATGTCCCAGCCCTCCGCGCGACGGGTCGCCACGGTGTCCGGCAGGCCGCCCCGCGCCGGGGATCCCAGCTCCGGCTCGACGCGCAGGCTGTTGATGAGGCCACCGTGTTCGACAGCATCGTGAAAAACCTGCTGGCGCAGCGGCGCGTGCCAGGCGTCGTTTTCCGCCAGCCGCAAATGGTGGAGATACTGCATGCAGACAATCAGCGCTGTCGCCGGCTCTCCCCAGGCGATGGCGGCGATGACCTGCTGCAGCTGGGCCAGACTGGCGCCCGCGCCGCCGCAGGATGGCGGCACGGCGAGACTTAACCAGCCCCCCGCACGCAGATGGTCGATATTACGCCAGGGAAACTCGCCGCTGGCGTCAAGGCTAGCCGCCTGCTCCGCCATCTGCTGGCGAAGCGCCGTCAGCTGCCGGGCCCAGTCGTCGCGCTCAGGATGGATCACGATGCGCGCTCCGCCACCGCACGCCGCGCGGCTTTTTCCCGGGCGATCGGCAGCAGCGCCCGGCCATAGTCGGCCGCGTCGTTCAGCGGATCGAAGCCGCGGATCAGGAAGTTACGCACGCCGAGGTCGTAGTAGTCGAGCAGCGCATCCGCCACCTGCTCCGGGGTGCCCACCAGCGCGGTGGAGTTATGTCCGCCGCCCACCAGCTGGGCGATGCCGGTCCACAGGCGTTTGTCCACCACTCTGCCCTGCGCCGCGGTAGCCCGCAGCCGCTGGGCGCCGATGCTGTCCGGTTTGGCTTTGAACCCGCCCCCGCGCTGCGCCGCCTGCTCGGTGGCGACGTGCAGGATATGCTCGGCTTTCTCCCAGGCTTCGGCTTCGCTGTCGGCGATAATCGGCCGGAACGAGACGCTGAAGCCGATATCACGCTGGTGTTTCGCCGCTTCGGCGCGTACGCGCTGGATGGTCTCGCCGGTTTGCGCCAGCGACTCACCCCACAGCGCGAAGACGTCGGCATGTTTGCCGGCGACGGCGATGGCCGCTTCCGACGAGCCGCCGAAGTAGATGGGAAGATGCGGTTTTTGCAGCGGGCGAATGGCGGACCAGGCCTGCTCGGCCTGATAGAAATCGTTGTGAATATCCACCGGCTGCTCGCTGGTCCACACCTGGCGCACGGTGTCGAGGAAGGCGTCGGTGCGGGCGTAGCGCTGGTCGTGGTCGAGATAATCGCCATCCCGGCGCTGTTCGGCATCGTTGCCGCCGCTGATGATATGCACCGCCAAGCGGCCCCCCAGCAGGTGCTCAAGGGTAGCGAATTTGCGCGCGGCAAGGGTTGGGGAAACAAAACCGGGACGATGGGCCAGCAGGTACTGAATTTTCTGCGTCGACAGTCCGGCCAGGGCCGTCACCAGAAAGCCGTCGGGTTGATCGGACCAGTGGCCGACCAGCAGACGATCAAACCCGGCGGCTTCATGGGTTTGCGCAAAGCGAACGATATAGTCGCGGTCAAAGATCGGCCCCACCGGGGCAATCGTTTCGGAAGAGAGGCGGTGGCCAATCATGCCGAGAAACTGAATGCTCATGAACAACTCCTTGCGTCAGGGTAATGGAGTGGCCGCGACAGCGGCGCTGGTCATTACCCTATACAGAGCGTGTTAATGAGCAAAATGCATTTTTATCATATCTTAATATGCTTAATTAGCATTAAACAAAAATGCATAGTGCTTTCAGTCGGATACGGTCAGCTGCTGCATCACTTTGCTGGCAAAAAAGGTCAGCGGCGGCTGCAGGTTCGCCAGATACTGGGCGTGGATCAGCCACAGTGAGACCGCAGGCTGAAAATCGCTGAGGCTGAGGACCGCGACCTCGTCCCGCCACGGGCTGCTGGCCAGCGCCGCCCTCGGCACCAGCCCCAGCCCCAGCCCCTGCGCCACCAGCGCTATCTGCAGCTGCGCGCCCGCGCTCTCGACGTTGAGCGTCAACCGCAATCCCTGGCTCTGCAGCTCGCGAATGAGCCCGGCGCGCAGGCCACAGCCGTCGGGGTTAAGGATCCAGCCCCGTTCGGCGCACTCCCGCAGGGATGACGCGCGCAAATTCAAACGCCGGCCGACGATCGGCACCACCTCCAGGGGACACAGCAGGCGCCCGCTGTAGCCCTCGGCGAAGCTTTGCTGGGCGGGCCCCATCGCCAGCATGCCGTCCAGCTCGCCGTTTTCCAGCCGGCGCTGCAGCTGTCCGCTCCAGCCGCAGGTGATCTGCGGCGACAGTCCGGGAAACTGCTGGCTCAGCGCCGACAGCGCCGCCGGCAGGGCAATCTCGCTGAGACTCTGCGGCACGCCGAGACGCAGGGCGCCGCGCGGCTCGCCTTCCGGATCCAACAGGCTGTAGAGTTTTTTCGTCTCACGCTTAATGCTCAGACACTGCTCGTACACCCGGTGTCCGGCGGCGGTCAGGGTCAGCGGGCGGGTCTGGCGCTCTAACAGCGTGACGTTCAGCTCCTGTTCCAGACGCTGCAGGCGCCGGGTGATGGCCGACTGGGTGATCCCCAGATATTCCGCGGCCTGATTGAGGGAGGAAAACTGCACCGTGGCCAGCAAAGCGTCGATATCGTCAATGCGCATAGGATCCTTATGTGAAATTTGCATATTAATATATGCGTAAATTGCATTTAAATAATATTAACGCCTCTGTTAGCGTTTTGACCAGTCCCTCTGACAGGAACCGCACATGACTGCACCACGACTGGAAAAATTACGCCATTTCATTCATGAGGTAGACCGCCTGCACCGCGAACACCACCAGACCGCCCCGCTGCTTGACGCCGTGGCGCAGCGGCTGGCGGCGCTGGTGCGTTACGACGACTGGCTGCCGGAAGAGTACACCCTGCCGCATCCGCACCATTACCAGCAGTATCTGCTGCATGCCGACTCCGGGGAGCGCTTCTCGATTGTCAGCTTCGTCTGGGGACCGGGGCAAGCGACGCCGATCCATGACCACCGGGTGTGGGGAGCCATTGGGATGCTGCGCGGCGCGGAGGAAAACCAGCGCTACCAGCTGGATGCCGATGGCATACCGCGCGCGCTGGGCGCCGCCACGCTTCTGGAAGCAGGCCAGGTGGAGAAAGTCTCCGCTGACGATGGCGATATTCATCGCGTCAGCAATGCGCTGGCGGATCGCGTCTCCATCAGCATTCATGTCTACGGCGGCAATATCGGCGCGGTGAAGCGCGCCGTGTATACCCCGGAAGGGCAGCAGAAACCGTTTATCTCCGGCTACTCTAACCGCCATTTACCCAATATCTGGGATTCCTCCCGCGAACATCAAGGATAACCACTATGTCCACCTACGCTTATCGCCAGGCCGCCGGGATCCGCCAGGCGCTGCTCGACCGTCGTGAACTGGCGCTGATCGACGTCCGTGAAGAGGCCGATTTCGCCACCGCTCATCCGCTGTTTGCCGTCAATCTGCCGCTCAGCAAACTGGAGCTCGAGGTCCGCCGGCGGATACCGCGCTTCACCACCCCGCTCACCGTCTATGACAACGGCGAGGGTCTGGCGGAGATCGCCGTCGAACGGCTGCGGTCCTGGGGCTATCAGGATGTGGCCCTGCTGGCCGAGGGTCTCGCCGGCTGGCGCCGCAGCGGCGGCGAGCTGTTTCAGGACGTCAACTCCGCCAGTAAAGCCTTTGGCGAGCTGGTGGAAAGCGTGCGTAACACACCGTCGCTCAGCGCCCAGGAGGTTCAGGCGCTCATCGACAGCCGGCAGGAGGTGGTGATCGTCGACGCCCGGCGCTTCGATGAGTACCAGACCATGAGCATCCCCGGCAGCATCAGCGTGCCCGGCGGCGAGCTGGCCCTGCGGGTAGAGAGCCTGACGCCCTCCCCGCAGACGCCGGTTATCGTCAACTGCGCCGGACGCACCCGCAGCATCATCGGCACCCAGTCGCTGATCAACGCCGGCGTGCCAAACCCGGTCCATGCCCTGCGCAATGGCACTATCGGCTGGACGCTGGCCGGCCAGACGCTGGCGCACCAGCAACAGCGGCAATACGATCCCGCCGCCCGCGCCTCCGGCGCCCGGGCCGCTGAGGTGGCGCATTTTGCCGAACGGGCCGGGGTGGCGGTCATCGATGAGGCCACGCTGCAACGCTGGCTGCAGCAGAGCGACCGCACCACCTTCCTGTTTGATGTCCGCAGCCCCGAAGAGTACGCGGCGGGTCACTATCCCGGCAGCCTGAGCGCGCCAGGCGGCCAGCTGGTGCAGGAGACCGACCACTTCGCCAGCGTACGAGGGGCGCGCATTGTGCTGCTGGATGACGATGGCATCCGGGCAGCGATAACCGGCTCGTGGCTGGCGCAGATGGGCTGGGAGACGGCGCGGCTGAGCGCGCTGTCGACCAGCCAGTTGAGCGAACGCGGGGTGCCAGCCGCCGAGGTGCCGCCCGGCCCGCAGGCGGAGGAGATAAGCCCGGCGCAGCTGGCGCAACAGCTGGAAGAACCCGGTACGGTGGTGCTCGATTTTACCACCAGCGCCAACTTTGTCGCTCGCCATATCCCCGGCGCGTGGTGGCTAACGCGCTCGCAGCTGCGCCAGGCCCTGGAGGTGATCCCTCCCGCCCAACGTTACGTGGTGACCTGCGGCAGCAGTCTGCTGGCCCGCTACGCGGTGCCGGAGGTGGCGGCCTTGACCGGTAAACCGGTGCAGTTGCTTACCGGCGGGACGCTGGCGTGGATCGCCGCCGGTCTGCCGCTGGCGCATGGCGACAGCGGCCTCGCCGTCGAGCGCCGTGACCGCTATCGTCGTCCGTACGAAGGAACCGATAATTCCGCCGAGGCCATGCAGGCCTATCTGGAGTGGGAGTATGGCCTGGTGGATCAGCTGGCCCGCGACGGCACCCACGGTTTTCGGGTGCTCTAGCGCGAGCCCGCCTCAGGCTTCGCGCATGATCCACGAATACTGAAAGCTCTTCGGCGCCGGAAAATGGGTCCGGCGCCGGTAGGAGCCCAGCGACTGCGGGGTGCAGTAGGTACAACTCCCCAGCCATTCAACGCTCGCCGGCGCCACCCCTGCCTCTGCGAAGATCGCTTCGGCAAAGGCGCGCAGATCAAACCACAGATTATCGCTGCCGCGTGCGGCGGCTTTGAGCGGATCGCTGACCGGGCCCGAACGGGAGTGGAACAGCCGCTGGCGATGGCGGGCCACCCGGTCACCGCCGGGCTGGTCCAGCAGTTGCTGATAGAATCCGGCGGAGACTTCGTAACAGCAGGGGTGAATATGCGGCCCCACGGCGATGACCAGATCGGCCAATGCCACCCCCTGCTGGCGAAAACAGGCCAGACTGTTGTCGACAATACCGCTGACCAGCCCCTGCCAGCCGGCATGCACGCTGCAGACGTAGCGACCGTCGCGCGAGGCGATCAGCAGCGGCAGACAGTCGGCGGTCACCAACCCCACCTTTTGCCCGGCTACCGCGGTAAACACCGCGTCGGCGTGCGGGCGCGTCGGCAGCGGCTGCTGATAATGATGAACCTCATTACCATGCACCAGCTTCACCGGAGCCAGCTCGGCATAGGGAAAGGCGGCGGTTTCATGGACATCGAGAAAAGCGTGGCGGATGCCAGGGATCGCATTGAGCAAACGGGAGGTGTAAGCCATAGGGACGATAAGCGTCAGGGAATGATGTCTTACCTTAGGCCAGGGGACGCGGACAGGCAAGGCGGCGGCCCGGCATTTTTTTACCAGACCGCCGGATGCATATCAGACCATGGCCGCGCGCTGCTGGCGATGCATCAGCCAGAACACCGCCACGCCGGCCAGCACAATGCCCGGCGCCGAGGCCGCCATCACCCCGACGGTGCCGGTGCCGAGGGCCAGCATCTTGCCGGCCAGCAGCGGGCCGCTCATCGCCCCAAGACGCCCCACCGCCACGGCGGTGCCCACCCCGGTGGCGCGGATGGCCGCGGGATAAAAAAGCGGCGCCAGAGCGTAAAGCACACTTTGTCCGCCGGTGGCGAACAGCCCGGCGACAAACCCCGCCAGCAGCATGCCAGTCAGCGACGACGCGCTGCCCAGCGCCAACAGCGACGCCAGAATGCCGCTGTAGATCAGGAGCGACATCCGCAGCGGGGTGAGCTTATCCATTAGCGCCCCCAGCAGCAGCGTGCCGCAGGCGGCGCCGATCTGTAGAGAGAACATCACCCCCGCCGCCTGGCTGGCGCGGAATCCCTGGCCCACCAGCAGCATCGGCAGCCAGTTGATCAGCATATAGACCACCAGCAGGGTGAAAAAATACCCCAGCCACAACAGCAGGGTGGCGGCGGCATGCCCCGGGGCAAACAGGGTGCGCAGCGGCACGCTGGCCTCCGCGCGCTGAAACGCCTGCGACTCCGGCAGCCAGCGCATCAGCAACGGGATCAGCAGCAGCGGGACCACGCCGCCAATCCAGAAAATAGTCTGCCAGGCCGCGGCGAGACCGGAAAAGCCCAGCGCTGCCGCCAGCGCGGCGCCAATGGGTACGCCGCAGTACATCAGGCTTACCGCCCGGCCGCGGAAGCGTGAGCCAGCGGCTTCCGAGGTTAAGGCAATCAGGTTCGGCAATGCCGCCCCGAGCCCGACGCCGGTGAGCAGGCGCGCCAGCAGCAGCGTCGGGAAGCTCCATGCCAGCGCGGTGGCCAGCGAGAACAGGCCAAACAGCAGCACCGACCCCAACAGAATGCGCTTACGCCCGTGGCGGTCCGCCAGCATGCCGCCCACCAGCGCGCCGGGCAGCAGGCCGAGGATCCCGGCGCTGAAGATCCAGCCCATCTGCATTTTATCCAGCGCAAAGGCCTGCGCCATGCCGACGGCGGCGATCCCCGCCGCCTGCAGATCCAGCCCTTCCATCAGGGCCACCATAAAACAGAGCCCGATGGTGACCACCAGGCGCGAGGGGGTTGCAGTCGTTATCTTGGTCATAGGGTACCTTGGTGATAGCCGAACAAACGGAGCAGGTGACTGGCGGCCGATGCTTTGTCAGCCGCACGTTCTTAGTTATTTATTGCGGTTAAGCAGATCCAGCGCGACGTCGACGATCATATCCTCCTGGCCGCCGACCATCCGCCGCTTGCCCAGCTCGACGAGAATATCCACCGCGCTGAGGCCATAGCGCTTGGCCGCCGCTTCGCTGTGGCGCAGGAAGCTGGAGTAGACTCCGGCGTAGCCCAGCGCCAGCGTTTCGCGGTCGACACGCACCGGGCGATCCTGCAGCGGCCGCACCAGCTCATCGGCCGCGTTCATCAGGGCGTAGAGATCGGTGCCATGCTGCCAGCCGAGCTTGTCGGCGGCGGCAATAAACACCTCCAGCGGCGCATTGCCCGCCCCCGCCCCCATCCCGGCCAGGCTGGCGTCAATGCGATCGCACCCCTCTTCCACCGCGACGATCGAGTTCGCCACCCCGAGGCTCAGATTATGATGGGCATGCATCCCGGTGGCGGTCTCCGACTTCAGCACCGCCTTCAGGGCGCGGAAGCGGTCGCGAATGTCGTTCATGTTCATCGCCCCGCCGGAATCCACCACATAGATACAGGTCGCGCCATAAGATTCCATCTTCAGCGCCTGCTGCGCCAGCGCCTGCGGGGAGATCATATGGCTCATCATCAGAAAACCGACGGTGTCCATCCCCAGCTCGCGGGCAAAGGCAATATGCTGCGCGGCGACGTCCGCTTCGCTGCAGTGGGTGGCGACCCGCACCACCCGCGCCCCGGCCTGATACGCTGCTTTCAGATCGTGCAGCGTGCCGATGCCCGGCAGCAGTAAGGTGGCGATTTTCGCCTGGCTCACGACATCCGCTGCCGCTTCAATCCAGGCGATGTCGCTGTGGGCGCCAAAGCCATAGTTGAAGCTGGATCCCTGCAGGCCATCGCCATGGGCCACTTCGATGGAGTCGACCCCGGCCTTATCCAGCGCGCTGGCGATCTGCTGCACCTGCGCCAGGGAATACTGGTGACGAATAGCGTGCATACCATCGCGCAGCGTCACGTCCGAGATATAAAGTTTTTTACCGTTCATGCTGTCGCTCCCGCCGCGCTGTGCATTGCCCCGGCCATTTGCTCCGCCGTCGCCAGCGCCGCCGAGGTCATAATATCGAGGTTGCCCGCGTACGCTGGCAGATAGTGCGCCGCCCCTTCCACTTCGAGGTAAACCGCGGTTTTCAGGCCGGAAAAACAGCCGACGCCGGGCAGGTTGACCGGCCTGTCCTCGGGGATAACCTCAAACTGCACCTGCTGCTTCAGCCGGTAGCCCGGGACGTAAGCCTGCACTGCCGCCGCCATTTCGGCGATCGAGGCGGCAATCGCCTCCTGCGACGCCAGCTCGCTCAGGACGTAGACGGTATCGCGCATCATCAGCGGCGGCTCCGCCGGGTTCAGTACAATAATCGCTTTGCCCTTGCCCGCGCCGCCGACTTTTTCAATCGCCTGCGAGGTGGTTTCGGTAAATTCGTCAATATTGGCCCGCGTGCCCGGCCCGGCGGATTGGCTGGCGATCGAGGCCACGATCTCCGCGTAATGCACCTTCGCCACTCGCGAGACCGCGGCGACCATTGGGATGGTCGCCTGCCCGCCGCAGGTCACCATATTGACGTTGCCCTGATGGAGATTGGCCGCGAGGTTGACCACCGGTACGCAGTATGGGCCAATCGCCGCCGGCGTCAGGTCGATAACGCGGATCCCCGGCTTCGCTTCGCGCAGCGCGGCATCGTTTTTGATGTGCGCCCCGGCGCTGGTGGCGTCAAAAACAAAATCGATGTCGACAAATTCCGCCATCTGCATCAGGCCGCCCACCCCTTCGTGAGTGGTCGCAACGCCCAGGCGCCTGGCGCGGGCCAGGCCATCCGACTGCGGGTCGATGCCGACCATCACCGCCATCTCCAGATGCTGGCCGTGGCGCAGGATTTTAATCATTAAATCGGTGCCGATATTCCCGGAGCCGATAATGGCGACTTTACGTTTACGCATCACGATCTCCTTCTCCGGCGGCGACGAAGCGTGCCGCGACTGAGCCAATACCTTCGATATGGGCGACAAAGCTGTCCCCCTCGTTAATCGTCACCATCGGGCCTAACGCCCCGGTCAGCACGATATCCCCGGCCCGCAGCGGTTCGCCGAGACTCGCCAGCTTGCGCGCCAGCCAGACTGCGGCGTTCAGCGGATGCCCCAGACACTCGCTGCCGCGGCCGCTGGAGACCAGCTCCTGGTTGCGGGTCATGTGCATGGCGCACTGCTTCAGATCCAGTCCCGCCGGGCGCTGCGCCGGGCCGCCAATGACGTACAGGCCGCAGGAGGCGTTATCGGCGACGGTGTCGACAAAGCCGATTGACCAGTCGCGAATGCGGCTGCCCACCACCTCCAGCGCCGGCAATACCCATTCGATGGCGTTATACAGTTCATCAAAAGTGGTATCGGCATGCGGCAGATCCTGCTTCAGCACCAGGGCGATCTCGGCCTCCACCTTCGGCTGCAGCACGCGGCCAAACGGCACCTCGGCGTTGTCGCCGTAGCACATGTCGGCAAACAGGGTGCCGAAGTCCGGCTGATTGACGCCCAGCTGCTGCTGCACTTTGGGATGGGTCAGGCCCACCTTGCGGCCCACCACCCGCCGGCCATGGGCCACGTGGTGCTGGACGTTCAGACGCTGGATGGCATAGGCGGCGTCGGCATTGTCGACGCCGAGAATATCGCGCAGCGGGGCGATCGCCTGGCCGCTCTGTTCCGCGTCGCGGAGCTGCCGGGCCAGCGCGTCAAGAGAAAAAGTCATCATTTACTCCTTAAGCCCGTGCGAGGAAATTGAGCACCAGCTGATTAAAACTGTCGGCATGTTCCCACTGCGCCCAGTGGCCGCAGTCGCGGTAAATATGCAGCTCCGAACCGGCGATCCCGGCGAGCAGGCGCAACCCGGCGTCCATCGGCACGAAGCGGTCATTGCGTCCCCAGACGATCAGAGTTGGCGCGCTGATTTCGCCCAGCCGCGGGCCAAAGTCAGGAAACTGCTTCGGGTTGGCTTCCAGGCTCTTGACGAAGTTGTCCAGATGGTCGCGGCGCGACAGCATATTGTTGAGACGCGCCTCGAACAGCGCCTCGGTGAGGTCGCGGGTGTCGAAGACGAAGATGCTCATCATCTTTTTGAGGTTTTCAATGGTCGGCTCGCGGTACAGGGCGTTCAGCAGCTTGATGCCCTCGGTCGGCATCGGCGTGAACAGGCTCATGCCGCCGGTCCCCCCGCCCATCAGCACCAGCTTAGCCACCCGCTCCGGCCAGCTCAAGGTGAAGGCCACCGCGCTATGGCCGCCCATCGAGTTGCCCAGCAGATGGACTTTATCGATCCCCAGCTGATCGACCACGCTTTTCAGAATGCGGGCGTTGAGGTCCGAACGCGAGCCGCTGTTGACGATAGCATCGCTTTTGCCCCACCCCGGACAGTCGAGGAGCAGCACGCGATAGCCCGCCTCGACCAGCGGGTCAATATTGCGGCTGAAGTTAGCCCAGCCGGTGGCCCCCGGCCCGGAGCCGTGCAGCATGACCACGGTCTCTTTCCCGTCGCCGCAGTCATTGATATGGATACGCAGCGTGCGGCCCCCCTCGTCGACATTGAGGAATCGGCTGGTGGCGGCTTCAGTTTGCGGTTGATAGCTCATGTTAGTCTCCCGGTTAATCAAATCTCGGTGGTGGCGCTCAGCGAGCCGAATCCGGCGATCCACTCGGGGATCGGCCGGTAATAGCGGCCTTCACTGCGCCAGCGGCCAAAAGCGGATAGCGCGGCAAAAGCGGCCACCCAGGTCTTAATTTCGTGCGTCGATTTCCCGGCCATCGCCGACAGCTCGTCATTGCCGATCGCGTCCAGTTCGCTCAGCCGCCCCTGCTCCAGCAGGCTCATAAAGCGGTTGTCCCAGACCGGGTTGAGGGGATGGAGCGAGTGCGGGTCTTCGGTAAACCGTCGGGCGGCGCTGATCACTCGCTGCTGGCGCCGTTCGCGTTCGTCCGGCGGCAGCTGCTTTCCGCCGCCGAGCAGGCGATCGCGCAGATGGGCGTCGGCCTTCGCCAGCTCCGGCACCGGCGGCTGGTGCGAGAGTCCGCCCGAGCCGAGGATCAGCACCCGCTTATTGAGGGTATTGAGAAAGCGGCCCATCGCCTCGCCCAGCAGCCGGGTGCGTTGAAAACCCGGCAGCGGCGCGGCGACGCCGTTAATAAACACCGGCAGCACCGGCACGCGGTCCAGGCCACCCAGCAGAAACTCCAGCGGCTGGGCGAAGCCATGGTCCACCTGCATGTTGTACGACACCGCCAGGTCGATACCGCTGTTGATCACGGCGTGGGCGCAGGCTTCCGCCAGCTCGGCGGGCACCGGCAGGTCGCCGGCGGCGCTGGCGAAGTCGCCGATGGCGGTGGCGCCGACCCCGAGGCAGAACGGCGGCATCACGTCATAGAAAAAACCGTTGTAGTGATCGGGAGCGAAGAGCACTACCAGCTCGGGATCGAATTCAGCGATCCGCCGCCGGGCGTCGGCAATCACCCCGTTCACTTCATCGAGGACCGCCTGCTCCGGGTCCACGAATCCTACCAGCGGAGTGTGGGAGAGACAGTGCAAATAGGCATGCATATCAGGCCACCTTCTCTTCAGCGTGGGCGGTATCCCCGGTTGCGAGGGTCATTTTTTCCGCCAGGGCGGTCAGCTGCGCGCCGAGGGTCTGCGGGATGGCGAGAGCGGCGACAAAGCGGTCCGGCCTGACCACGGCGATGGCGGTGTTATGCAGTGCAAACCAGCTTTTGAGGCGGTTTTGCGTATCGCCCACCCGCAGCGTGCCGGGGGCGTTATCCTGCTCGCGATGGATCTGCACCTCGGGCACCACCTGGATAAAGCGCACGCCAATCGCGCGCCAGCGGGCGATCTGCCCGGCGTCGAGCCCCCACTGCGGGTTGCAGCCCCAGCCGATAATGGCGAAATTCGCCCCGATAACCTCGTCGAGCAGCACGCTCTCGCCGCTCTCCAGCGTCACCTGCGGTTGAATAAACATTTTGCCCACCGGCGAGGTCTTGCCGGCGCCGTCGGTCAGCAGCGCCCCCTCGCGGTACTGCGGCATCGGCTTAAAGCGCATCTCGAGGAAGTAGCGTTTCACCGGCGGCAGGTAATTTAGCAGCCAAGAGAGACCGTCGCGCACGGCCCCCTGCCAGCGCTTCGGCGGCGCCAGCACGTAGCCGGCGGTGACCGACAGATCAATCATCGCTTTCGCGTGGTCGCGGCGCTCCTGCTGGTAGCTGTCGAGCAGCGTCTCTCCCGCTTTACCGTTGACCACCAGCGCCAGCTTCCACGCCAGGTTGAAGGCGTCGCGCATGCCGCTGTTATATCCCTGCCCCTGCCAGACCGGCATGATGTGCGCCGCATCGCCGGCCAGCAGCACGCGGTCGATGCGAAAGCGCTCGGCAAGGCGGGCGTTATGCGTATAGACCCGCTGGCGGATCAGCTCGACGCGGTCCGGGTCCGGTAGCACTTTGCTCAGCAAACGGCGCATATTGTGCGGCTCGCTGAGCTGAGCTTCGGTTTCTCCGGGCATCACCATAAATTCAAAGCGGCGCACGCCGTGGGGCAGCGCGGCGGAAACGTAGGGTCGCACCGGGTCGCAGCACAGGTAAACGTGCGGGGTGGCCAGCGGGTCGTTAGCGATATCGATGACGATCCACTGATTCGGCGCGGTTTTACCTTCGAAGGGGATGTTCAGCGTACGGCGAATAAAGCTGGCGCCGCCGTCGCAGGCCACCAGCCAGTCCGCGCGCACCGTCTCCCGCTCGCCGTCCGGTCCTTTAAGATTTAACGTGACACCGTCACCGGTCTGGCTAAAGGCTTCCACTTCGCGGGAGAAGAGGCAGCGGACCTGCGGGAAACGCTGTAGACCGTGATACATCACCGCATCGACCTGCGGCTGAATGAAGGCGTTGCGCCGCGACCAGCCAAACTCATCGGTCATCGGCTGGATATCGGCAAAGCAGCGGCCTTTTGGGGTGAGAAAACGCATGGCGTGCCACGGCGTGGTATGCGGCAGCACGTCATTCACCAGCCCCACCGCCTGCATCGCCCGCAGGGATTCATCGTCAATGCCGATGGCCCGCGGGTAATCGATCAGTGTGGCGAGCTTTTCCACCACCAGCACGCTGATGCCCATCTGGCCAAGGTAGTTGGCCATCATCAGACCAACCGGACCGGCGCCAACGATGGCGACCTGAGCGGTATGCTGCACGGCGGGTTGAATATCGGGTGTAGATGTTGTCATTCTCAGCGACCTCACGACTCGGAAACTGCCCGGCTGACAGGCAATTTGTTAATCATGTGTAAACGTTTTTTTATAATGGGCTGAGTATAGGGCGGGGGTTTTCGGCTACAATCAAAACATCATCGAATGTGCACCAAGTGCACCACACTGTTTTTAAAGCATTTTAAGGGAGGATTTATGCGTGACGATGAGTCCGAAGCGTACAAAACGGTGCGCGGATTAAGCCGGGGTTTATTGTTATTAAAATTGTTAAATAAATTCGACGGCGGCGCGACGCCGGGCCTGCTGGCGGAGTTTAGCGGCCTGCATCGCACCACCGTGCGCCGGCTGCTGGAGACGCTACAGGAGGAGGGTTTTGTCCGCCGCAGCCGCTCCGATGACAGCTTCCGGTTGACCATTAACGTCCGCCAACTGAGCGATGGATTTCGTGACGAACATTGGATTTCTGCCCTCGCCACGCCGCTGCTCGGCGAGCTGCTGCGCGAGGTGCAGTGGCCAACGGACATCACCACCCTCGACGTCGACGCCATGGTGGTGCGCGAGACTACCCACCGCTTCAGCCGACTGTCGTTTCACCGCGCGATGGTCGGACGGCGGCTGCCGCTGCTGCTCACCGCCTCCGGACTGACGTGGCTGGCCTTTGCCCCCGACGCGGAACGCGACGCCATCGTCAGCATGCTGGCCGCCCGTCCGGAAGCTGAGTATCAGTTGGCCCGCGAACCGGAACGGCTGGCGGCGATCCTCGCCCGCACCCGCCAGAACGGCTATGGCGAAAACTTCCGCGGCTGGCGGCAGGAGGAGAAAATCGCCTCGATCGCCGTGCCGGTCTGCAGTCAGCAGCGGATTATCGGCTGCCTGAACCTGGTCTATATCGCCAGCGCAATGACCATTGAGCAGGCGGCGCAGAAGCATCTCCCTGCGCTGCAGAGGGTGGCGAGGCAGATAGAAGCCCGCATGGAGGATGAAGAAGTGTGGTACGAAATGCCCTGAACGTGATGAGGGTAACCGCGATCAACCATTGCGCCCGGCTTCGTTATATAATTTAATACACAACGAATTTTCACGCCATTCGGGCCACACCATGTCAAAACACCCCTTACTGCTGGGCCTGACGCTGCTCAGCGCCAGCCTGTTCACCGGCCAGGCCTTCGCCGACCGCACCGTCACCGACCAGCTGGGTCGCCAGGTCACCCTCCCCGACCACGTCACCCGCGTAGTGGTTCTGCAGCATCAGACGCTCAACCTGCTGGTACAACTGCATGCCGCCGAGGATATCGTCGGCGTCTTAAGCAGCTGGCAGAAACAGCTCGGGCCGCAGTTCGCCCGCTTTATGCCCGAGATCGGGCAACTGGCGACCCCGGGCGATCTCACACAGGTCAATATTGAAAGCCTGTTGGCGCTGCGTCCGCAGGTGGTTTTCGTCGCCAACTATGCGCCGCCGGCGATGATCGCGCAGATCCAACAGGCCGGGATCCCGGTGGTGGCCATCTCGCTGCGTCACGATGCCGCCGGGGAAAAAAATAAAATGAACCCCACCATGGCTGACGAAGAGCAAGCCTATAACGCCGGGCTGATGGAGGGGATCCGCCTTATCGGCGAGGTGGTCGAGCGCCAGCCCGAGGCCGAGGCGCTGATTCACTACACCTTCGAGGCGCGCAAGCAAGCCAATGCGCCGGTGGCCGATATTCCCCAGAACCAGCGGGTGCGGGTGTACATGGCCAACCCCGATCTGAATACCTATGGCGCTGGCAAATACACCGGGCTGATGATGGCGCACGCCGGGGCGCTTAACGTGGCGGCCGCCAGCGTAAAAGGCGCCCGCCAGGTGTCGCTTGAGCAGGTGCTGGAGTGGAACCCCCAGGTGATCTTCGTCCAGGACCGTTATCCGCAGGTGGTCAAACAGATAGAGAACGACCCGCAGTGGCAGACGATCGATGCGGTGAAACATCACCGCGTGTGGCTGATGCCGGAGTACGCCAAAGCCTGGGGCTATCCCATGCCAGAGGCCCTGGCGCTGGGTGAGCTGTGGATGGCGAAAAAACTCTATCCCGCGCGCTACCAGAGCATCGATGTGGACAGTAAAGCCAGGGATTATTATCAGCGTTTTTACCGTGTGACGTGGACGCCAGATGCCCGCTAACTCTCAGCCCTGGCTGGTGCACGGTAGCCTGGCGCTGGTGACCCTGGCGATCGCGGTCGCCTCGCTCTGTTTCGGCCAGTACCCGTTAAGCCTGAGCGCCGTTGGCCACACCCTGGTCCATCTGCCGCCAGGTGAAGGGGTGATCGGGCAGATCGTCTGGTCGGTTCGCCTGCCGCGCGTGGTGATGGCCCTGCTGGCCGGGGGCGCGCTGGGGCTGTGCGGCGCCACCTTGCAGGGCGTGTTCCAAAACCCGCTGGTGGACCCGCACATCATCGGGGTAACCGCCGGCTCCGCCTTCGGCGGCACGCTGGCGATCCTGTTGGGCGTCGGCAGTCTGCTGATGATGGCCTCGACCTTTTTCTTCGGCCTCGTCGCGCTGGGGCTGATTTACGCCCTCGCCGCCCTGCAGGGGCGGGACAGCACGCTGGGGCTGATTCTGTCCGGGATCATTCTCAGCGGCTTCTTCGCCGCGCTGGTCAGCCTGATGCAGTACCTCGCCGACAGCGAAGAGACGTTACCGAACATCGTTTTCTGGCTGCTCGGCAGCTTCGCGACCGCCAGCTGGCATAAGGTACTGCTTATGTCCCTGCCCCTGGCGGTGGCTGCCGGGGCGCTGTGGAAGCTGCGCTGGCGGATCAACCTGCTGGCCCTGGAGGAACGCGATGCCCGCAGTCTTGGCGTTCCGGTGGCCGCGCTGCGTCGCGGCGTGCTGGTTTGCTGCGCGGTGCTGGTGGCAGCCCAGGTGGCGGTCAGCGGCAGCATCGCCTGGATGGGTCTGGTGGTCCCGCACCTCGCCCGTCTGCTGGTAGGGGCTGACCATCGTCGCCTGCTGCCCACCGCCTTCTGGCTCGGCGCCGCGCTGATGCTGGTGGTGGACGATCTGGCGCGTACGCTGACCCAGGCGGAGATCCCGATCGGGATCATCACCGCCCTGCTCGGGGCGCCGCTGTTTACCGTGTTGCTGGTGCAATCCCGACGCCGGAGTACGACCCGATGAACAGCTCATTATCGCTGCAAGCGCTACGCTACGGCCACCGTCAGCCGCTCTTCGCCCCGCTCACGCTGGCCTGCCGGCCCGGTGAGATCTGGGCGGTGCTGGGCGCCAATGGCCGGGGAAAAAGTACCCTGCTGGATACCCTGACCGGCGTGTTGCCGCCGCTGGGCGGCGAGATGCAGTGCGAGGGCGGCGTGGCCCTGGTTCCGCAGTCGTTTCGTCCCGCTTTTCGCTGGCGCGTGAGCGATGTGGTGCTGATGGGCCGGGCCCGTCATGTGGATCTCTTTGCCCAGCCGGACGAGGAGGATGCCCGGCGGGTTGAGCAGGCGCTGGCGCAGCTGGGGATTGCCGCCCTGGCCGAAGATGACTTCGGCGCCCTCTCCGGCGGCCAGCAGCAGCTGGTGTTGATTGCCCGCGCGCTGGTCAGCGCCAGCCAGAATATCCTGCTGGATGAGCCATGCTCGGCGCTGGACCTTGGTAACCAGCAGGTGGTATTGCAGCTGATCGGCGACCTCGCCCACCGCCAGGCGCGCACCGTCCTGTTCACCACCCATGATCCCAACCACGCCCTACAGGTGGCCAGCCATACGCTGCTTCTGCTGCCGGAGGGTCGGTGGCTGGCGGGTGAGACCGCCGACGTGCTGAGCGAAACGCATCTCCGGCAAGCGTACGGCCTGCCGGTACGCCTGATCCGCCATGCCGCCTCCGCGTTCCCTCTGCTGGCGCCGGGGTTTACGCTGCGTCGCTGAACGGCATAAAACCCGCCTGCCGGAGATACCCCTGACCAACGTCGCCGAGGATAAAGCGATACAGGGCCAGCGCGGCGGGATCGGCCCTGAGACGCGCCAGCTGGTAATCGCAGCGAATATTCCACGGCGCCGGGATGGTCAGGGTACGCAGATCGTCGCAGGCGGCCAGCGCGGAGCCATAGTGCGCATAGCCGATAAACAGATCCGCCAGATTCTGGCGAATAAGCCACGCGCCGGCTATCTCTCCCGGCGGCACGCTCAGTGAGTCTCTGCCGCCGACCAGCTGCTGCGCCCGCCCGGCCATCGCGTTGCCCAACCCTGGATAGCGTGCCTCAATTCGGGCGAACAGCTGCCAGGTATAATCTCCCGACGGATCGCAGCCCGGCGTGGAGGTCGCCAACCGCAGGCGGGGCGTGCTGAGCAGCGCCAGCCAGTCCAGGCCATCGTTGTCCGGCGACCGCCGGGCGGTCAGCATCAGCTGGTTGCTGGCAAATCCCTGGCATTCCTGCGCCAGACCCGCCTGCAGCAGCGCCTGCGGGTGCGCCGCGTTGGCGGAAGCAAAAACCGCGCACGGCGACCCGGCTTCGATCCGCTCGCGCAGCAGGCCGGCAGGGCCAAACTGCGCATCGACCGCCAGGCCAGTGTGCTGCCGAAAGTGCGCCACCAGCGGCAGGAAGGCGCTTCTCAGGCTTCCCGCCGCCAGCAGCGTGAGAGTGGTGTTTGCCATAGGATATCGCTATAAACCGGATAATATAGCGCTATATTACCCGGTTTGCCGTCGCGTCAGTAGCGAATTTCTGCCAGCGCCCGCAGCTGCTCGGGGGTGGCTACCGGTAGGTCAAAAAAGCGCAGATAGGCAGGGATCATTTCAAACAGCATGTCGGTCCCGCGCTGGATGTGGCACTGTCGTGCCTGAGCGGCCCTCAGCAGCGGGGTGTACTCCTGAGTCATGACGACTTCCCCCACCCAGGCGCCTGGCGCCAGACGGTCAACGTCCAGCGGCAGTGGATCGCTGGCCTTCATCCCCAGCGGGGTGGCATTGACCACCAGTTCGTGTCCGGCAGGATCGGGCTGCATCAGGGTGATATCGAGCTGCGGATAGTGCTGATGCAGCCGCCCGGCGAGGGCGTGCGCCACCTCGGGCCGGGTATCGTACAGGGTCAGGGCGCTGACCCCCGCCGCCGCGAGGGAGGCGGCGATAGCCGATCCCACCCCGCCGCTGCCAACCACCAGCGCCCGCGTCCCCTGCGGGTTAAACCCTTTACGACGCAGGCCCAGCACAAATCCCTCGCCATCGAACATGTCTCCGCTCAGGCTACCGTCAGCCTCGCGGCGGATGGCATTGCAGGCGCCAGCGATGGCCGCCGTCGGGCTCAGGCGCTGCACCAGATCGCAGGTGGCGATTTTATGCGGCATCGTCACCAGCGCGCCGATGATGTTGGTCATCGTAAACAGCGGCGGAATAAACGCGGCGTAGTCCTCCGGCCTGACCCCCATCGGCACCACCTTCACGTCCACCTGCTGGTCAACGAACCACGGGTTGTAGATCATCGGCGCCTTAAAACTGGCGGTCGGATAGCCAAGGTGCGCTATCAGCCGCGTATTCCCACTAATCACCATGCCTTGCTCCTTTGCTTACTGCGATAACTCGATACGTTTGACGTCGCCGAGGATAAACAGATAGGCCACCACGCCCAGCAGCGCGGCGCCGCCGATGTAGATCAAGGCGTAGAAGAAATTGCCGAACCCGGCAACGATAAAGCCGATCACCAGCGGGGTGAGGATCCCCGCGAGGTTGGCGCAGAAGTTAAACAGGCCGCCGGTCAGACCGCCCAGCCCCTTCGGGGCGATATCGGAGATCAGCGTCCAGCCGAGGCCCACCATCCCCTGGCCAAAAAAGGCAAACGACATCACCAGGATCACCGCCAGGTCGCTCTCCAGCCAGTTGGCGGTAATGATGCAGCTGGCCATCAGCAGGCCGGCGACGATCGGCAGCTTACGACCGAGGTTGGCCGACCCGGTGGCCTTGAGCAGTTTGTCGGAGAGCCAGCCGCCAAACATCACCCCGCCGGCGGCGGCGACAAACGGCAGGATGGAGAAGAAGCCAACCTTCAGCCAGGGCATATGCCGCTCGGTGGCCAGCCAGGTGGGGAACCAGGTGAGAAAAAACACCAGCACGGTATTGCCGGCAAACTGGCCGATGCTGGCGCCGATGATCTGCCGTTTGCTCAGCAGCTGGCGGACCAGCGGCCAGCTGAACGCCACCTGCTGGTCGGTCGGGGCGCTGAGGCCGCCGCCGTTTTCGATATGCTCGCGCTCCTGCTGGCTAAGGCGCGGATCTTCATGCGGTTCGCGGTAGCAGCGCCACCACACCAGGGCAAACAGAATGCCGACGGCGCCAACGCTGACGAACAGCACCCGCCAGCCGAAACCGTCCATGATCCAGAACAGCAGCGGCGCAAAGCAGGCCAGCCCGAGATACTCCCCCACGGTGTACACCGCCGTGGCCTTCGCCCGCTCCTGCTGTGGGAACCAGGCGCTGACCACCCGGCTGTTGACCGGAAAGCACGGCGCTTCGCTAATGCCGAGCCCGAAGCGGCACAGCAGCAGCGTCTTCAGTCCCACCGCCATGCCGTGGAACAGGGTAAACAGCGACCACAGGGTCAGTGACAAAAAGTAGGTCACTTTGTTGCCAAAGCGGTCGAGAAATAATCCGCCGGGTATCTGCGCCAGAGCATAGGTCCAGGCGAAGGCGGAGAAGAGGATTCCCATGATCGCCGGGTCGATCCCCAGCTCAGCGGTGAGCTTTGGGGCGGCGATCCCCAGTACGGTGCGATCGAGATAGTTGATCATGGTGCCAATGGCCAACAGCGCAAGAATGCCGATACGCCGCCGGGAGCGGCGCACGGTGACGGCTGGCTGGGCGGCAGCCGTCGGGTTAGGGCTATATGAGCTCATAGTCGGTTCCTGTCTCAGGTACAGAGGGTGTTGTTATTGTGTTTAACGCATAATGAACCATTTGATTCAGGCTAACAATACTGCATCGCCGCCAGACGGACGGCCGCATTCGCTGCGCCATAGAGCGCATAGCCAGCCCGGCGCTCGGTTAACTCAAAGAAAAAGCGGCCGGCGGTAAACGGCCGGGTGTAAAGATGCAGGAAATCTCCCCCCTGCGGATCGCGGTCATAGAGGAGCTGCTGGCGCTGAAGCTGCCCGACGTCCAGCTCGCCGCCAAAGCGCGCCAGCAGATCGTCATAATAATTGGCCGGGATCGGCAGCGTATGGCGGGCAACCTCGGCAAGCTGGTCGCAGGCGGCCGGCAGATCGCGGCAGGCAAAGGCGGCATGCTGCAGCCCCGCCCCCTGGTAGCAAGCGACGGAGCGGGCGATCTGCGTCGCCCGGCTCTGCGAAATATTCAGCGCCAGACGGATATCGCCCTGCGGGCTGCGCACCGCCAGGCTGCGCACCAGTCCATACGGGTCCGGCAGCGTCTGCTCATGCTCAAGGGAAAAACCAAACACCGTACGGAAGAACATCACCCAGTTATCGCGGCTGTCGGCCTCCATTCCCAGCGCCAGATGATCGATACCGAGATAATCCTCGCGCACCGTCACGCCATCACGCAGATGAAAATCGCGCTCGTAGATAGCCTCCCCGGCGTCGATGAGATAGATAAGGCTGCCGTCGGGGGCGCAGATCGCCGGGATCGGCGTTTCGTTCGGCCCGGCGTCGCCCTGCCAGGTGGCATACCCCAGCGCGCGGGCGCGGGCGACAAGCGACGCGCTGTGCTCGACCCGCAGCGCCATCGCGCAGAGCGATACCCCGTGGCGTTGATAAAAATGGTCGGCCCAGCTGTGCGGCTGATGGTTGATGACGATCCGCGCCCCGCCGTTGCGCCACAGCGTCACCTGTCTGGAGCGGTGGCTTCCCTCGTGCTGAAAACCCAGCGCCTGCAGATGTTGCCCCAGGCGCTGCGCCTCGGCGGCGCTGGCGGCAAACTCGATAAACTCCAGCCCGTGATAGACCGGCAGCGGCGGCGGTGAAAACAGATCGGCATCGCACGTCGGGAGCCGACGGCGGGTTTGCTCCTCCAGCCACAGCAGCGAACGATAACCATCTTTGGCCGTCGCGCCGTTCGGCGAGGCGCGAAAACCGTCATTAAAGATCTCCAGCGACCAGGGGCCGCGGTAGCCGCAGCGGGTGATCTGCTCGGCAAACGCCTCCAGCGGCAGCTCCCCCTGTCCGGGAAAGCAGCGGAAGTGGCGGCTCCACTCCAGCAAATCCATTTTCATATACGGCGCATCGGCGAGCTGTACAAAGGTGATTTTCTCCACCGGCACCGACGGTAGCGCGTCCAGCGTGTCGCCGCGGGCCAGAATATGGAAGCTGTCTAGCACCAGGCCCAACGCCGGGCTGTCCACCCGCCGCACCCGCTCCCAGGCCTGCTGCCAGCGGTTCACATGGGTTCCCCAGGCCAGGGCCTCATAGCCGATAGCGATCCCCTCCTCTTCCGCCAGCGTGGCCAGCGCCCGCAGGTCCGCGACCTGCAATTCGCTATCCGCCGAGCAGTCCGGCTGCACATTGCTGCACAGCAGCAGCGTCTCGCAGCCCAGCTCGTGCATCAGAGCAAATTTGCGCCGAGCGCGGGCCATATTCGCCGCAAACTGCGCCCGACTGGCGCCTTCAAAATCGCGAAAGGGTTGAAAAAGCGTGATTTTTAACCCTAAATCGGCGGCAAGCTGGCGGATTTCCGCCGGCGTCCCCGTATAATAGAGCAGATCGTTCTCGAAAATTTCCACCCCCTGATACCCCGCCGCCGCAATAGCGTGCAGCTTCTCAGGCAGGGTGCCGGAAATCGAAACGGTGGCGATAGAGCGCAGCATAAGGTCCTCGGGTCAACAGCTGACGTAAGCCTTGAATATGTATCATTTGGTTCATTTGCGCCATACCAGGTTGCTAAATTGTGATCATTATGTGTATTTTTTGTCACCCAAGAAAAAGGAGTTGCCATGACCGTCGTTGCCCATGATGAAGCACAATCCCTGAAGGCGCGGATTTTCAGCGCCGCTATCGCTGTCTTTGCTGAACACGGGCTGTCAGGCGCCCGCATGGAGCAGATCGCCACCGAGGCGCAGACCACCAAACGCATGGTGGTTTACTACTTCAAAAGCAAAGAACAGCTCTATCAGGAGGTGCTGCAGCATGTGTATGCGCGGATCCGCGAAACCGAGCAGCAGCTGGGGCTGGAGAATGTGCCGCCGGTGGAGGCGCTGGTGCGGCTGGTGCGCTGGAGCGTGCGCTATCACGCCACCCATGCGGACTATATGCGCGTCATTTGCATGGAGAATATGCAGCGCGGCAAGTGGTTAAAAAGCTCGGGTGAACTGAAGCCGCTGAATCGTACCGCCCTGTCGATTCTGGAAGACATTTTACTGCGCGGCCAGCAGCAGGGCGTCTTTCAGGCGGGGCTCGACGCGCGCGATGTCCACCGGTTAATCAGCAGCTTCAGCTTTTATCAGGTGTCGAACTTCTACACCTTCAGCAGCCTTTATCTTGACGATCCGCTACCCGCCATCGACGATGAAGCGATGGTGGCTCACCATTGTGACATTGCCGTCAGGGCGGTGATCCGCTTCGTGATTTCCTGACCCGCCGGCGCAAGGGATCAGTGCCCGGAAAGCGCATGAATGACTTTTTCCATGGCCTCCACGGTGAGCGGCGAACGCTGGATTTTGCGGTTCGCCAGCGAGGTGCGCAGCACACCGGCAATGACAATGTGTTTCGGTTCCTGACCCAGGTCACGCATTTCCAGCACGACTTTACCCACCACGCGGCACATTTCCTGGTACAGGTCGTCGTCTTTCGCTTTATTTCCCATAGAATTTGGCTCGTATTTTATCATTATCAATCAAATCATTATTGTTAGATTTCCCGCACAACGCAAACCATCGCCACTTTAAAGGTTCAATGACGCATTTTACCGGCTCATGATAGCGAAATAATCCATTTCTTTTACCCTTTTTCATAGCCGGTGACGAAAAAGTGTGTTGCGTAGATTTTTGCATAACGTGCCGGTTTTGTTACGCGTTTTGTCCATAATTTGAAACGAGGTTTTTATTTTCCTTTTTGATTTCGGCAGCGTATAATGCGCTTCGATTCTTTCTTGAATGGTTTCAGCGCATTGGACTGCATGATAAAACGCATAACACCTTGCCACATTTCATGGGCTGAACCGCCAGCACACATTCTTCTGCACGCTTCAGGGTTGTCACCTATCCTTAGGGCGTGGCTTAGCAACTTTCGTAATACAGGTTTGGCTCCCCGGCAGTGCGCCCGCGGAGCGAGAATTCCATATCCTTCACAACTTAAAGACTAAAACTGTCATGAAAAAGACCAAAATTGTTTGCACCATCGGTCCGAAAACCGAATCTGAAGAGATGCTGACCAAAATGCTGGAAGCCGGCATGAATGTGATGCGTCTGAACTTCTCCCACGGTGACTATGCGGAACACGGTCAGCGCATCCAGAACCTGCGCAATGTGATGAGCAAAACCGGTAAGAAAGCCGCTATTCTGCTGGACACCAAAGGGCCGGAAATTCGTACCATCAAGCTGGAAGGCGGCAACGACGTCTCCCTGAAAGCAGGCCAGACCTTCACCTTCACTACCGATAAATCCGTCATCGGCAACAACGAAATCGTTGCGGTAACCTATGAAGGCTTCACCTCCGACCTCGCCGTCGGCAACACCGTCCTGGTGGACGATGGCCTGATCGGCATGGAAGTCACGGCTATCGAAGGCAACAAAGTTATCTGTAAAGTGCTGAACAATGGCGATCTTGGCGAGAACAAAGGCGTTAACCTGCCGGGCGTCTCCATCGCCCTGCCGGCGCTGGCTGAGAAAGACAAACAGGACCTGATCTTCGGTTGCGAACAGGGCGTGGACTTCGTCGCGGCCTCCTTCATCCGTAAACGTTCCGACGTCGTCGAGATCCGTGAGCACCTGAAAGCCCACGGCGGTGAAAACATCCAGATCATCTCCAAAATCGAAAACCAGGAAGGCCTGAACAACTTCGACGAAATCCTCGAAGCGTCTGACGGCATCATGGTTGCGCGTGGCGACATGGGCGTGGAGATCCCGGTTGAAGAAGTTATCTTCGCCCAGAAAATGATCATCGAAAAATGTATCCGCGCGCGTAAAGTGGTTATCACCGCCACCCAGATGCTGGACTCCATGATCAAGAACCCGCGTCCGACCCGCGCTGAAGCCGGCGACGTGGCTAACGCCATCCTCGACGGCACCGATGCGGTGATGCTGTCCGGCGAATCCGCGAAAGGTAAATACCCGCTGGAAGCGGTCACCATCATGGCGACCATTTGCGAACGTACCGACCGCGTGATGACCAGCCGTCTGGACTTCAACAACGACAACCGTAAACTGCGCATCACCGAAGCGGTGTGCCGCGGCGCGGTAGAAACCGCTGAGAAACTGGAAGCGCCGCTGATCGTGGTCGCCACCCAGGGCGGTAAATCCGCACGCGCTGTGCGCAAATACTTCCCGGATGCCACCATCCTGGCGCTGACCACCAACGAAACCACCGCTCGTCAGCTGGTGCTGAGCAAAGGCGTGGTACCGCAGCTGGTGGAAGAGATTGCCTCTACCGATGATTTCTATCGTCTGGGTAAAGAAGTGGCCCTGGAACTGGTTGATTGTGGCCTGGCTCAGAAAGGCGACGTCGTGGTTATGGTTTCTGGTGCACTGGTACCAAGCGGTACAACCAACACTGCATCTGTCCACGTACTGTAATATTTCACGAACAAATTATTGTTTTGTTAAAAAGCGTCCTTCGGGGCGCTTTTTTTATTCCCGCCATTAACCAGAACTATTCAAAAAGCAAATCGGGTTTTTCTAT
>ERZ772892.1406-NODE-1406-length-25401-cov-9.786041_pt1 | contig 25401 bp, 25 predicted proteins | sample MGYA00512126_ERZ772892 | MGnify/ENA primary metagenome ERZ772892 (study PRJEB29015, sample SAMEA2737697) | human gut metagenome | biome: human gut; feature: human-associated habitat; material: faeces | place: China | collected 2012 ... | reverse complement strand
GACCAGTCCTTTTTCAGCTCTTCCAGGATAGGGCTTGCGTTCTCCTGCGTGGTCACCACCCCCACAAGGCTCTGGATTCCCTTGGTATAACGGGAGCGCACCAGCATCTTTTTGAGGACAGCATGAGCGCCCGTCATCACAAAGACATCGATGACGGGCACAAACACCAGAAAATAGCGGGAGTGCAGCATGGGAGCCTTGGTCAGCGCCAGACAGGCCGCATCAATGAGGGTCAGCAAAAAATTGAACCGCACCGCAATCTCAACTTCACGGATCGGAGTGCGGTTCACGATATTCTCGCTCTGATCAAATGTAAAAAAAGTCAGAATATAGGCCAGCAGCAATAAAAAACAGGCTTCTACCAGATCGTCCAGCTGGAAGTCCCCCATCTTGTGCAGAACACCTGCGGTCAGCCCCCACGCCAGCCCAATGCTGAGAACCAGAGAGAGCAGATCAATCAGAAACAGGTATCCATACTGCAGTTTTTCACGTTTCGTAATCATACTGTTTCGTTGTCTCCATTTATTTTTACTATTTTATCATATCGGGAGAAGGGTTGCAATAGATGGAGGTCGAATGCAGCACTGCTTTTGTCGGATCACTGCGAATGGATCATGCCATTTTACGAAAGCGCCTTATCGCATCCAAAATGGTCAGCAAAAAGCGCCCTTTCTCTCGCATCACACAAGAGAAAGGGCGCAGTCAAGCTTTATTCAGCTCAGGAGAAACTTCGATCAGCAGTTCTCAGCGAAGTACTTAATGGTACGGACCATCTGAGAGGTGTAGGAGTTCTCGTTGTCGTACCAGGACACGACCTGAACCTGATAGGTGTCGTCGCAGCTACGCTGAATTTTCGCACTTTTCCAAGTAGTTCTTCACAGTTTCGTAACAACAGTTACAGTACCAGAACATACCGTTGTCGTACCAAAACCGGTTTGTTCGTACTACGATTATATCACGTTTCAGCGTCATTTGCAAGGATTCAATCCGTTTCGCTTCTGACCTGCATTTTTCAGATTTCAGCGTATATTTTTACGACATTCCACGGTTCAAACGCCTTGGGTCTAGGGCTTCCGCCGGGGCAGCAGCTCTCCCAAGCACTCTCCTCAGAAGCTCTATGACAGCTAGATTGCCAACATGTTCCTGCTGATTAACCGAAATTTCACCGGACATGATTTTGAGCCATGGTGCGGGAAATGTAGTCATTTATGTTCGATACAGAACAATTCTATTCATTCCGAGTCACATCAATTACCATTTATATAAGAAAACCGTGTGAACTGCCAGAACTTTAGCTCTACACTCCGACTGATCCACACGGCTCTAAAATATTTATTTCAGCTTTGCGAGGATCTCATCTGCGCTCATGCCGCTTGCCAGCAGCTTTTTCAGCACAGCTTCGGCCTCGACCTTCTTAGCAGCTTCGGCAGCTTTGGTTTCGGCTTTGACCTTCTTGGCTTCGATTCTGGCGATTTCCTTGTCGATAGATTTCAGCTCGGCTTTCTTGGTTTTCAGGTCAGCTTTCAATGCATCGATATTGGCAGTGATAGATGCAATTTCGATGGTAGCGGCTTCCTTTGCAGCCTGCTTTTCAGTGATCTGTGCGGCAAAGTCAACGGTTGCTTTTACGGTCTTAGGCTTGTTCTTGCTTCCTTTGGGACGGGACATATGGGACACCTCCAATGTTTTTTGATGGCTTCAGTATAACACTCGTCTTTTATGTTCGCAAGAGGTGCATTCTGTAGAATAAAAATATATCTTGAGTTAAACGCAACATCTTAGAATCGTACTGGAATTTCAGATGCGCATACAGAATCCGCTGTAACATTTAAATATCCGTTATCCTTTACGATCTTCAGAATTTCACTGCGTTCATCTGCAAGTTTTAATGTCGGAGATAGGGTGATTCCAATCAATGCGTCTTTATCGAAACGAATATCCACATATGGGATATCCAAACCATGCTTCTTCACGGTTTTCCGTTCTTCCTTTATCGCAAAGAATTTATCATCTTCTACATATGTGGAAATTGCCACGCGAAATTCATTTTCAATTGAGAAGCAATTCTTTTTGAAAAACACTCCTTGATCTGACAGTTTATCAATCATCATACCAGCAATCATAGGACTGTGTCTATCACTTGGATCATATTTCGCAACAAATTTCATAAACTTTTGGAAAAATGTGTTCAGCACAGCCAGTTGTTCTTTGAGATCATAGACTACCATGCCACTATAGATAGGAAGCTTCCCGTCTTCAATCTCTGTTGTTGGGTGAATTGCTTCGGCAATTTTCGCAGAACTAAATTTCAAATTATACCCCTGAATGGAATCTTGATTTGTATAATAGTTCCACATACACAGACTATCTTGATCCGTTGTCATAGAACACTGATATACAAAAAACGGATTCGTTTGGCCATGTGCAATTCTTTCATCTAACTTCTTTTCAAAAGATGTGCGCAGGTTGGAATCTGGCAAAAATTCTTTCAGGTGTTCTTTGCACAGCTCATAGATATATTTTCCCTCACTATAATCATTCAGAAAATATCTGTCTGTAAAGCGAAGTGTATTACCTTTAATTATATTCTTTGCTGCTTCCTTCGATGTGTAATGATACACAAAATCAGGTGGATTCTTCAATTCAAGCTTGAAGTTGTTGGAAAATCGGCACAGTTCAGCTACATCAAATCCGTCCATCATCTTTTATCTCCTCTTTCTATCGCTTAAAAAATATTTTTCGAGAGCGCTTTTGAAATGCACGTCAATCAGTATACCACTCTTACGCTCAAACAGCGTAGCCCTTGCTCTTGATGACTTCCACGACCTGCGTCACATACTTCTGGCAGGTATCGTGGTCAGGGGCTTCCACCATCACACGGACAAGCGGCTCAGTGCCGGACTCACGCACGAGAATGCGACCGGTGTCACCAATCACTTCAGCCACAGCCTTGACAGCTTCCTGCACCGCCGGGTCGTTCTGCGCAGCCTTCTTGTCGGTCACGCGGACGTTTTCCAGCACCTGCGAGTAGATCTTCAGCGGCTCAGCCAGCTTGCTCATGGGCAGCTTTTGGGCCAGCATAACCTCCATCATCTTCAGGCTGGTCAGGATACCATCACCGGTGCTGGCGTACTTGGAGAAGATGATATGCCCACTCTGCTCACCGCCAATACGGCAGCCGTTTTTCGCCATGTAATCGTAGACATATTTGTCGCCCACTGCAGTCTTGACTAGCCAATGCCCTGCTCATCAAAGGCCTTGTACAGACCGAAATTGGACATGACTGTAGTGACCACAGTGTTTGTCAGCAGTTTGCCACGTTCCTTCATGTAGCAACCATAGATGTACAGGATATGGTCACCAGTGATGACATTACCCTTTTCATCCACACACAGGCAACGGTCAGCATCGCCGTCATAGGCAAAGCCCACGTCCAGACCTTTTTCCACCACGAACTTCTGCAGGCCCTCGATGTGGGTGGAACCTGCATTGTTGTTGATATTCAGACCGTTGGGCTGGTTGTTGATGACATAGGTGTCTGCGCCCAGCGCATCGAAAACGGACTTGGCGATGTTCCAGGAACTGCCATTGGCACAGTCCAGACCGACCTTGACCCCCTTAAAGGAGTGTAGATACCGAGGCTGATCAGATAGCCCATGTAGCGGTTGCGACCAGAAACATAGTCCACCGTGCAGCCAATGTGTTCCCGGTGAGCGAAAGGCAGCTCCACCCAGTCTTTATCGAATACATGGAGCTTTCCGTCAATGTAATCCTCAACTAACAGCAAAATCTCCTCCGGCATCTTCTCGCCGTAGCAGTCGATCAGCTTGATGCCGTTATCGTAGTAGGGATTATGGCTAGCAGAAATCATGATGCCGCAATCAAAATCATCCACACGGGCAATGTAGGCCACACTGGGCGTAGTAGTGACGTGGAGCAAATAAGCATCCGCACCAGAAGTGGCCAGACCTGCGACCAGGCTGTACTCGAACATATAGGAGCTGCGGCGGGTGTCCTTACCAATGACGATGCGTGCAGGCTCGTTGTTGCCGTTACGTTCACGCAGAGCGTTGTAATACCAGCCGAGGAAGCAACCAACCTTATAAGCGTGGTCGGCGGTCAGGTTCACTCCGGCCTCGCCACGGAAGCCGTCGGTACCAAAATATTTTCCCATTATCGTTATCCCTCAATTTTTCTTTACTTTCATTAGAATGCTCTTTCCAACTCTTATAAGTAAGAATATTTCCTCTGAATTATTAATCACAAATATTACGATTGATGTAACAGCCACACCTACGATATGATAATCCAAAGAAATAATAACTGCCTGAACCATTAGGAGGATGACATCGATAACATATTTTCTCCAATTGATCTGTAAGGTTACATAACGTCTGACATCTGCCATCCGGATGTGAGCAATCAGAAAATAAGAAAGCACCGTTCCCACCAAAGCTCCCCAAACTCCAATTTTTTGAATCAAAAGATAATTTGTAATTATATTGATCCCCGCACATATCAATGTTGTCCACATGCTATGTGTAGTTTTTTTTAATGTTGCATAGAAGGTTTCAAAATACGCCGAAATAGATGAAAATACAGCTGCCGTAATTAGGAGCGGCGTGTATTGCCATGCCCCGAAAAAACTTTTTCCGACATAGATTGTCATGAAAGGCTTAATAACAGCAATAATCCCTACCCCCGCGCAAAAAGTTGCAAAGCTATACATGCGAAACACGGTGGAGTAATACTCAGAGTCGTTCGAGGATTCCATTTCACGAATCGACGAAATCCCCCATGCATTCTGGAATATGGTGATAACCACATTGATAAGCGATGGTATTTTAGAAGCTACCGTATACAGTCCGAGCGCAGTTGCTCCTAACATGAACTCAATCATGATCTTATCAGATGAATGTATAATCCACCACGATATTTTATCAAGGACTAACGGCGCTGAAAAAGAAAGCATTTGTATGAGCAAATGCCTATCAAACGATGCCCTTCTTAGGCTATTCCATAATTTTTCTGAGAAAAAAATGACACCGGCAATCAGCAATCCTGATATGATATCCGACTCAAGATACCCACGAACGCCTAAGTGAAACTTCGCAATAAATAAGATGCTAAACGTGCATAAAAGCGCCGTTTGAGCAATACTATATAATGCATACTTTCTATTTTTATTCTCAACCTTCAAGTATGCAAATTCGATCTGACAAGCCGTATACATAAGCATATATATGCATAGATGCCATCGCCAGGGGCGAACCGGTTCATACAACCCTACAATTGGAGTTATCGTCACCGTAACAATAACAGTTGCCAAAAAAACCGCTCCGCTACAAAGAAGAACATTCTCTTCTCGCAGATCATGCATCATACCAAAGCGGAGTACGGCATCTTGAATAACGACAGAAACAATTGGTATCAACAGTCTGGCAAACGTCAACACCAAATCGGCTGTTCCATATTCTTCTGTCGTCATAAAATTTGTGTATAGCGGCATCAGAACAAACAGTATCAGTTTTGATCCTATATTTCCCAATGCAAAAATACCAGTATCTTTTATTAATGATTTGTATTTTGAATTCATTTGAAGATTCTCACTTTTTAGATATATTACCAATAGAATTTATAAGGAAGATATGCGCCACTATCCATAACAATCAAGTAGCGTATAAATATAAACAGCATTCCAATTATATATATAATCATTGCTAACCGTATGCTACTTTTTTTAAAATACCGCGGAAAGTATGCCATTCCAGCATACATACCAATCCCATACAGTTCATAACATCGCATCATCAATCCGCTATTTATCGATCCAAGTAACACCAAAATAATAGAAGAATCCAAAACAAATTCTTTTAGATTGCTATCATTTTTTTCAAAAAAGTAACAATATAAACAAAAGAAAAGCAGCCTAAAAACATAGTTCACAACATTTGCATTACTATTTTCTCGATTGACATATCCTGCATATCGTTGGTCTATCAATGCAGCAATCCGTATAAAATTCCCCATTAATTTTCCACCGAATAAATATAGTGCAATTGATGCCAAAGGAACAACCGTCATCTTGTAACGCGTTTTCACTTTTCTTAATGCAAAAAGAACCGGAACAAGAATTATATTCATGTATGCAGATGTATGAAATAGTACCGGAAGTCCAACAGTTAACACCAATAAGACATCAAATTTTGTTCTGGAAAGTAAAGCATTCTTTTTTATCCTTTTTTGATTTTCTTGATACAATTTATATAACTTGATAACAAGAAGCCAAAAAAACAGATTGGCAAAATTCTGCCTTAATGTAACCCAAAAAGACCACAAGAAGCGATAACAATAAAACGAAAAAAGAAAAAGGCATCGCTCATTATATTTTAGTCCAAGTTCCTTTATAATAAAATGAAGCAAAACTACTGTACATGCTGCATAGATAACCTGAAAGCAGATATAATCGTCAGAAATTGTTTTAGCAATCGAACTAATTAGTGTATATCCGAATCCATATGGACTATCAAATCCGCTCAAATGAGTAATCACTGGTACTGAGTTATAAAACTTTTGATAATAATAGGCATCCGTTCCGCCCAAGTTTGCATCTCGAAAAGCTGTAAATGCAAACAGAACTATCATATCAATTCTGTAAAGAAGTTTACTCCTTTTCAAGTCAAAAGTTCCCAGTATTAAAAGAACTGCTACAAACACATACAATACCATTTATTTTCTCCGTCTCATCATTTTTTGCTCGATACCAACACTATTTTATGGTTCGTTTTAAATCAAATTTGCCCCACAATGTAAGGCTTTGTGTTCTTTTTTGATTCACATTCCACGTTTTGAATGGAAACTTCCACAAACCACACAACGCAAGTCGGCAGTTTCATTTATCATTTCTTTTTTCTTCTTGTTTTCCGCATGAGACGAAATCCTCTAGCAGCATAAATACTGTTTTCTATCAAATGCCCACTGATACCTTGATTTCTGCGAATGCGTTCCATTGCCCGATCAACATCAGTCACTTTAAAACTATTTGCCTGAAGGAATTTTTCCAATCGAACAAAAGCAGCTTCTGTCATAACACTTGGGTGGAACACATAAGTGTATAAACCGAATGGCATCACAAATGGTCCATCGCAAATAGAAGGAATAAAGATCATTCCATCCTTCCTGTAAGCTTGTAATGCATAGCCATCTGAAACATATTTTATATCCGATATCAACTTCAGCGCTTTTATTGTATTTGCATCATATGTGTGTGCTGGAGCAAAAAAACTTTCCGGGGTAATGCCGTGTGCCTTTAAAATTTGCGTTCCTTCTTTTAGCATTGCAAGCTGTTCTTCATAAGGGACTCCCGCAAACTCTGTATGTTTTCCATGTGATTTCTGGTAGTAGCCCTTTCCTGGTTCATGTTCGTGCATCCGATGATGTAGCCCATGAACAGCTATGCTCCACCCTTTTTCCTGCCAGAAATGCACCCTCTCCCAAAAAGACTTATCGTTTTTCCACGCAAAATCCGGATCTTGATTTTCCGGGATCACTCCAACAATTGGACGGATACTGTATTTATCCAAAAGACATTCCATACGATTCCAGTTGGCGTGATTCATTGTCGGACAGGCATCATCCAAACGAATAACATAGTGACTCATTTTATTTCCACCATACTATCAATTTTGTTTTGCAAAATATCTTCATAAAATTTTGCGAGCATTTGGGCGCTCTCCTGGATATTAAATCCTGCGTCCTTTACAGCTAGAAACGTATTTTTTCGTTCTGTGCCATGTAGTTTCATAGCCATCTTCGCCCATGCATCTGCTCCATCATGAATATTAAGTGTGTGCACCAGACCACATGGAAGTTTTGCTTCTTCCTGAATATTTTCAGACACAATACAAGGCAGACCTGCGGCTTGTGCTTCAACCAGCGAGATTCCAAGTCCTTCAAATACCGATGGAAATATGAAAGTATCCATTGCCTGCAAATAGTCAAACACATTTTTTACTTGACCGACAAAAATAACAGATGACTCCAGCTGTAAATCACGCACCTTTTTCCGGACGTCATCCTCAAGTTCCCCTTTTCCGATCAACATCAGTTTACTATCAGGTTCAATCTGATGTATCTTCATAAAAACATCAAGTAAAAATGCATGATTTTTTGCAAACGTAAAACGCCCCACATGTCCTATCACATAGGTCGAATCTGAAATATTATATTCTGTTCGGATTTTGGCTCGTGTTGCCGCATTGTAAATATATTTCTCAGCCGCAATTCCATTTTTTAACACGTGAAAACGTTCTGATTCTACAATCTTAATTCCATATCGGTCGATTCCGGCCTGCCGAGAACACCCCCAGAAATAATCCGCAATATAGCGGATTGGGTATGTAGATAACAAAAACACCAATGCCCTTAGGCTTTTCTCTGTATTCTTCGTAGCATGACTGTGTGCTACTGCAATTCGTCCGTGTTTTTTTGCGCTTGAAAGATATATGGCTGCAGAGCTATTTATGTGCCCATGGATAATCTGATACTCAGAATGTTTTGTAAAAAAATCATCCCAGTACCTTTTATAAGAAAAATAATTTACAACATTATATCGTTCCGTTGTATATATTTTTCCCCCTAAAGCACGAATTTCATCATCATAAAATGCCTTTTTCTTTGTGTGGACAACAAAATCAAACTGAATTTTTGATCGATCAATTTGCCTATAGATATTCATAATGATTGCTTCTGCTCCACCGCTTCCCATAGAGCCAATCACATGTAATATGCGTATCATACCTTTTTATCCTCTTACAGATTCAATTGCTTTGCAATCCATTCTACCGATTGCTGCGTTGCCGTGCCGTATGCTTCCACATATTTATCTCGAAACGCTTTGCATTTTGCTACTTCATTCTCGAAATCCATTGTTGCAATCAATCTTGCAAGTTCATCACTGACACATGCTCCAGAAAGTTCCTTTCTTATGTCAAAATATAATCCACGTTTCCGGTTATACTCATCATAGTCATATGCAAAGTGGAACATTGGTTTTTCCGTAATTGAATAGTCAAAAAAGATACTGGAATAGTCCGAAACAAGAATATCGGCTGCCATCATCAACTCATTCAGATGAGGATAAGTTGACACATCCAACCAATTCCCATCTTTGGGAAGCTCCGTATGTTTTGCCACCTCGTAATGTGCCCGAAACAGAACAATAAACTGATCACCCAAAATTTCATGCCAACTCTGAAAATCAATAGGAACGCTTAGCGTACATTGACTAAGATCATCTAACATATATTCTCTAAATGTTGGTGCATACAAAATAACTTTTTTACAGTCTGGGATTTCCAGCATATTCCGGATCATACGAACCTTTTCTTTTGTAACACCTAGTAACTCGTCATTTCTAGGCAGCCCAAACATTTTAAAGCGTTCTCGTGGTATCTGTCTTGCTTCTGACATTTTTTCAATTTCATATTTACTCTGCGCCAGCATGACATCGTCAGAATTCGCACGGTAGCGAGGTGCATTTTCCGTATTTTTTTTATCTCGTCCCATTTGCTTCATCGGAGTACCATGCCAGCTATTGAATCGATATGTATGTTTCCCACAAAAATGCAGACCTCTTTGGATTGATGAATTTGTAATCCAGACGCGAGCCTTTAATGCCGTTAAGAAATAATTAAAATTATCTGTCTTTATTTTATCTATAACTTCTGGATGTTTCTCAGGTTCGTGGAACGCCCATACCAACCGATATTCAGCAAATCTAGAGTCATTCTTCATAAATTCATAGATTGCCTTTGGACTATCATCGTACTTTTTTCCTCCGAATGAGTTAAACAAAATAAGATGATCATCCGGCTTTACAAAAAGATTCATCGTAGATATCATTGCACTGCCAATAGTATAAAACATCTCATTTATCATTGCATGGTGCTTGATATATTCCATTATATATTTTTTTATTTTCATATTACAATTTCCCCAAAATTTGACATATTATATCAAACAGATTTATAAGCAAACATGTTTCCAGCTTATTTTATATAGCGAAAGTCTTCTTATAAATCTCATACAATTCATTTCTAACAATATCCGCAGAGTATTCTTGCACCTTACCCTGATTATACTTTCCCATAGATCTCCGCAGTTCATAATTTTCTTTCAACGCATTAAATGCATCCGCAAATGCTTTCGGATCTTTTGGCGAGCAGATATACCCTCCGTGTGTATCAATTAAGTCTCGAATACCACGGGTATCACTGCCTACACAAGGCAGTCCAAGATCCATTGCTTCCAACAAAGAGCGAGGCATTCCCTCACGGAAAGACATCATTGTGAACACATCTGACATAGCCATTAGCTCTGCCATATCTGTCCGGTATCCCATAGGATGGAATCTCTCCGAAACGCCAAGTTCTTCTGCCAGTTTTTCCAAATTTTCCTTTTCTGGCCCCACACCACAAGCAATATAGTGTGCCTCTGGTACATCCTTGAGCGCACGAACTACAACTTCTGTATTTTTGTTTTTATTTAATTCACCTGCTGAAACAATAACAAAGGCATCTACTGGAACGTCAACGCTTTTACGTTTTTCTGCACGATCTATCTCAACACGAACGCCAACTTTAACTCCGGCTCCATGTACCAAATAAGGTCTTTCGCCACTACGAAGCTTAAATTTTTGAGCTGCCGCATAATCTTCATTTGTAATTGTTATGAGTACATCGGTATAATGAGCCAGCAATTCTTCTTCCCATTTATATACTGTTTGATTAATAAGTGGCGCACCTTTGAAAAATAAAAAACCATGAGCTTCATAAAGAACAGGTCTAATGTCCTTCTTTTTTGCAGCCAAGCGTGCAAGTGCTCCACCGATAGGTGTACTGCACATTACGGCCTCAATATCATAGCGTTCAATTATATCCAAGATTTGCTTATAGGCTGTAGCATTGCTCTTATTAAAAGGATTCGTATTGATATCGATTTGCTCTATCTGACATGGAATCACGCTCTTATCTGCTACAAATTGGGAAAAATCAGCGGCCCAAATCACCTCATGTCCGAGCTTCCCCAGCGGCTCCAATACATTCTGAAATCCTAGTGCGTATGTCTTAACCTTGTTTGTCACCATTAATATCTTCATACGTTAATCCTCTGCAAAAACAGCATTGATACATGTCTCAGTGGCACCCACGCCATACTGTACGAACTCATCGCGGAATTGTTTGGTGTTATCACACTCCACCGCGTAATCTACATTCTTGATTCGCTGCAGCAACTCGCTTTCCGTCCGGCAGCTCTTATTGGGGTACTTTTCATCTACTGCGAAATAAGTACCGCGCTCTGCAAGATAGCTGTCATAATCGTAAGCATAGCAGAAAATCGGACGACACAAAATCGAATAATCGAATGCGATAGCTGAGTAGTCGGTAATCAAAATATCTGCTGCAATCATTAGGTCATTAACCGCCGGATAATCAGATGCATTACGGACAAAGTCGTTATACTCGACACCGAGCACCTTGGTCGTCTGATGATGGGCACGGAAAAGGACAACATACTCATTACCCAGTTCTTTCTGCCACTTATCAAAATGAATCGGCGGCTTGATAGCATAGGACTTGCCGCCATCCGTAGACTCACGCCAAGTCGGCGCATAAAGGATAACCTTTTTCCCATCCGGAATGCAGAGCTTCTTGCGCATTTCTTCCTTTTTATTTTCATCAGCAAGCCACAGTTCTTCATTGCGTGGCATACCACAACGAAGATAGCTAGACTCTCTCGCATTAAAAGCACTCTTGAAAACACGTTCATCATGGTCACCGGAAACCGTGAGGTAGTCCAGCGTATCAAAGTTATAGTCCTTACGACCGGGGCAGTCATTGCCGATATATTTAAGGGCAATACCATGCCATGTGTTCAAATAGACTTGGCTTTTTTTCTTAAACTTTAAACCACGCTCAATATTCGTATTGGTAATCCAATATTTAGCCTTCAGTGCCATCTTGAAGTAAGCAGGAGTATCAATCTTTACAGTCTCCAACTCCGGAAAATTTTCCGGATGCTCAAACGCCCAAACGCACCGATAGTCCTTGTACTCAGGGTGAGACTGCATATAGTCATTCAGAACCTTGGGACTATCATTAAAGTTTTTACCCATAAAAGAGACAAATAGAACCAGTCTGTCATCCGTTTTTAGGAACGTGCCCCATACTTTGAAAACAAAACTCATAATCACAACATACAGCTTCTGAATGAACTTGTTGTGTTTCAAAATGTAAATCAGTCTATCCCTCATGCTGTCTCACCTATGTTATTAGATTTCCTATTTCCCTGCTTTATTAGTAATTGCATTTCTAATTTGTGTGCTACTTGTGCTCTTTGTATAGGGGAAATAGACAATTTCCACTCCCTTGTCTTTGAAATATTCTTCGTACCTCTTAAAACGTTCTGTTCCCTTATAATCTGACCCCACGAAAAGTCGGTCATAATGCCACAAATCCCATGCATCCGCATCTTCTCGACAAGAATCGACCACCTTGTCTACATATTTACATGCTCCAACAATCGTTTTACGTTCCTCAAGTGGAATAAATGTTTCCTTTCCCTTCCATGCACCACTGTCATGGACTCCAACTATTAAATAGTCACATTGCTGTTTCGCTCTTTTGAGCAAGTTGAGGTGTCCCACATGAAACAAGTCAAATGTTCCAGAAAGATAGCCAATTTTAACTCTTTTCTTATTATCCAATCTCCCGGATTCTTTTTTGTATTGATAACTATGTAAACCATATTCGTGCGGATCATTATGATACCTTTCAAGAACACCCTTGAACGTTTTCTCATAATTCGGAATAAATCGAACATCCCGTGCAAAAAGATGTTTCACAATGTCATCTGCCAATACAGCAGTTTCCGTCAAATCATTTTTTCCGCCATAGAATCGGCTTCCTTTAAACGATGCCGGAGACACATCCAGTATTCGGTTAGTGGATCCATAAGCTTCCAGTTCGATGTTAACCGACTCAATAAATCGAACAACTGCAGCCTTAGCCGCAGCATAAACCGATGCACTGGGAGAAGACAACCATCCTGATATGCTCCCCATCACACCCGCATAGAAATTTTCTTTTGCAAGGATTCTTTCATAGAAAACACGTAAAATTTTAATAGTACTAACTGTATCAACCGTCAGTATTTTCTCGATTTCCGCGATATGATGGAATTGAAAATCTGCAATCCGTCCTATGCCTGCAGTAATCATTAGAATTTCAACGTCTTTGTCGTGCGCAAGATTTGTGTATAGTTCTTCATCAAAATCCAACAGATCAGAATGGTGATATTTCACCTTTTCCATATCAAGAACACCTTCCTCAGGTGGCAGACAATCACATATTTCCAGAGTATATCCACAATCAAGCAGTTTTTTACCGATTGCCAAACCAATACCATTACTGCCACCAATAAGTACTACCTTTTTATTGTTATTTTCCATAATCCCCATCCTTAATTATTTAGTGATAAAGCAGTAAAACTACTTTTCCTCATTAAAACAGCCCAGACTCATCTCAAAGAGTTTGAGCCGTTCTTTCTAAAGCTCTTATAATCTAGTAACTGTGTGAGCCACACATCATTCTCGCAACACAGTTAAGTGAACCACATCGTCAGTACAGATTTAGTGGTTGCGATCATCTACTCTGTGCCACTCGACCATACTGCCATGAAAACCTTTATACTTATGCCCGACGACACTCTCATTTACCATGAAAGCCCATCTTTTTATGACTGAAATCACTCATATCGCTATGAATGCCCACCAGTTTATTCCCGACAGCACCATACCTTTTCACTGAAAGCTCGCTTATTCGTGCCTGATAGCATCCCTTTGACTGGGTTGGGAGTCTCAATGATGTTGTCATCGCCCCCCTTGTTTATCCCTGGCCGCAAATTCTGGAAAAGCGTCAATTTCCACACTCGGAAATCAGCAAAAAATCGCAGAAAATCAATTGTTTTCTCCACTCATAGCGGTGGTTTGACCCTCGGAAACTCCCTCGGTGCTTTCAGGCATAAACAGGATCTTCACGGTTGCCAGCATGATCTTCAGATCCTCAATCAAGCTGGGATGTGCGATGTACATCAGATCCATCTGCAGTTTATCGTAAGGAGTCGTATTGTACTTGCCGTACACCTGCGCATAACCGGTCAAGCCAGCCTTTGCCTGCAGCCGCAGTACAAACTCCGGCATCTCTTCGCAATACTGGGCAGCGATCTCAGGGCGTTCCGGGCGTGGGCCTACAATGGACAAGTCTCCCTTCAAGATATTGAGAAGCTGGGGTAGCTCGTCCAGACGGCAGGCACGGATGATATGACCCACCTTCGTGATACGGTCGTCTTTGTCACCAGTGGAAAGACGTGCCACACCATCTTTTTCGGCATCCACACGCATGGAGCGGAACTTCAAAATCTCGAACTGCTTACCGTCTTTGGTAAGGCGAACCTGCTTGTAAAAAGCAGGACCACCATCGGACTTGACTGCAATGGCTGTAATCAGAAGCAACGGGCTGAGAATTACCAGTCCAGCCAATGAAACCACAATATCCATCAAGCGCTTTACAAACAGATACTCCGGGCTTGCCATATAGCGACCCACACGCAGCATGGGCAGATGGAACATATGCATCGGCTGGGCACCGCTCATAATCACATCGCCCACACGAGGGATCACAAACACATTGATGCCCTGTCCCACACAGTATTTCAGGATGATATTGCGCTCATGGCTGTGGACACCGCTGATGAACACGCTCTGCATTCCATCCAGCAGGCTCAGGTCGTTCAGGCATTCCTCAACGTTCAAGGTCATCTTGACATCGTATTTTTTGGACAATCCATATTCACTGATGAGCTTTTCCAGACCATGCCGGACATCGTAAACCACTGCAGTGGGCTGAGGCGGAAAGGTCCGGAAATACCAGGTATGGGCGCATCTTGCCCACAGGGTTGCCATCATGACCTGTCCGGCAATCGCTGCGATGCCCGGCAGAAGATTGCAGAGCCGCCGGGCCATCAGGCAGATGACAATGTACAGAATGCCATCCGTCGCCATTGCCGCCAGTACCTGTCCGTAGATCAGCTCTGAGATGCGCTGCAAAGACATCCAGAACGCATCGTAGACTTTTCCCAGCAGGAAGAACAACACCGCAAACAGACCGATCATGGCCCAGTTGCCCTTCCAACCAAACTTTGCATAGACCTGATACGAATAATACAGCTCCCAACAAAGTGCAAACGGAATCGTGATCATCACCAAATCGACGATTTTTACGATCTTCAACATCACATCATGCTGAAATTTTGACATAATACCCCAATAACTCCTTTAGCTTTTTCTTTTGCTCTTCGCTCAACTTTTCCGACCCGCTTTGCAGCAACCGCTTCTGGTTGTATATCCACCGGCCAAGCCAGATGCCATCCGCAGTCTTATATTTCGCCGGAATCTCCAGATTTCCATATTGCTTTTTATATTCCTGCGCCAGTTCGTACCGGTGCTGCCACGAGTCCGGTTTCTCCCACTGCATTCCAACGGCATCCAGCAACTCAATGCGTTCTTGTGATAAAATTGCATTGCTCTTCTCCGGATTCCGATATGCATACTGCTGCCGCCGCACCCATTTTCCAAGGGCATAGCCCTCCGGTGAAACATAGGCCACCGGGACATCAAGGTTTCCATTTGCCTCAAAATAACGCTTGGCGGCACCATAGACCTCGTTCCACTGGCGATCATTACGGTTTCCCCAATAGATTCCTATTTCTTCCAGACGACCGATTTGGTCTTGGGAAAGCATTTCTTTTGTATATGCTGCCCTCTGGTTCAAAATCCACGCACCCAGCTTTTCGCCCTCTTCAGTCGTGTAATTGACAGGAACATTCAAGTTGCCGTGTTCGGCGGCATAACTCATAGCAAGTGCATATCCCTGTTCCCATTTGGCATCAAATACGCTCCATGTCATTCCCAACTGATCCAGTTGTCGAATGCGTTCTTCCGTCAGCTTTCCATCGCTTCGGCGTTTCCGCGCATTGTTGATCCACTTTCCCAGAGGATAGTCATTTTTCGTTTTGTATTTCGCCGGGACCTGCAAATTCCCAAACTGTTCCCGAAATTTTCGCGCTTCTTCCAGGCCGTGCTCCCATGCGGCATCGTTGCGGTTGCCCCACTCCATCCCGATACTGTCCAGCCGTGCAACCTGTTGCTCGGTCAGGTTCCCCGGAATCTGTCCTGCACGGACACGGCGCTGGGTCGTCAGCCACTCGCCAAGGCTCAATCCCGCCGGTGTGGTATAACGTTTTGGAATATTCAGGTCGCCGTGCTCCACATAGTAGATGCTTACTTCGGAGAAGTAGTGCTCCCAACTGGACGAAAGACTTGCTTGCAGCCGCTCAAACAGCACCCGGCAGTCATGCACCTGCTCGATGACCTCAAAACGTTCGGTGATGATTTTGTTACCCTCACCGTTGGCATTCAGGCGGCAGACTGCCTCCTGCATCTCGCCCTGTAACCCCGCAATGCTGCATAGACCCTCGAAGTTGTTGACTACATCGAGGATAAGTGGAGCGGAATTATCCCCAGCGGTCAGAGCCCGGCCGATCTGCTGCTTGTAGATAATGGGCGAAATGGTAGGTCGGAACAGGATGACCCCGGAAATCCCCTCCACATGGACTCCCTCGTTCAGCATATCGATGCAGAACAGCAGCTTCAGGCGGTCACTTTCATCGGCCTTGAAGTCTGCAAAAGCCTTGTCTGTACCAGGGTCATCGGAATAAGCTTCGTACACCGCCACTTCCGCATTCACCCTTGCAAACCACTCCGGCACATGGGACACCATCTCGTCCATGTGCTCCTTGTTGGCGCAGAACACGATGTACTTTCCGGACTTGTTCGTGATATGATGTTCAAAAACCTTGTCTAATCCATCTGCTTGTTCCAAGGCGCGGCGCAGGGCATCCAGATATTTTTGATTTATGTCCTGAATCCCAGCAGAACGCAGATTATCCACTCTTGTCTGATAACGTGCCAAGTCTTTCTGGTACTGATAGACGGTGGTCACATAGTTCGGAGTAGGCAAAATACCCCTGACGATTGCTTCGCCAAGGGTCATGTCGCTCGCAACACGGCCATCAAAAAGCTCTTCGGCCATGTCACGGTTATTATCCAGATACCGGACGTTTGTCGCCGTCAGCCCCAGAAGTTTTGCGTCTGGGCATAACTTTAATAAAGCCACCGTGCTTTCGCCCCAGCATTCCGCACCGGCACGGTGGAATTCATCGAGTATAATATAGGCAGGTTTCTGCGCTGCGATATCATCCAGTTGCGCCTGGGTGCAGCACATCAGTTTGGCATAGGTATAAAAGTGAACGTTTGCCAGCGGAAAGTCCGGGTCGTTCCTTTTCAGGCTCTCCAGCTGTGTCTTGAAGATATATTCACTGGGAGAAAGCCAAATCACGACCTTCTCCGGGTTGTCCTCGATCAGCTTGAACGCAATATAGCTCTTTCCGGTGCCTGTCGGATGAACAATGGCGGCCTTGCCATACTGCTCCATCATCCGGACTGCCGCATGATATGCTTTCTCGTTGTGCTCGAACAGACGCAGTGCCACCTAGTTCACCCCTTTCCGCAATAAAGGAGTATCCTTCACATGGAAAATGGAGGATACCGTTCCTTTGACATCGTTGTCTATAATCTCATCTTATTTTATCATGGTTATATCTGGGATTCAATAGAAATCATCATAAATGTATCACATTTGACCCTGAAAAAACATCGCGAAGGCCGGATTGTTTTTGTATCATGCCTAGTTCTGTATAATAATTCCAGCTGTAAACGAAGATTGAGAAAATAAGGGGTCAGATGAGGGTCTAAACAGCAGGAGGAAACAGCGATGGCGCGACGGGGAGAAAACATTCGCAAGCGTAAGGACGGTCGGTGGGAAGGCAGGTACATCAAGGCGCGCACACCGGAGGGGAAGATCCAGTGGGGTTACGTTTACGGAACGGCCTATGCGGAGGTCAAACGGGTACTAATCCAGAAAAAAGCGGAGGCGGGGTTCTATAACCTGAATCAAACCGGCCTAACCTTTGAAGTACTGTCCGAGGTGTGGCTGTGCTCCCTGAAAAACGCTATAAAAGAATCCACCTATTCGCATTATTCGTACACACTGCACAAATATCTTCTTCCGATTTTGAGCAAAGTGCCCGTTGCATCTCTTGAGGAGAGCTTTCTGGAGCAGACCATGCAGCAGATCATCACGCCTACAGATGCGTCACACAAGCCACTGGGAAACTCCTCTGCCCGGGAATGTCTCTCCATGCTGCGCCGCATCTGCAAATATGCCGCTCATTTACGTCTGATTCGTCCAATGGAGCTGGAAGTTGCGCTACCAAAATCCATCGACAAAATTTCTGCGCCTCTCTCCCCGGCGGAACAGCAGCGACTTCATCAATATGTACAGGCGAACCCCACGCCTCGCAAAATTGGCTTACTACTGGGGCTGGAATTGGGGCTCCGAATTGGTGAGATCTGCGGCCTGCAATGGGGCGATTTTGACCTGAAACTCGGCACGCTGAACATCAATCGGACTGTCTGCCGAATTTCCTGTGGAAACGGTCATACAAAGGTAGTCATTCAAACGCCTAAAACCCGCACCTCCCGCCGGGAAATTCCAATCCCGAAACAGCTGCTTATTATGCTGAAAAAGCTGCGCGGAAGTGCCAGCAATGCTGCATGGTTCCTGTCCGGCAGCGAGTCCAAGCCAACCGAACCCCGCTGCTATCGGAAAAGCATCAAAGCGTATCTGAAGCAGGCGACTGTCCGTCAAGTGCGCCCGCACGCACTGCGCCACACCTTTGCAACGACCTGCCTGCAGGCGGGGTGCGATGTAAAGACCCTCAGCGAATTGTTGGGACACGCCAACGCCAACATCACCTTGCAGCGCTATGTGCATTCTGACCTGATCCGAAAGCGCCGGGAGATGAATCGGATATTTTCACATCAGGTGTCAATGAGGGGCAGGAAGGCGCAAAATCTGATAGAATAGCGCCATATTTTGTTCATGGCCCTCCATTTTCCATGTGGAGGATACCTTTTTGTTAAATATATTCTTTGTCGTTACGCAGCCACGTATTCTCTATAGCATGAAATACTTTCATGATATACGCAGCTGCGTACGCAAAACCGCACGAACTTCTGTACCATCACATTGAGGTGAATTTCATCATGACAGTAAAAGATGCCGTTGCCAAACGCTTTGAACAGCTCTGCGACCAGCGGGAAATGCGTCCAAACGAGTTGGCGATCCGCGCGGGTGTGACACCATCTACGGTGTATAGCATGCTTAATCCATCCCGGCAACGTGTATCCATCGCTACCATTAAAAAGCTTTGTGATGGGCTTGATATGACCCTCGGCCAATTCTTCTCTTGCCCGCTGTTTGACGAACTTGATCAGGAAATTCAATAAAGCACAACAAAGGGACCTCCCCATGCAGAATCGAAACGAAACCACATGAGGAGGTCTTCTATGTCCATTTTTGACTTTTTTGAATCTGGGGAAATAAAACTGTTCCTTTGTCCTTCTGACGCAGCGCCACCTTCTCAATTTTTAACTACCCCCGATATACATACAACAAAACCATGCTGCTCACCATCGAGTAACATGGTTTTCCTATCGGGCTATATGTTATTGTGTGCATTTTTTCGTGCAGTTACTATAATATCGACACGCATTTTTGCACACTTTCATATCACTTACTCCAGTTCGACAAGCGTCCAAACTGTCTTAAAGCGCCATTTTCCTGATGTCGCTCTTGTTGACTCGATTGTCACTCCATACTTTTGAAGTTCACGATTCAGAAGCAACTTGCCAATCGTCTCTTTGCTCGAACGTCCTTTTACTGGCACTATGCAAAGGACACGCAGCAGAGCCACTTTCAGATCTTCCTTCAGCATTGGCTCATTCAAGTGCTCAGCAATATAGGCAGACGCATCCTCTGACTTATATTCCGGAACAGGACCACCCAAATCACCCCGAACCATACTAAGAATCGCATCATGGTAACCCTTTTGCAGCATTTCCAGTGCGACGCTTTTCTGATACCGGAAGAGCATCTCCTTCATCTCGTTGATGTGGTACTCTCCTGTTCGATGGTCGTAATCCAAAACGGACTCTTCCCCGATTCGGTTATTCACATCCGGCTGCTCCAGAAACTTTTCCCAAGCCTCACCACCTGTACGATAGCAAAGCGCCGGTTCGAGATTCTAGTTTGCCTCTTTAAGGCGTGTTTCCAGTTCCCGCATTCCTTTACCGCGTAGATACAGCTTACAAGTGTCGTTTTCATTCAATGGACGCTTTCGGCCAATTTCCTGAATTACTTCCATGGGCAGCCACTGCTCAATGAAGATATGCTTGACCTTCTCATCTTTGATGTCAACGCCATTGTAGAGGACCGTTGTTGTAAAGAGGATTCGCTTCAAGAGCTTTCCGTCACGGACACAATCATACAGCGCATCCATAGAGCCGTGCTTGTTGTTACCAGAGCAGTAATAGGCGGCCGTATCACCGTATATCAGCCTCATTCTTTCAAGTGTGGCATAACTCGTCACGAAAACGACCGCTTTTTCACCCGATGGAATGGAGTCCAAAAGAGCCTTGCGTTCAGCATCCCGATAGTAAAATCGAATTTCTGAGATGCACGATTTTCTTCTTGGGATTCGGTAGTAGTTCTCTGGAGAAAGCGTTCCCTCCTCTTTCCACTTCTGAATCAAGAAGTCCATCGTGGCACTCATATAGATCACTGTTTTACACGAAACCAACTGCTCGATGCACTGGTACGCCACGTTTGTCTTGTGGTTGAATTTAGCGTCATTCACAAAATAATGAGCTTCATCACAGACAATATAGGTATAGCAGCGTTTGATGTGTTCCAGCGTCCTCTCTGGGTCTTCCTGATAGTCTTTCTGGAGCTTCTGGTAGGTCTAAACATCGATGAATTCAAACCTCAGGCACTCTCTCATCGCCCAGTTGATTAAGTCCAATTCCCGGAAATCCCTTTTAACTCCATCACCCAAAACAGCTTGGACTATTTGTTCCCACAGTGCTTTTCGGTTGCAGAGATACAGAATCCGCTTTCGTCCCTCCACCTCAAATCTGGGGCAGCTTGTTACATTTCTCTTCAGCAGGTCTATGATGGCAGTCGTCTTGCCTGCACCGGTTCCTGCATCGATTACATAGCGGCCAACTCCCCAGCCTGATATAGCCTCCCCGATTGCCTGTGAAACATAGTAAATGTCTTCCGGCTGTACAGGAGCCTTTTGCTCGAGGATCATTTTTGAAATTTGCGCGTCTTCCATCTACCGTAATTGCTCAGCCAAAGTGTCTGCTTGTTGCTTTACCGCCGGGCATTGATAGTGTGTAGCTTCATTCTGTTCAATACCCAGACCAGATAAGTTGCCAAGCAATTCTGTCGCCTTAGCAGTTATTGTAGAAGGTATTTTCTCATTCTGTGTTCCCACAATTTAAACCTCCATCTCCCACCGGGTCATTATCTCTCAGATACTTCTGCCAACGGTAGAATTCTTTCCACTCCATATTCCATTCAACTCCACTGACCGCTTGAACAATCTCCTCCCTGATCTGCTGCACCTCATCCGATGTAGGCATTCTCCCGTTTGCCTTGATATCCCGGATCGTCAGCCTCAGTGCAGAGTTCAGCGCGTCAATCATCCGTGTGTGATAGGTAGCATTCTCAAAGCCGAGTCCTCCTGCTCGCTTTTCGTGAGCCTTCTTAACAGTCTAGGAACTCAGATTTGCGTCAAGATAATATTTACCATATAATCTTATCATTGTATCCTCCTTCTGCACCGCCATAGGTGCAACCTATATTATATGTATATCTGCTTCTGACCCTTGATGGTCAGCAACACTCATCCGTCGTAGAGCCATGGCGGTCCACGACCTTTGACCTACGGTCCTCTTCTCATCCCCATACCCTCCAAAATATTGTTTCCTGATGCGCTGCTATCAGCAGCCATTCCGAGTTTATATAGTTGTTTTTAAAATTTGTTTCAAACCATTACGTTGTATCAATCATATCACGTATTTCACATAAAGTCAACTGTATTGGCATCTATTTATGCAGATTTTTATACAATCCAAGCTTTTTCACCTTTTTTATATCAAGTCACCTTACGATTCTAAGTTGGAGAGCGCTGTCATCCAGTAGCCCTTTCTGCCTGCCAGGCCCACCCGAACATTCCGGATCAGCTTCGTCTTTGCCAAGCTGCTTCGAGCCTTATCATAGGTGCTCTTACTGCATTGAACTTGCTCCATGACCGCCTTCTGAAGCTCGTCGCTCGCCATCTGACCTGTTGGTGCTCTGCCTAAAATCGACACGATCATCTCCTGCACCGATCTATCCTTCCCGGTCGACTGGATAAGCGTTTCGTTGACAAAGTCGCTATCCTTCCGATCTGTGTTCGAGTCAAAAACCACCTTTGCCGTTGAGATTGCGCCCGCCTTCACCTCTTCGATCGTAAAGAGCGCCGTCTCCGCCGGGCAAGCATTACTGGACTTCTCATGGGAGACATAGACCTTGCCTTCGTTCTTTGTCCGTCCCATCAGCAGTACGCTGCGTGCTCCGTCCCAGAGATCCGTCGAGCCGCTCAATCTCTTCCGACCTGATGCGCTCGTACCTTTATTGGTATGCATCACCAACATCACCGCAAACCCATGCTGTCTTGCCTTGGTCCTTAGCAGCGTCGTTGCCTCTCGCATCTTCGTTCGGCTGTTCATATTGGCCTTTGGAGACAGAAACTGCTGGATCGGGTCAAAGATCACAAGCGCAGGTCTCACTGCAATGATCCGGTTCAATGTTGTGGGATTGTCAAGGTATGGCATCTCACCAGTCTCTGCCCAATAGGTTCCCGGATCGATTGCCCGGACCTTTTCAGAGTCCGCTCCTGCCGCCTCCAAACGTGGCTTCCAGACTGCATCCATTTGGTCCTCTCCGCTAAAGATAATCACCGTTCCAGTGTTCGTCGGGCGATCAGGGAAGAAGCCAGACGTCTCGCCAGTTGTCACATAGGCAATCATCTGGGCAAGGTACAGTCCTTTTCCAACACCGCCGTCACCTCCAAGCAGCGTCAGTTCACCCCGTGGGACCACGCCTGGGATCACCCACTCAATGGGCTTGACCTTGATCTCGCTCATTTTCCGGAACACGCCGCCATCTGCGCACAGCTCCACTTGGGTCCCCTCGTTCTGGTCAAGAGAGGCACTCGTCACCATCGGGATCATGAGCGGTGCCGCCTCTCCGCCAAGTGGACTTTCGATCAGTTTTTTCTGATTTTCCATTGTTTGTTCTCCTAACTTTAAATTTTTAGATAAAAAAAGAGACGCACAAAAAGATAGAGCCCCCAAGCCGCACTCTTACCGTACACCGGCAGAATACAGCCTCTTAGGAACTAGTCTATCTAATCATGCGTCTCGCCTTGGGCAGGGACGTCCATCCGTCTGGGTGAGGCTCAGTATCCTGAACCTCGACGAACAGATAAAATATGTTACGCAGTTCACCACTGTGAGTCCGCGTAATTGCCCCCGATGACATCATCTTCACTTCTAAGCTTCATACTAAACTTCCCGGAGGTGGAGATATTATAGCACCGTTCACAACAATTGTCACGCTTAATTTTGTAAACTCTTTATGAACATTCTCTTCGGCATTGATTATCCCTATCCCCTTTCAGCTTTACAACAACCTCTCAACTTTTCAATTTTGCATCCATCTGTTTATATCGTACATTCGTTTAATTTCTTCAATATTTCAATTTTGTAACCTCACAGGTTCATCAGGGGGCTGGTCTGGGTGCCGCGATCCACTATGTCCTTATCCTTGATGCCAAGCAGGTACCGCTGCGTGATCATGATATTGACGTGCCCCATCAGGCGAGAGACACTGTACAGGTCCAGACCGTTTTTCAGCTGCATCTGGGCGAAGGTGTGGCGGCAGGTATGCGGACTGACGCGTACCGAGGGCGACACTCCCACCTCTTTTGCCGCATGTTTCAGCATCCGGGCAACCGCTTCATCCGTCAAAGGCTTCCCGTTCTTGCTGAGAAACAGGTTCTTGTGGCGACTGGGGTATTCCTTTAAATAGGCATCCCGTAGGGTACGATACTTCATCAGCTGCTTGGACAGCGCAGGCGACTTTGGCACCACACGTTCCTTGCTGCCCTTGCCATGCTTGACCAGAATATAGTCCGGTTTGATGTCTTCCGGCTCCATCAGGATCATCTCATTGCAGCGCATCCCGGTGTCGAACAGCAGCATAATGATGGTCTTATTCCTCACCGACAAGAAATCCGTCCCATCGTAAAATCGGATCATCCGCCTCATCTCATCCACGGTAAAGGTATCAATGATGGTTTTGGGCTGACGAAGAGGCTTCACCTTCTTGGCCGGGTTATCCCGCTCATCCAGATAGCCCTCGGTCACCAGATAATTGAACCAAGTCCGCCAGACTTTGAGCAGATCATTGATGTACCGTGGCGTGCTGCCCATGTCCTGCTTTTCCTTCATCAGATCCCGGATGTGATGTGGCTTGACATCCTCCAGTTCAGTGATGTGCTTCGATTCCAGAAAGTCCACCAGAAATCGTGTCGCTGCCCGGTAGTTGCGCAGGGAGCCTTTGGCAAGATGGCGGCATTCACAGTCGTACAGAAATTCATCGCGGAGATCCTTCAAACACATAAAAAAACACCCTTTCTCTCATGGAAGAACCACAAAAGAAAGGGTGCAAAAATCTCTAAAATGGTTGTCGTACCAAATCAGGCTTGTTCGTAGTTGAGCAAGACAAACTCCAGTCGACAAATCATTTAATTTTTATCGCAGCTACGAGATCAGCAGTTCTCAGCGAAGTACTTAATGGTACGAACCATCTGAGAGGTGTAGGAGTTCTCGTTGTCGTACCAGGACACGACCTGAACCTGATAGGTGTCGTCGTCGATCTTAGCGACCATGGTCTGGGTAGCGTCGAACAGAGAGCCGTAACGCATGCCGATGACATCGGAAGAAACGATCGGATCCTCGTTGTAGCCGAAGGACTCAGAGGTAGCAGCCTTCATAGCAGCATTGATGGACTCCTTGGTGACATCCTTGCCCTTGACAACGGCAACCAGGATGGTGGTAGAACCGGTGGGAACGGGCACACGCTGAGCAGAGCCGATCAGCTTGCCGTTCAGCTCGGGGATGACCAGGCCGATAGCCTTAGCAGCACCGGTGCTGTTGGGGACGATGTTCTGTGCGCCAGCACGAGCACGGCGCAGATCGCCCTTGCG
>ERZ772892.1390-NODE-1390-length-25599-cov-17.049522_pt1 | contig 25599 bp, 25 predicted proteins | sample MGYA00512126_ERZ772892 | MGnify/ENA primary metagenome ERZ772892 (study PRJEB29015, sample SAMEA2737697) | human gut metagenome | biome: human gut; feature: human-associated habitat; material: faeces | place: China | collected 2012 ... | reverse complement strand
TGTACAACGTACATTTGACACACAGCTTGCTTTGTTTTGAATTCGTCGAACTCACTTTATTTTACAATAAAGTATTTTTTTTCTGGGGATTGCTTGGATATGGGCGAGCCGGATATAACATCAACAAAAATTACCCTGTGCTTTTCGGATGTCTCAAACAATAGTATAGAAAAACAGCCTGGTGGCTTAATAATAAGCCACCAGGCTGTGAGGATTAACGTTATTGTATTCATTTACTGAATACATCGGAAACCCATTACGTCATACTGTTGCAGTATTACCATAAATAATCTCAGCTATTACAGTGAATACAGATAACATTATTTCAAATAGAGTCTACAAAAGCATTAAACGAATTGCTCATTGCAGACTAGCTCATTCTCTTTCCACTACCCAATAGTAACAAAGCAGAAAAACACGACAAAACGACAATGCCTATGTACTGCATAGTCTCACACACCATGAACAACCTCTTCATTTTGCCTTTGCCACGTAGAATTGTCACAATAAGCCCAATACTGGTCATTACAGCCGTATGGTTATTAACACATTAATACAAGGCCCATTCACAGCGGAAACACGCTTACACAAATGTCGCGACGTAGCCCAACAAAGCCATCGGCACAGCAAACAACCTGTCTGGCCAACGATATAATAGACGTGTTCTGGACTGCATGATTGATTCGGAGTTTATCTCACAGATTGAGAGTATCAACCATGATTAACAGGCCAAGACATCTCATATCTCACAATATCCTCTTCAATAAGAGGAGAGCCTAGTTGCACTTCAACAAAACGAAGATCTGTCACCGCCCGTACGGCGTGCTTTTGCCCGACTGCAATATTGACAACATCACCCCTACGAACCGTTGTTACCTCACCATCAAGCATCAGTTCGCCCTCGCCTTCAATAAATGTCCAAACTTCTGAGCGATGGTTATGGGCTTGATAGCTAATGTTTTTACCCGCATTGAGGAAAATGTGCTTAACAAGCGTATCGGAGTTTGATTCTCCACCATGATGGTGTTCAAGCACCTTATATGTTCCCCAGCGGCGCTCCTCAAACATCGGGCGTGCACACAGGCGCTCAACATAAGGCTTGATTGACTCACAGCAGTCCTTGTCTGCAACGAGAATTCCGTCAGGACTGGCAGCAACAACCAAGTTCTTGGCCCCAATACAAAGACACGGTATACCGAGTCTGTTTACCACATGAGTATTTACAGAAGCCGAGTCGAGTGTAGATTTACCGATAGTGCTACTGCCAAGAACCTCGCTTAATGCATTCCATGTGCCAAGATCCTTCCATACCCCGGCAAATGGCACAACAGCAACAGAGTCTGCCTTTTCAGCCACCTCATAATCGAAACTAATCTTCGGAAAACAAGAATAGCACGAACGCAACTCATCAAAGCTATGGCCACAGTCCACATATTTGGAAATAATTTCAAGAAGGTAACCAAGTCGGAAAGCAAATACACCCCCATTCCATAAGGCTCCCAGAGATATAAGTTCAACGGCTTTCTCCGCTGTAGGCTTCTCCGTGAAACGCTTCACCCTCATCGCGCCGGCTACATTGCTGCCGGAAGCCGCCTCTGGTACAATATAACCAAATTTAGTGGAAGGATTATCAGGACGGACTCCCATGAGCACCAGATTGGCAACATCACCCTTCACAGCCTCAACCATCCGGCAGATAGCATCGAAATAGCTATCATCAATATATGGGTCACTTGGCATAACGACCACCGGTTCGTCGGCAGCACAACCTTTTTGCTTGGAAAGATAAAGGCATGCCAAAGCAATTGCAGGGAAAGTGTCGCGGCGTTCGGGTTCCGTCACAACACCCACGGTATCACCAAGCTGGCAGCTAATGGCATCACGTTGAGACTCGCCGGTAGCTATCGTTATGTCTGCCCCAAGCGCAGACGATTTTATCTGGCGCACTACCCGCTGAACCATCGACTCTTCGCCACCGTCTGGTGCAGGCAGGAGACGCAGAAACTGCTTTGAATAAGAATCGTTTGAAAGCGGTCACAGGCGTTTGCCTGAGCCGCCGGATAAAAGAACAAGTTGCATATTTATATTACCTTTCTGCCCTCATCGGATTAGTAAGGAAGTCATGATATGCAAGGCGGATGCCGTCTTCGAGCTCCGTCTTAAATGTCCAGCCCAAGGCTGTGGCTTTTGATACGTCGAGAAGTTTGCGTGGCGTACCGTTTGGCCGCGTAGTGTCCCAACGGATTTCACCATCGTAGCCAACAACCTTTGCCACCAGTTCCGTCAGAGCCTTGATAGTGAGTTCCTTGCCAGTACCGGCATTGACTGTCTCGTTTCCGCTGTAGTTGTTCATCAGGAACACACAGAGATTCGCAAGGTCGTCTACATACAGAAACTCACGCAACGGAGAACCGTCGCCCCAGCAGGTAACGCTCTTTGCGCCAGCCTCCTTTGCCTCGTGGAATCGGCGGATAAGTGCTGGCAACACGTGGCTGTGCTCGGGGTGGTAATTGTCGTTCGGGCCATAGAGGTTGGTAGGCATCACGCTGATGTAGTCGGTGCCATACTGACGGTTCAGAAACTCGCAATACTTAAGTCCGCTAATTTTCGCCAAAGCATAAGCTTCGTTGGTTTTCTCCAGCTCACCAGTGAGCAGGCAACTCTCTTTCATTGGCTGCGGTGCCATTCGAGGATAAATGCACGACGAACCAAGAAACTCCAACTTCTTGCAACCGTTCTTCCAAGCAGAATGAATCACATTCATCTCAAGGATCATGTTGTCATACATGAAATCCGCCAGCGCAGACTCATTGGCAACGATGCCGCCCACCTTGGCAGCGGCGAGAAACACATACTCTGGCTTCTCATCAGCGAAGAAAGCCTCCACGGCCTCCTGCCTTGTCAGGTCAAGTTCCTTGTGCGTGCGAGTGATTATGTTTGTATATCCCTGACGCTCCAGCTCACGCACAATGGCCGAGCCAACCATTCCACGGTGGCCGGCAACATATATCTTTGCGTTCTTTTCCATAATGCATTAATGCTAAGTTCCGCCGGACTGCAAATCCGACGGAACAAAGATTTGTTATTTTACAATACCCTTCTCAAGATATTCGGCAAGGTTCATCTTGCGTACCTTCTCGCTCGCATCCTCAGCTGCCACCTTGTGCATGTCATAATCCACCATGATGCGCACAAGTTCCTCGAAAGATGTCTTCTGTGGATTCCAACCGAGTTTTGCCTTTGCCTTGGTGGGATCCCCCCAGAGGTTCACAACGTCAGTCGGGCGATAGAAGTCCTTCGATACCTCAACAAGTGTTTTGCCAACAAGGTTCTCGGGACCGGACACACAGATGCCCTTCTCGTTTTCGCCCTCGCCCTCAAACTCCAGTTCAATGCCTGCATAACGGAATGCCAGTTGACAGAACTCACGTACACTGTGCTGAACTCCTGTGGCAATCACGAAATCTTCAGGATTCTCATGCTGCAGAATTAACCACATGCACTCCACATAATCCTTGGCATAGCCCCAGTCGCGAAGCGACGAAAGGTTGCCAAGATAGAGCTTATCCTGCTTCCCCTGTGCAATGCGTGCTGCAGCAAGTGTAATCTTTCGCGTAACGAAAGTCTCGCCCCGACGCTCACTCTCATGGTTGAACAGAATACCCGAGCAGCAGAACATATTGTAAGCCTCACGATACTCTTTCACAATCCAGTAACCATAAAGCTTGGCCACGGCATAAGGACTATAAGGGTGGAACGGCGTATTCTCGTTCTGAGGAACTTCCTCCACCTTGCCATAAAGCTCTGAGGTGGAAGCCTGATAAATGCGGCAGGTGTCCTCCAGATGGCAGGCACGCACGGCCTCCAGCACGCGGAGCACGCCCGTGGCGTCCACATCTGCGGTGAACTCAGGCGAGTCAAAGCTCACCTGTACATGGCTCTGTGCGGCAAGGTTATAGATCTCGGTAGGTTTCACCTTGTCCACCACCTTTACAATCGACATAGAGTCACCCAAATCGGCAAAATGGAGGTGGAAGTTGGGCTGGCCTTCCAAATGGGCAATTCTTTCCCTGTAGTCCACCGACGAGCGACGGATAATTCCATGCACATCATAACCTTTTGACATCAAAAATTCAGACAGGTAAGAACCGTCCTGACCGGTAACACCAGTAATCAATGCTACTTTTCTCATAACTCTTATTAATATACTATTTTCATTATTTCGTGTTGGGATACTGAGATTCAACACCTTCGACTTCGCGTCTACAAGCTTCATCTAAGGGAGTTTTTCCAAAAGAATGCAAAACCAAGACTTTATCTACTCCATAAGATTACTCATAATTATTGTTGTATAAATTATTCACATAATCCGTTATAGACTTCCGCCACTTTGTCAGCAATTTTCTCCCAATCGAACTTACTCATATCATAAGTCACGTGCTCGACAGGAGTCTCGATGATGGATTTTAGCTTAGCAGCAAGAGCGCCTACATCCCCACAAGTGAAATAGGCCTCCTTTGGTAAACCAACTTCAAGGTTGGCTGGAATATCGCTGACAACAACTGGTGCACCATAGCTCATGGCCTCTAGCAAGGCAATGGGCAGCCCTTCGTGTGATGATGGCAAGCAATAGCATCGACAGTTGGTGAGCAATGAATGTAACTTGCGGCCTTTAATGAATCCTGTAAGCACTGCACCATTCTTCTTTGCCAAGTCTTTCAGACCAAGAGAATAATTATCTTCAAAATCTGCATCACCTGCAAGCACCAGCTTGATTCCTTCTTGCTTTACCTTGGAAAAAGCTTCCACCAAATGGTGTAGGTTCTTCTCCGGAACGAAACGACACATACCAAGGATGTACTTACCTTTCTCTATGCCCAGTTCCCTAAAGTATTCTGGATAGTCACATATATATGGATTAGATACGCCATTATAAATAAGGTGCACTCGCTTTGTCCGCCCATACTTGCGTTTGATAAGATTACGTATCACATCTGATATCACAATAACATCGTCAGCAAATATGCAGCCCAGCCTTTCGCCAAGCTTTAGCATAGTCTTCGCTGCAAAGCCCCATTTTTCACGATTGTAATCAGGCCCATGGTTGGTAAACACCACCTTCATGCCTAGCATCTTGGCATACGGCACAAGTAGTGCAGGCCCAATGGCATGAATGTGGAGTATGTCTGCTCCTAACTTCTTTGCCTTGTTGATGGCACGGAACGTGTGTATTATGGCTTCAAATGATTTCTTCTTAGGGGTGTCCACATCCACGAGCTTCACCCCATTCCACTCCTTTAACCCATCGTTAACGTATGTGGAGCGGCGAATTACCGTAACATCAAATCCTCGTTTGACAAGCCTTTGGAAAAGTTCCTCGCAATGGCTCTCCACTCCTCCCATCACATTTGGGATGCCGCGAGTGCCTGTAACAACTATCTTCATAAAAGTGGTATTAATGTCTATCGTATGATTAATGGCCCATCAGAGTTTACGCCCCATTTCACAATCCAATCCTTGCCATAATCTTTTCCACAACATAGTATTTCACTATATGCGCAAAGCAAATGGCTCCGAGTATGGTCAGCAAACTTGTCGTTACATACAGCAGGTTTATATTAGTTATGACATTTTCTATATGCACTCTTTCCACCACTCTATACATCACCATATGGCATAGGTATATCTCCATACTAATGCCACTCAAATATTTTACTACTATATTGTTGAACACTACATCCTTTGATCCTATGGCATAGAGCAACCAAAGTGAGAAGAGGGTCAGTTCTGCCACATAATGGATGAATCCACCTGGGATTAGATGACGGAATGCCAAGTAGGCTACAGTCAGCACAATCGTGACTATGGCTGAAACTATTGCATTCTTGCGCGCCCAATCAAAGATATTCTCGCGGTAGATATAAGCCAGGCCGCCTGCCATAAACAGCGGGGCGCAGAAAATCATATTCTTCCTGTTGATAGGTTCGAAATGTGTCAGCGCGACCAGTACGAAAACAATCGCAAGTCCGAATGAAATCCAAGCCCTTATGCGGTTGTCCATAAGGAAGACAAAAAATGGGAAAAGCAAGTAGAAAAAGAAAACGACTCCAAGAAACCATCCCACGCCAATCACTGTGATATCCGCCGTTGATGGCAACAGACCGAAGCACAATGTGAGATTGGCAAATACCTCACATAGTGAGCCCAAGGAAGGCGAGAGTGCTAAATCCAACAAACATAGCAGTGCGAAGAAAGGCAGAATCCTCAGATAGCGCTTCTTATAGAAGGCATTAGGTGTTATCGCTCCGGTCTTTATTCTTTCGTAGTACCCGCAACAGAGAGAAAAACCGCTCACAACCATAAACAAAAGGGTGAAGTCGGTAAAGAACGGGATCAGCTTTGTTGTGAGGTAATTGGCCGTGGGTTTTGTCGCAATGTTTGCCAATACATGCATCAGCACAATACCTATCGCAGCGTAAGCCCTCAATCCATCTAGAGAATCGTACCTCTCCTGTTTTAATGTTTCTTTTGCTTTCGAGGGGGGTAACACTTTGTCACACATGCCTATTTTATCTATTAGAACATCTCTCTCAAATCGCCTTGTTGTGGGTCTTGACCGACGTCACACCATTTCGGTTCTATGCAAGCTGGTTTTCCCTGCATGGAACGCAACTTGTTTTGCAGTGCCCATTTTGCTGGGTACTTTACGTACTTGTGCATCACTGGGCTTGCAGTGCCCACCATCCAGCAATTCTTGGGGCACTTGCGAACCATGTCACGCACTTTCTGCGCCTGTTCGCTCTCCCATATCTCCATGAATGGTTTGTCGTGGATATTACCCATGCTCTCCTTCCAGTATTTCTCCTCCAGACCGTTGCAAGGCATTACCTCACCCCATGGATCGATGAAGAAGTTTACGGTACCCGCCTCGCAAGGAAGCATTCTTTTTCCTCCATCAATGTAGTTGATGAGACCCATATTAAACCAGGCCCTGAACCAGCTCTTAGGATGGTTCTCTTTGAGCTGCCATTCAATGAGCTGCTTGAAGTTATTGGTAACCTCGCCCTTGTTGGTGATTACATTGTCACTCTTGTGGAAGTAGTATGAATTATGGAATGCAGCGGTGGCGAACTCCATTCCCAGTGACAGGGACAACTGATACAGAGACAGCATGTCCTTGGAGTTGTGATTGGACACAGTGCAGCCGAAGCCGATGTCCTTGAGGCCCATCTGCTTTAATGTAAGCAGAGTGCGGAGCCCCTTGTCAAAGCCGCCGGCGTGACCGCGGAGCTCATCATTCTTCTGGCTGAGTCCCTCAATTGAGATACGGATACCAACATTGGGAAACTTCTTGGCAAGAGCCACCACCTTGTCCTCAAACCATCCGGATGTGGAAATCACAATGCGAGGAGAATGCTTGTAGCACTCCTCAACAATTTCCTCAAGATCTTCACGGATGAAAGGTTCGCCTCCGGTGAGATTGATGAACTTAAGTTGGGGAAGGCTCTTCAGATCCTCAGCCTTAATTTCCTCACTCTTTTTGGTAGGATTATTCCATATGTTGCACATCTGGCAGCGCATCGGGCAACGATACGTCAAAATAATACTTGCGTCGGTAGGACGCGGAATGTTGATGCTAAACATGATGTATCTAATTTTAATTATTCGTATATCTTGATTATATTCTCGTAGTATTCCTCGGCGTCATATTTAGATTGAGATGACATAGCGATACTGTTGTGATCGAAATGCGAGACAAACATATTTTCTATTTTGCCTTTCAAGTCAGATTCATTGCGGCTTTCGAAGGTCATACCTGTCTTGCCTTCCTCTATCAGTTCCGGAATACCACCAATTCTAGCACCCAGAACCGGAGTGCCCAGACATTGAGCCTCTATCACAGATAACGGGTTGTTCTCGTACCACTCGGAAGGTATCACTGTGAATCGTGCCTTGCCTATGAGTAATTTAATTTCATCCCACTGTTTGTAGCCCATGAACTCTACATTCTTTTTTGCAATGCCTTTTAGTTCAGCCTCCAAAGGGCCGCCGCCAATAACTTTTAGTTTATATGGCAGTTGGTTCGCGGCTTCAATTAGCGTCTTCACACCTTTTTCGTGGGAAAGTCGCCCAACGAAGCAATAGTAATCCTCGCGCTCTGTATAATTATCGCGCTTACATTTGCCAGCATCAATAAAGTTGCAAAGCACTTTTAGCTTAGTCCTATTAAAGCCACCCTGGGCCATCTTTTCAGCCATAAAAGCACTTGGACAGATATATAACTCAGTGCAAGCCTCCAATCTATCCCTTGTCCACATCTCCGCCTCCTTCCGACCAATAATAGATGCCAATGTAGAGCCTTTCATGCATTTGTTCGCTTGACAATGCGATTTATTCCCGTCGAAGCAAAGCTCACAAATATCTTCTCCGCCACGGAGACAGTCATAGCGTGGGCAAAGCAGTTTATAGTCGTGTAACGTCCAGACCACTTTGATACCTCTCTTGCGTGCAATCTCTGCCATCACAGGCGACAGCTGAGTGTGGACATTGTTCAGATGAACTACATCCGGCTTGAAGTCTTCAAGCAACTTACCAAACTTGTCCTTGACCTCTTTGGAGCCAAATGGCCTTGTGAAAGCCATCAATTTGCTCATATTGCCAGGGAAATATCTCTTCCACGGAGTGTCAATGTTCTCCGGATAGTCCATGGCAAACACCGCCACCTCGTGCCTATGAGCCTTCAACAGCTGCTCTAGGTTGAGCACATAGATGCAGTCGCCACCACGGCGGTAGTAGAATTTATTGGAGAGTAGTATGCGCATAGTTAATTTTGATATTTATTACATAAACATTAGGCCCTTACATTTATAGCATTTAATGAGAAACCATCAAATTTTCTACAGATTATTTTTAATTTGCAAGGATTCTTTATTTTGTGTGGACTCAGTATATACGACCAAATGATAGTATCAAGCAACTGTTGTTGCGTCAGAATCATATCAGTTCCTTCCCCTATTCTAGTTATGCCCGAACCAAGTATTGTTAAGCACACGTCTTTCTGACCGTAGTATTTATCTAATTCATTCCACATCGTAAAAAGGCAATCAACATATTCTTTCAAGGAAGTAAATCGGCCTCTACCATCTTTGTCGAGGGGAGCAAAAGCCATTAGTAAATCATCTCCATTTTGAATGATGGTGCCTGATTTATATCTATCCCTTTGCTTATAACAAGATTTGCGTTCTTCGGGTTTTATGCTAGACTCGTTTATAAGTTTTGCAATATCAAGCATTGAATTTTGCTTGAGATATTGACCACATAGCGATGTTGCCTTTATATCTCCGACATTATTACCCACTGTAGCCGTAAAGCACTCGTCAAAATTAATCACCCGCTTACAATTCGCTTGTTTAAGTATATCGCCATATTCCACCTCAATTGTATAACCATTACCTTTTATAGTAATCGACTTCCGTAGCAACAAACGGACGGAACAAAAAAATACACACAAAGCCACAGTCCCAAACAATACGATTGTTCTAGAGAACAAGACATCCCAATTGTTGGCATCTAAACACAAGTGACCATTTAACAAGTCTGAAAGTGAAAAATGGAAATGACTGAAAATAGAATCAGGGACAATCGTATAGATTACTGATATAAATCCCAGCGCAATTGCTAAACCTTCCTTAGCAGCTTTCTTAAAAGCCAAGCACACTTTTGACATAAGAGTAGTTCCCCACTTTCTGACCGTATGAATTATATATCCAAAATGGCACAGCATTATCTTCATAGCCTTTCATGTAATCAGGAAGCCACGCGACCTCTTTCCTAATTGAATTATACAAGATGATAATGGTTTTCTCCTTCTTCTTTGCTTGTTCGAATTCATGGCGCAAGTAAGAATAACTGTTGATGTAACCAAAATCTTCATCTACACCGGGAATGCATACAAAAGGTACTTTACAATACTCAGCTCCACAGAAGTTTTTCTTATAAGGCGTACATTTACAGCCTGATTGTTCGTGCGACATTCTATAGCACCCACTTCCGGCTGTTCTTTTTGCTGTCATATCACCTACTATAAAAACAACAGCGGATGAAGCATTTATCTGTCTGTTGAATTCCGCTTTTAAATCACAAATTCTGCAGTCAAGCGTATTGGCTACCGTACCGGATTTAACCTCTGACATATCTATGAAGTTAACTTTGTGAAGTGCGTCTTGTCCCCACTTGTTAAGTTCTTCTACTACTAAACGATCGCCATTATCTTCATCATAATCGGCGCTGATATAAACTCTTTTGCTCATAAGTATGTGATTTAGACTGATATATGGTCTTGTATTGTTCATTCTTCTTTGTAAAGACTAATTACGTAGGCATGTATAAGAACAGAGATCTATTGCTTTGCAGGTTGCAAGAAGTTATCTTTGAACCTCAAGCAACAGTCGGCTATATATGTTGTTTAAAATCCCTACTCTACATTCCCATAGATATTGCTTCGAACATTCTATCACTCCCTCTGAAAGGTTTGTTACCTTATCAGGGTTTGACGATAACATTTCTATGTTATGAGCTATGTCGTCGGTTACTTGTTTATACGAATGTATCGGTATCTTTATGCCGCATTTTTCACAAACTACTCCAGCCATTCCGCAGTGATCGAGCGTCATAGTTGGCACAGCCCATGACATTGCTTCCCATAGAGTTGTAGGGTTACCTTCACCAAGTGATGATATCACATGGAGATGTGCCGATTGTATCGTTTTCATCACCTCAGTTCTGGGAATCGCGCCTCGCCATTTAATGTTTTCGCTTATACCATACTGGTCTGCTTTTTGTCTCAACCGTTCAAGCAAGGGGCCATCGCCCAAGACGTCTAGGCGCCACGCCTTTGTCTTCACTTTGCTTAATGCGTCGATAAGCAATATGAGAGCCTTACGATGACAGACTGAACCTATCCATACTATGCGTAAAAGTTCATTTTTACTTTTATGTATTGGCTCCGTCCTGCACATGTGTGTTATACCATTCTCGGGTAGGTAGACAGTCTGTTTGCCAAACACTCGCTTCATCTGTTTTACCGTATTAGGCGTTGCTGCCATCAGACAATCAGCTCGTTTGACGGCTCGTCTTACTCTTGGGGAAAAGAACATTATCCCATTATGCAGCACGAGTCGTGCAATAGCATCTATAATGCCCGTTTTTCCCATTGCTTTCCATAAACAGAGCGGCCGATTTTCAACTCCTTGCATCGGCCCCCAAACGTATAACTTATCTTTTATTTGCCAACAGAACCCTGGCTCTTTAAAGCCAATGGGGTTTAAGTAATGGATTATGTCTATGTCTTGTTTCTCAACGATGGCTGTTACAATTTGATAAACTTTTTTGTGCCATTTCCTGTAGTTCCAGTTATATTTTATGTCGGTGATAAACCCTTTGCCATCAATTTCGACATAAGGTACGTTTATAAATGTTACGTTCTCTAGCTCGTTTGCTTGCAGATATTTCTCTATTTCTTCCTTTCCCCTTCCATATAGCACTATCAACTTATGATAAAACCGCATGTTGCAGACATAATTCCAACTGACAGAAGCTTCACTTCCTCTATATGGTGAAATGTCGTATGTAATTATTGCAATGGTCATCATCTTTGCTCGTTGTTGTAAATATTTATAAAATCTTGTGCTGCATATTCACTTGACAATTTATATCTATATTCCACACAGTTTTTCACATATTCAGTATTATTGTCCACGATTTCTTTAATATCGTTTTCATCCCACTCTTGTTTTGCTATCCCTAATTTGTACTTTATAACAAAATCAGCGGAAGCTGGTTGTAAATTCGTTAGAATTGGAGTACCGGAAACAATCGCTTCTGGGATGGATACCATATTTAAGTCTTTGCGCGTGTTGACTAGAAATGCCATTGATGTGCGAATGTATCTGTTTAGTTCTATTTGCGGCAGAAAGCCCACAAACTCAACAAACCCATCCAAATTCAAGCCCTTAGCGAGATCTTTCAATTGGCTCTCTTGTTCACCACGCCCTGCAATGATAAGTTTGAAGTTTTCATACCCAGGTATTTTGTGGAACTTGGCATACTTATGGATTATTCCATCAACATTCTTCCTGTGAATTAGCTGAGACGAACTGATGATTTGTTTTTCTTTGGAAGCTGAAAACTTGAATTTATCGATGTCTATGCCGTGATCAATAATTTTATCTGAAACTAAAGGCATATATTGGGCGATAAATTTTTTTGCCTTAGTTGATCGTGCTACTACGCATTTCACGTTTTTCATTAGAAATCTAGCAATAATATTGTGCCATATTTTTGAGGGAATTTTATGGAGTTTGTTTTGGTGCGCCGTGAGTTCCTGCCATATTATTGTCTTGTTTGGGCACAATAAGGCTGCAAAAAGTGAATGGAAAGAGAAAGTCTCACTCGATATGACCATATCAAATTTCGACTGGTTGATTTTAAGCCATTTCCAAAGCTGTGGAGAGAACGGCAATGCGTTGGTTAAAACCCTCTGGCACATCCCTTTCAAGAAAACAATTTCAAAGTCATAGTTCTCTGGCTGAGAAGCACGGTAGTCATCCAAGGCAATCAAAGTTACTTCATGTCCGAGCTTTTTAAAAGCTAGGCACATACCATAAATCATTGTGTCCTTGATTGTAGTAACTGTAGGGATTAATCCGTCTGTTGCTGTAAAAAGTATGGGGTTAAGTATGGCAATTTTCATGATTCTTAGTGAATTATTGCTTTGATGTGATAAAGTGCTGAAATTAACCACGATGCACATAGATAATGTCTTCGCAATATAAGCCACCTTGTCAATGCAAAATGAATTTTTGTGGGCCTTGATGATTTTATAATGTCGTATATAGTCTCATCTTCTACAATGTTTTTTATTGACTGGCCTCGTATAATATTTGATTCTAGATGCGCTTGGATTGATACATAAAAGTCATTACAAACTGTTAGTTTGTCAAAAGCAATATTCCAACTTTGGTGTAATTTACAAATATCCGCATAAAGTACTTTTATCGTTAAATAATAATCTTTAGGTAAGCGAAGTGCTCTATCCTTTCTAAGCACTCTATACATATATCCCGAGTAGTCGCAAACTAAGACATTACTAATATAATTATAGTACCGATAGTTAAAAACAACATCCTGAGAACGCCGTAAATCAGGAAACCGAATATTGTTTTGCTTGATAATACTATTTTTATATATCTTGCAGTGAGGTGCAGCTATAAGCCCTTTGCTTAATAATTCAACATAACTCTTTCTGACATCCTCTTGACCTTTGATAACTTTATTCTCTGAATGATATTCAACAATTGAAGTTTGTTTACCCTTGTCATTGAAATATACTGCAGTTTCTTTTGTTGTGACTAAATCATAATCATCTTTTTCAATTAGATGAACCATCGTTTCCACGAAATCCTCTTTCACCCAATCATCAGGATCAATGAATATCACAAATTGTCCATTAGCATGAAGAAGTCCATTATTGCGTGCTGGCCCTGACCCAGCGTTTTCTTGCCAATATACGCTGAAACGCCTATCTCGTTGACAATATTCCTTTGCCAGCTCATAAGAGCCATCATTGGCCCCATCTATGACAATGATTACCTCAATATTCTTATATGTTTGGGCGACGATGCTATCTAGGCACTGAGCCAAATAGGAGTAGACATTGTATGTGGGAAGAATTATAGATATTAATGGGTTATTCATACTATTAAGATTTTGTTCTAGTCTTACTTACTTGCTATTTTTTTTGCGTATTGCTTATCGCTCAACACATTGTTGACATGTAGCGCAACGAATATTTTAATTGCTTCCTTTATTCCAAAATGCCGAAACTTATATCGAAACTGAACAAAGGGATTGTCGCCCATAGGGGAATATAACCGTTTGAAACGAGCGGCAATTGTAAGGCCATCTTTTCGTGCTCTATTATTGCGTACTGTATTTGGTGTGCACACTCCGAGGTACTTCCGAGTTGTAAGAACTTTTATCCCAGCTTCCCTTGCTCTGAGTCCATAGTCGAAGTCTCCAAGATGATGTTGAAACATGCAATCAAGCAATCCTATTTTCAACACGACGGCTCTGGACACCAACACACAATTGCCATTAAGCCAATACACGTCCTGCATGGTACCATTTGGAATGATGGCTGTATCATCATTCCTACGCCCACCATAACTGAAGTCGCCATTCTCTGAACAAAACGCTCCACAAATGATGCACTCGTCGTTGCACAAGCCTGAGCAATATATGAGCTCCCTCAAAGCATCATCGTTTAAAAAGGTATCGTCATTTAGCCAAATGTAGGCATCATAATCTTTAGTTTCACGAGCCTTTTCCCAAGAGGCTAGCATGCCACGATTCCAAAAAAGATTACCTGTACCACGAAAAACATGCACTTTAGGGTACGCAGAACTCACTGCTTCATAGGTCCCATCTGATGAGCCATCATCGCATAGGAAAACATCCATTTCAGCACTCTTTTGTTGAGCAAAAAGCTGTTTGAGACATCTTAATGTTGTATCCTTCCTATTGAAACATGTCAAGAGAATAGCTACATTCTTAATCATAGTGCATTTTGTAAATTTAAGTTACCTCCAACATTGGGATAAAAATCACGTCTTGCAACGTTTTGTTTTAGAACTTTATTGGGCTTTCCGCCAAAAATCGAATTCGGGTTGTTGCACGACTCTATTATTGTTGAGCCATAGGGAAGTATAGTTCCATCAGCCAAGTTTACTCCTTTTAAAATAGATGTCTGTGCTCCCAGCCAACAATTATTCCCGATATGAATTGCCTTTGGCTCATTTAATATATCACTAGATCCATTGAGCGATTGCAACTCGTGATCATCTCCATCAATTATGGTTGAGTCCATCCAATATTACAATTTCTTCCTATAGTAATTTCTATCACAAGAAATGAGCAAAAAAAACAATTGGGCTTAAAACCTTTACCCACCTCCAGATGTCCTTTCAAGTTGAGCACCGAGCCACAAGGTATATCTAACGTGTCTTCAATTACTAGTCTAGATTTACCCCCGATGCATAAATTTACTGGGTTGCCATTTCCACGAAGAAACGATCCCTTGGTCCTACCAATGGTTATCCGCTTAAACGAGACTCACTTTTGGAACTCTATCCTGTTGCGGCATATTGTGCCACAACAAACATCCGCGCCACAAACTATTGGGAACTTCATCGCGTCTTTGAAACTAAAGGCTTTGAAATTCAAGTACAGTGTATTGTGACTCGACTTTATAAGCTTTATCATTGCTATGGGCATCAACTTCTATGAGCAAATATAACGCATATTGCGTAGAAAGCAAGACTTGTAAAGCATGATTATAGCTTATCCTTTCGAGCCACTCCTGACTTGATAACTCTATTCGGCATACCTCCGAATATGCAATACGGCTCTTCACACTTCTTGGTGATAATGCTGCCATATGGTACTATTGTGTTATCGCACAGATGAGCGCCCTTCATAATAGTTGATTTAGCACCTATCCAGCAGCCTTTGCCAATCACAATATGCCTTGGGGTATTTATAACTTCACCTCTTTCTATATTGATAATGTCATGTCCATCACCATCAATGAAAGTACAATCCCATCCGGTACCCACATTGTCGTCGACTTTAATAAGTGAACTTGCGCTGATGATACTGTTGGCATTGATGTGCACATTGTTGCCAATGTTAATTTCACCTTTGTTATTGATGGCAATTGCGTAGCCCATATCTATAGAACAATGTCCCCTAAATACTAACCTGCAATCTGGTTCAATATAGATGGATGCTCTCTTCTGGCCTAGACAAAACGAACCTCTTCGAGTGCCGAATGAAATCATCCCCAAAGACAAAGATGATGAATCGATAGCAATACCCCCTCGGCTAAGTGCACGAATTTTAACGTGGGGATTAATTGTTATCGGGAATTTTATAGCTTGTCTTAATGGCAAGTATCTGATATTGAAATACAGCGAATATATAAAAATACGTATTTTTAGGAACATGGTATTTTGTTTTTAATATTTGTTACTTGCTGCGTTATTGAGTTACATAATTTCTATTCCATGAAACGCCATCTTTTACCTTCCGCGCAGGATTGCCCACATATATTGAATTAGCGTCAATGTTTTTAGTTACAACAGAAGACATTCCAATAATTGAATTATCCCCTATAGACACACCTTTCAACACGGTACAATCCTTACCTATCCAAACGTGATTGCCAATTATTATTGGTTTGCTATTATTGATTGTTTTGCCATCAATGTCAGTAATCTGATGAGAATCAGTATTCCAAATATCTATGTTCTCAGAGAGCATGCAATCATCACCTATTATAATATAGTTATCTCTGCCCATGCAAGTTATCATACAATTTATATTTTCAGTGAAATGCTCACCAATAACAACACGACAGTCTTCGCCTCGAACTACAATTCTTAAACCGAAAATTACCGCTTTGTTTTTTATTTCAACCACGTTGTCATTACCATAAACCTTAATCGACAACCCGAAAATTTCCTGTGTTGTATCGCCTATTGAAATTTTGTTATTGTTACCCCTAACAATAAATAGAGATTTTACTATTTTAAAATGGCCTAAATTGATATGGTTTCCACCAGACTGGACCTCGAATGCACATTTCTTAACATACGCGTTTGAATGATAAATACTTTTGCCATATCGTATATTTAACAATATAGACGATATGAGATTGTATATTCTGTCTAACATCTTCTTGTATTTGGTTTAAAGATACTACGAGCCCAATTTTTGAAATCATTTTCTGTCATTTCTATAAATCTATTTGAATAGCACATGAATATTGGTATCCAAAGGTACAAGTTAATAAGATCAAACCGGTCAAAATCTTCAATCCAGCCATACAACCATCTGAAAGCTACATATACACCTATTATTTGCATTGTGAAGCTTCTACTTTGGTATACAGCTTTAAAGGCAGCAATCAAGTAAACTAAACTCACAATTATGACGCCTATAATTCCAAGATAGTTAAATACGTTTAGCATCCTAACTTCGCAACTCCATCGCTCATTACGTCCAGATTTCCAATCAATTCCACTAATTACAATGGAGTCGTAACCGCGCGCAAAAGAACGTCCGTATAACACATAGTTATTATCCAACGCGCTTTGAATTTCCTCTATATATAGAAAAGTTCTAGTGTCAGCGGTCAAATTTTCTTGTTCGCCCTTATTAAAAGAATCTTGTACTGAAACCTCGTCCCATCCTAATTCTTCTTGAATTTGGAATATATTAAACTGTCCAGATATACCCAACCACAAAAATACTATCGGTGAAACAACAAGTGTAATAAGAGTTATTTTTATTGCAAACCGTGGAATATATTTTTGAAAATATATTATTATTGCAAAAAATATAGATATAGCGAAGCGTAGTATAGAAGACCTCGCGCCTAATGCGCCAAACAACAAAACAAGGGCAACAGCAATGAGAACAATTATTCGCCATTTCCTTTCTAAATAAGGCAAAAATATCAATAAAAAAGCATATGGCGCTAAGAATCTACCAACAGCCTCGCCCTGCATAAATGCTAATAAAATGAAAAATAAGGGAATGGAATACTTACACCAATCGCGTGTTACTTTTGATATATTTGAGGGATTTTGAAAATATAACCATCCAAGACATAATGTCCAAGCAGTCAGTTTGGTTATCATTCCCTGAAAATCTTTATAACCTTCGGACATGAAGACACCATACAAAATGCCTAATATGATTATTCCATATAGACATTTGAAAATTTTTGGCGTTTTTTGACAAAGAGTTTTATGATGAAAATAATATACAACAAATGACATAGGAAGCATTAATTTTAGAAAATGGTGTATCCACCATCCACCTAAAAATAAATTAAAACTCACCCATTGCTGCACGGACTCCCATGTCAATAACAGGATAAGGAAAGGGATTAATTTAACAATATCACGCATATCTACCAGTAACAAGCGCCTTCTACTTGATTTGCATTTTTGGGACGACCTTTCTCTCCTGGCCGTATCCAATATTCATTAATTAGTTTTGAATATGTACCAACAGGTATTCCCCATTCTTTGACACCATAATTAGGATTTTCCCATCTATTACCGATAATACCAAACAGCAGTTGTAAAGCACCTGCCAGATGAATCGCTTTCTTCCCCTGCCTTTTAACATGAGCAGCTAGACACATTCCATATGCTCCACAACCAATAAGGCACACGTCATAGTCGTGTTTATCTATCTCATCTTTCATCCATTGTAAAGCATCAAACCAATTTGTAAAACCATTGTCTTCTCCACCCAAACTCTGGACAGCTTGTATTACCTCCAGTCTAAAAGATGGCAGTACTAGTTTGTTATTAAATAGGTTCGCTCTACTGTTATTATATTGTTCCAACATTTGGCATGCAAAAGGATGTACCACAAGCACCTTTTTGCCCTCAAGAGCGCGTGTCCAAGGTGATTGCACCCAAAAAGGCTCCAAATCCTTAAGGAACACCTTGTGTGTATGAGCTAATTCGTCTTTAATATAGTTTTCCATTTTGAGCCAGGAGCCAAGCACATCAATTTGCTTAACATCCTCCAAAACAGTTTCTACGAACCTTGCCACCAAGTGTTCATCTGCGGGGAAAAAACCCGAAAAATCTCTTATTTTGCGGCATAGCACATCCTTGTTCCACCATATGGGGCAATCGCCCTTGATGAATTTCAAGATGTTATGCTTGTCTTTAGACATTTCTAGGAAGCCTATAATAGTAGTCAGCTCCGTACTCCCAAAGCGAGTTATCATGCAAGGCCTGTCAGATATAAGAAGCCCATATATCAAATCTGATGCTTCTTCTGGAGACACAGGAACATCCTCTGGCCGAACATGGAACCCATCACCACGAGAAAAACGTTGATACAGGTTACGAAGCCTTATTAAAACGCTGTAATATGCTTTCATCATTATTTAACATTAAAAATTTTTCACTAGCAATGTTCAATGTAACAGAGATTACACATGATGTAAAGAATAAGAGGGGCTTTGAAATAGAGTTCTCCACATAACGTGGTATACAATTAACCACACCATGAATCAAGAATAACTGGCACTTATATTACCAAACAACACGATTGATCTTATTGAAAGAACACGAGCTAATACCGAGTTTGTCTGCATTATAGATAATAGAAGTAGAGATAAAAATAATTCTGCCAATATCGGTTTTATATGGTCTATGAAGGAAGTGTTATTCAACAAATACGTCATCATTAGAATGAAGATGAAAGGTAAAAGATACCGTTCCCCAATCTTTTGTTCGTTGAACCGGTTTAGTAAAGCCAATCTAACGATAAAGCATCCCATTATGAAAAATCCAAAATTATAGAATGGGCTGAAATAACTAACCCTAGACATGTATATGTTAGGATTATTGATTGGTATCAGATGTGCCGGGGAAATATTACTAACAAATTTTATAAATTAATTGTATTGTTAATGTTACTATAACCGCACAATAACATTGCTTGATTGACATGCTATTTATAGAATTTACCTTTGGGGGAAAAGTGTATGCAATTATCCAAATTATAAATAGTGCCGAAATATACCATGCTGAACCATTATAGCTTATATTAATACTTACATGTGGAATTAAGTCTTGTGTATAGGTAAGGCATAACGGCAAACTAATGATTGCATAGATCCAATCGTAAGAGTGTTTGGTATTCTCCCACAACCAAAGAACACAATGATAAACGTTATAATGTATAGAAAATATAACTTATGAAATTTCTATCTGCAAACTCTTATTTTAGTTGACCAATTAAGTTCTGGGATTATTCTCATCTTGTTAGAAAAAAGAAATCCACTTAACATAAAGAAAGCAATTACGCAACTACTTCCTTGGTCATCTGCAAACCTCCCCAATTCTCCTAGTCCCTCGTCAAACCAAAAAGTCTGTGTGCGCATGATTAATATCCCCATAATCGCCAAACCACGTACAGCTTGTAACTGGATGCCCCCCAATTTAATTGCCATGCTTTGCTAATTTTATAATTTTTTCTACTATCATGGTTTTAAGATGCTTAGGTAATGCAAATACAAATATTATTAGGGCGACAGAACATCCAGCAAGAATAGTACTGCAAATACAGCCAATTGCATTATGTGGTATTACTAAATACAACACAACAGGCGCAATCAAACAAATAACTGTGAACTTTGCCACGGGTATGATTACTTTTGAAATAAATATATGAACATCAAAGCTCACGATATTATGCAAAAGATATAAATGTATCGCCATGTTTATAATGCAAGATATAAGCACTGGGATATAACATGATATCGGAGAGAAACCTAAATAGAATAATAAATAGGCTGCGCCAACTACTAGAGCGTTAATAGATGCAATTATGACATTCAATCTTTTTACGTTTCCTGTAGCTTGTATACCCATTGCTACCGGATCAGTCATCGCATTTACAAAGGATACAGCAAAAATGAAACGCACGAAAGCAACAGTATACTCAGGTACCTCTACCAACCAAATTTCCAATAGTCCATCAATATTTATTGTCAACGGTATAATCACACACAAAAGTAGATATGAACAATATTTTGAATTATTGCATATGAGGGCTTGCATTTCTTTAATTTCACCTGCAGCATAATATTTCATTACTTGTGGTCGGCAAGGTGTTTGAAAGCTACTGTACATTTGGCGGACAATATTATTTACTTGCATAGCAACTCCACGAGCAGCGTTTACTACTGTGCCATAGAATACATTGATTAAGATATTTATTCCTTGATCTATCAGAAGAGTTGACAATGCACCAACCATATTCCAACTGGAATATGAAAGCATATTCTTGAACAAGTTTTTATCAAACCCGAATTTCATCGAGCATTCGTCAAACTTTCTTATGCAATACCATCTGTATATTAAAACATTTAAGAAATTAACCATAAACATCAACATCGCATATAACTTCAGTTTATCAAAATCAAACAATAACAGAAGATATACGATAAGGAGTTTCATTACTGCATCGAATATACTCATATAAGCATAGACATTCATACGCTCATGAGATATTATTGATGCGGAAAATGGTGTTTGTGTGATTGTGAGTATTGTCGAGAATAAGGCAAACTGATAGACCCAATTGGCCGCCTCCATTCTCACTGGGTCTATATTTAAATATGAGTTAACAAACCGAAGTCCAACTGTTTCACCTAGCAAAAGAATAATTCCTGCAGATACGGCGGATAATGTAACAGTCGTAGCAAAAGTCCTCTTAAGTTCTATTATATCTCCCTTGCCTAAAGCAATGGTGAGAAATCGTGATGTGCCACCGGACAATATCGTATTTACATATGTAAGAAGTACAATTATTCCACCGGTTACATTGTAGATGCCATAATCAGAAACCCCCAACACATCTAGAACGACTCTTGACGTGTATAGGCTTACAGCCATCGTCAAGATCATTCTTAAATATAGATATAGAGTATTCTTAGCTAATCGTTTGTTGTTATTGTTATAATTACTCATAACTTGTCGTTAGTTCTGTCTAATAACTTTGCATGGAATTCCTACTGCCACACAATTCGCTGGCAGGCTATGCGTCACTACGCTATTCATTCCGACCACGGTATTTGCGCCAATGGTAACACCTTTTTTTACAACGACGTTTGCGCCTAAAAACACATTATCTTCAATGATTATAGGCATGGGGGGGGTAGTTCTAGCATCTTCAAAATGAGCGTCCCCATCCATAATTAGTGTATTGGCACCACAACGGACATTGTTACCGATAGTGATTTCATTGAAACACCAAATTGATGTTCCACTGAAACCACAATTATCACCAATTGTTATTGAACATGTTCTAGAATGCAAAGGGGTTGCTGAAACAATTATTTTGTGATTTAGACCAATACGATTTGAAACCGGCGACGACCTAAATATGCATTTTTTACCAATTCTAATACATCCCCCATTATTCAACTCAAAGTGTGGTTTACCATAGAAGATACAACTTTTACCAATTGCTACACCTTGCAGCTTCAGCAAAGTATATGTAAATGCTGTGACAATTTTCGATGCTAAGCTTATAGAATTCCGTCGAATATAGTTTAACAGCCGATTACATAAAGGGGATTTATTTGCAGTCATTTATAAGAGAATATATTATCTGATTAATAGTTTGATCCTTAATAGGATTCTGTCAATCCTATTAATTGCGGGTACAACATAAATATTATATCTGTTCTTTATTGTTCTTTTCAGATTACAACGGCTTGGTAGGCATTTCATTTATAAATCCTCTCACAGAGAAATCCATTTCAATATTATTATCTTTAAATAAATTTGTAGCCTCACGAATCCACCGCCCTTTTACAATTCCTGTAAAGATATATCGTATGATTTCAAACTCATTGAGTTTAACCCACGTTCTATCAACGACAAAATATCGATGATTAAATATAGAGGAACGTTTAGAATCATATCTTTCAAACTGCCAAGCGTCTTCTCTCAACTTTAACAATTCAAAAATTCTTCCTTCCGCCATTATTTCTGGTCATATATTATGTTATCAAGATGCTCATATTCGGACTTTCCAGATGCAAGAAGAGACTGGTCGGTAAGGTGAATACATTTTATTTCGCTATTAGCTAACATCCAATCGGCGGAACTAGCGACAATCTCAGATTTTACTTTTGCTTTAAGAAAATTATCTTCATGGAGATACAAAATGATTTCATAATCAATTTGTTCTAATGCCCAATATAAACACTGACTCCAAGTGGCTCTTTTCTTTTTGGGGAAATTATTGCGTAAGCATCCTTCAATGTTAAATATTTAAATCCCGAATAATAATACTGTCTTAATTCTGTATTTAAGTATACATTGCCTTCATAATCTGGCCAATACTGGCAAATAGCGTGAAAAATGGATCCAAACAATCTTCAAACTTATCACAAGTATTTCTAAAATCGAGTATTTCAAAAATTCCAAACAATTGAGAATTCCCTTCGAATATAACTAATTAATCCCTCCTAAATATATCCCTTGTATACACCTTATCCACCACATCGTCCAAGCAAGCATCATAGCGGTTTGCGATGATAGCCTGGCTCTGCGACTTAAAAGCATTGAGGTCGTTCACCACTCGGCTGCCAAAGAATGTGCTACCATCTTCGAGAGTAGGTTCGTAGATAATTACCTCTGCCCCCTTTGCCTTGATACGCTTCATCACGCCCTGGATGGAGGATTGGCGGAAGTTGTCACTGTTACTCTTCATCGTAAGGCGGTAGACACCAACAACACAGCGGCGCTCGGATGAGGGATTAAAATCGCCACGGTTGTAGTAGTCGTAGTAGCCGGCCTTACGCAGTACGCGGTCGGCAATGAAATCCTTACGAGTACGGTTGCTCTCGACAATGGCTTGGATAAGGTTTTCAGGAACATCTGCATAGTTGGCAAGCAGTTGCTTTGTGTCTTTTGGCAGGCAATATCCGCCATAACCAAACGATGGATTGTTATAGTGTGTACCTATACGTGGATCAAGACAAACGCCATTGATGATTGCTTGCGTGTCAAGACCTTTCATCTCGGCATAGGTATCAAGTTCGTTGAAATAGCTTACCCGCAGAGCAAGGTAGGTATTGGCGAAGAGCTTCACGGCTTCGGCCTCAGTCAACCCCATGAAGAGCGTGTCTATATTTTCCTTGATTGCTCCCTCTTGCAGTAGGGCGGCAAACTGCCGAGCAGCCTTATCTAGCCTTTCATCACCATCTGGACGGCCAACTATGATGCGACTGGGATAGAGATTATCGTAGAGAGCCTTGCTCTCACGCAGGAATTCTGGCGAGAAAATTATGTTCTCTGTATTCAGCTTTTTGCGTACACTCTCAGTATATCCCACAGGGATGGTGCTCTTTATCACCATAATGGCATTGGGGTTGACGCTCTTTACCAGCTCAATGACCTCTTCAACATGGCTCGTATCGAAGTAATTCTTAACTGGGTCATAGTTGGTTGGGGCAGCTATGACCACAAAGTCTGCATCAGAGTAAGCCTTTGCGCCGTCAAGGGTAGCAACAAGATCCAGAGGTTTTTCTGCAAGATACTTTTCAATATACTCATCTTGTATCGGAGACTTACGTTTGTTTATCAAATCAACCTTTTCTGGTATCACATCCACAGCCACTACATGATGATTCTGACTTAAGAGAGTCGCAATACTAAGCCCGACGTATCCTGTGCCGGCAACAGCTATATTTATATTCTTATCCATAATTTAAATGTATAATGATTTGAGCAATAATAATGTAAAGACATTTCTATTGCCATAGCATAACCAATATAACGAATTCGTATATATTTAATAGTACTGTGCCAACAATGGTTATGAATTATACCATATCGACCAGACTTACCTTATCTATTATTTAAAATATAACCCTAACACAAACTAACGCAACATATACCCCCTCGCGAAACCAATCAACAAGCATAGTAATTTCACTCTACCATGTAACATCTGGCGTTGGGAGGAATGGCGGGAAGACTTGCGAATAAATTCGTGTTGATAAGTTATATTACAATTATCGTGAATTGCGCGGATAAGTTCAAACCACCTCGACATACTCGGGGCTGACGTCGACGCCGACGGAGAGGAGGTTGGGCAGCTCTACTAGCAGGCGGCGGGTGCGTGTGCCGCGCAGCTTGAGGAGCCGGCCTTCGTAGCCGTCAAGGGGGCCTCCGACGATGCGGACTGTGCGTCCGAGCATTGCCGGCGTTATCTCGTCGGGGCGGTAATAGCGTGGACTGTCGGCCGTATTTACCGCACGCATGAAGCGCTCCATCTCTTCGTCGGGCACGGTCATGCGGCGGTTGTGGTAATTGCGCACAAAGCGGTAACGCAATGTTGGCGTGGCCTCGATGATGGGCGTGAGCACCGACAGCGTGGAACGCGCGAAGAGCAAGTCTTGCACAACAGGCACCAACTCCCTCCGCCGTTTCCCCCCCTGCGTGAATACGCGTTCGTGCATGGGCGTGAAACATACAATCCCACGCATGGCAAGCAACTTGTAGGCCGGCAACTTGGCGTGCACCGGCTTCATGTCGCATAGCACAAACCACTGCCTCCGCTCGCCGGACTCTTCGTTAGGCAAAGCCGTCACACTGTCGTCAACGCTGCACATAAGAAAGGGGTTATGTATGTGTCATTCTTGCCCAAAGAGCAAACCTTTTAGTACCTCACGGCAGTGTATCTTACTGAAAGCCATGAAGTTACAATAGAATCATTAAGAAGTTGCGGGCAAAATGCGATTGCCATTTTATCTTTGTTTAAAGCCTTGTCCGGGAATCCACCCAGGCCACATCATACAGGCACGCATCACAGCTTGTGGCGCCATGGCGCCCTATGCGCAGCAGGCTTTTTCGCGTGCAAAAATACACAAAATCTCTGGAATAACCTCGAAAAACGGGAGAAATGACGCTAAACAACTTAATA
>ERZ772892.1384-NODE-1384-length-25658-cov-3.267156_pt1 | contig 25658 bp, 14 predicted proteins | sample MGYA00512126_ERZ772892 | MGnify/ENA primary metagenome ERZ772892 (study PRJEB29015, sample SAMEA2737697) | human gut metagenome | biome: human gut; feature: human-associated habitat; material: faeces | place: China | collected 2012 ... | reverse complement strand
GTAGACGAACACAATGCAGGCCAGCGCGACAAAGCCCAGCAGCAGGCACACCGCGACGATGTACGTGAGATCCGAGCGGGAAAGGCACATGGCGGCGAACAGCGGCAGAACGGAGACGATGCACAGGATCGTGCCGATGAGGTTCAGGCGGTTCGCCGTGGGCTCAAATTCCTGCCGGCGCTGCCGGACCATGCCGCTCACGCCATATTCCGTTTCGAACGGCTCTGTCTCCAGAAACGCGAACGGCTTCGCCTTTGCGCCGCACATCAGGAAGATGCCGACCGCGGCGGCGACCAGAAGGATCAGCACGCACAGGCCGATGCCGCCGGCCACGTTTTCGGAGATGCGGGCTGTGTATCCGCTCAGCCCGGCGAGCAGGATCAGCGTGATGGGCGAGAGCACGCACAGAAACGTCGCCAGCGCCAGCCACGGCGCGGCCTGCTTCCGAAGCCCGAGATACTGCGACGCCTCTTCCAGGCTGACGCGGCGGCGGACGGGCTGCTCGGGCTCGGGCTCGGCAGTCTCCTGCGCCTCGAGCTCGTCTTTTAATAAGTAGTCGGTGCTGACGCCGAAGATGCGGCTGAGCTGGACGATCTTATCGAGGTCGGGGACGGACTGCGCGCCCTCCCACTTCGATACGGACTGCCGCGAGACGTTCAGCTGCTGCGCCAGCTCCTCCTGCGACCAGCCGGCCTTCTTGCGCAGCGCGATCAATTTGTCTGCAAAGATCATTTGGGGTTCCTCCTGTGATTTGATGGCGCTATCATACGGAGTTTTGCGGTTGCAGGCAAGAAAGCGCGCCGGGAAATGTGTCAACTGGCGGTTGCATCCGCCCGGTTTTTTGATTATAGGCCCCGTTTTCCCCCGCGTCAATCGAATTTTCAGGATTTCTTTATAGTTCGTTTACAATCTGTTCACCACCGGGCGGGAAAAATCCGGTATCCTTGGAGCATAAGGAAGCTGCTTCGCGGAAAGCTCCGTGAAGGGCCAACAGCATCCTTTTCCATAGACATTCATCCATTTCTCCTCTCTTTTCTCTTTTTCTCTCAAGGAAAGCCGCCGGCAGCGCATGCCGGCGGCTTTTCGCGTCCTCAGCGCGCGGCGAACAGGAAGCCGCTGCGCAGAGAGTGTGCCAGATTGAACCGGCGTGCTGCTGTTTCACCTTCAAACCGGATATCGGCAAACGGGCCGTCTATGGATACGATACGGCCCATGCCGTATTTTTTATGCCGGATGACGCTCCCCGGCCCGAGCGTCTGCGCGTTCGGCGTTGTCTGTGCTGCGGCAGGTGCTCCCGGCGCCTGCCAGACCTCCGCGCGGCTTTGCTCAAGCAGCATCTGTCCCGCACGCATGAGCCTGTCACCGTCCGGAAATGCAAGGAGCATCTCGTCTTCGCACTGCGCCAGAATGCGTCCCTCGCCGTGCGTTTCGTGGCGATAACGCAGACCACAGGCGTTTTCCGGCACGATGGCAGCGAAATCGTCCTTTGCGCGCACCGGAACAGGCAGATAGCCCTGCGCCTCCCTGATAAACGCGGATGGTGCATCCGGGTAATCGAACAGTGTCAACTCGTCCTTTGCCCGCGTCATGGCGACGTAGAAAAGCCTGCGGTCTTCTTCGTACTCCCGACGCTCGTCCGCCGTTCCGTCTGCCGCGTCCGGCCGGGACGGGAGCACGCCGTCGTGGATATCCAGCAGATACACCTGTTCATATTCCAGCCCCTTGCTTGAATGGATCGTTGAAAGCGTCAAGCGTGCATCCGGCGCGTCCGTATGTACGCGGATGGTTTGCCGCAGCGTGTCCAGCCGGGCCAGAAACGCCTCCGCCGACGGCTCCCGCGCGGCAAGCATCTGCAGAATGAAATATTTTCCGGGATCGAGCCGCCGTTCGGTCACAAAACCGCCGTAGCCCAGCGGGCCCCAGATCGTGCGCATCAGCGCTTCTCCAGGCAACGTTTCCAGTGCCTCGAACCCCGCCTTTAAACGCCGCACGCGTTCAAGTCCCTCATCCGATAATCCTGCCTGCGCCAGCAGGCAGTCCAGAATCGGCGTGTTTGTACGTCCGCTCTGTATGCAGGCGGCCTGCGCCGCCTCCTTGGAGATCAGGGCACCGAATTTATAATAAATGCGCAGAAAGCGTTCCGCGTCGTCCGGCGTTGCGGCGAAGCGCAGAATGTCCTGCACGTCGCAGACAATGCGGTGGGTAAAAAACGTGTCGTCAAAGCTGCGGCAGTGGTATGGAAGTCCGGCGCGCTCCAGCGCGTCGATCAGCGGAAGGGCGCTATCGTTGTTGCGGTACAAAACGGAAAACGGCGCGCACTGCTCCCCAGCCAGCGCCAGCAGATACCGGTACTGCGCCTGCCGCGAGGCTGCGTGCGCAAGATGCACCCGGCGGCCCTTCGCCCTTGTTGCGCGGATGGTCTTGGAATAGCGCTCCCGGTTTCCCTCAATAAACATGCCTGCCAGCCGCAGAATTTCCGGCGTAGAGCGGTAATTGTCCTCCAGCAGCAGCGTCTTTGCGCCCGGCCAGACCGAAGAAAAGCGCAGCAGCGCCTCCGGATAGGCCGCGCGGAAGCCATAGATGCTCTGGTCCTCGTCGCCGACCATGAAGAGATTCCCGGTCTTTTGCGCCAGCAGTTCAATGATCGCATGCTGCACGCGGGATGTATCCTGCGATTCGTCCACGCAGAGATAGGGATAGTGTTCCTGAAATTCTGCCAGAATTTCGGGCCGCTTTCTGAGAATCGCCAGCGCGTAAGCTATCTGATCGTCGTAATCCATCTGCCGCGCTTCGCGCAGCGCAGCACAGTAGCGCGTGTAGAGTTCGGCAAAGTGCGGCAAGCTGAAGTCCTGCGCGGCGATTTCGTCCGTGCTTAGCATCATATTCTTACAATAGGTGATCGCCGTGCGCACCTCGCGGATGGTACTGTCAGTGGGATATTCGCCGTTCAGGTCCTGATAGATGCGCCCGACCAGTGAGGCCAGTTCTCCGGCGTTCTCCAGCAGTTCAAAGGCTGGGCCGCGCTGCCGTCCGCAGGCCTCAATGATTTTAGCTGACAGCCCGTTGATCGTGCGGAATTCCGGCGTTCGCCCGGCAAGGTTCGGGAAACGTGCGGTAAAGCGTGCGCGAAGTTCCCGCGTAGCAGCGACGGTGTAGGTCACGGCCAGAATGCGTGCCGGGTCGATGCCGCAGCACAGCGCCATATAGCCGAGCCGCGTCACCAGCACTGTTGTCTTTCCGCTTCCGGGCACGGCCAGCAGCAGAACCGGCCCCTCCGTCTCCATGACAGCGGCCTTCTGCTGCTCACTGAACTGCGGCATATAGCGGGCGGTAAATTCCTCCTGCGTCATACGGACAGTTCCAGCACGACCGGGCAGTGGTCGCTGCCGAGCACGTCCGTGCGGATTTCCGATGAAACCACGCGCGGCAGCAGCCGTTCGGAGACAATAAAATAGTCAATACGCCAGCCTGCGTTATTTTCGCGCGCATGGAAGCGGTAACTCCACCACGAGTATACGCCCGCCAGATCCGGGTGCAGGCGGCGGAACGTGTCGGCAAAGCCAGAGGACAGAAGCCGCGTCATCTTTGCGCGCTCCTCGTCGGAAAACCCTGCGTTCTGCCGGTTTGCTTGCGGGTTTTTAATGTCGATCTCTTCATGTGCAACGTTCAGATCGCCGCAGTAAACAACCGGCTTTTCCGCGTCCAGCCGCAGCAGATATGCGTGCAGCGCGTCCTCCCACTGCATGCGGTAATCGAGGCGCTTCAATCCATCCTGAGAATTGGGCGTATAGCAGCAGACAAGATAAAATTCTGGGTATTCCGCAGTGATGAGCCGCCCCTCGTGGTCATGCTCGTCGAGTCCGAGTCCATACCGAACAGAAAGCGGGGCCTGCTTTGTCAGAATCGCCGTGCCGGAATAGCCCTTTTTCTCGGCAGAATAAAAATAGCGGTGATAGCCATGCAGTTCAAAGACCGCCTGCTCCGGCTGAAGCTTTGTCTCCTGCAGGCAGATCACATCGGCGTTTTCCTGCGTGCAGTAGTCAAGAAAGCCCTTGCCGAGACAGGCCCGCAGACCGTTGACATTCCAGGATACCAGTTTCATAGATACCTCCAGGTAAAAAAATCTTCCCATGGGAGGGAAGAGTCAGGGTGCATAAAGACTTTGCGGATTTATAGGGCAGTACGGATTTGCGGCAGTCCTGTAGGGGCCGATGTAGGCATCGGCCCCTACAATGAAATTTGGTGGTGCACACGGGGGTGCATCGGTCTATGCTTTTCGCCCCTGCCTGCTGCAACCCATTAGGCGCTGCGCGCCAGCTCCCCTTTCAGGGGAGCCGTTATTCTGCTGTTTCCTCCGCGGCTGTCTCCGGCAGCTGCATATCGTCGAAGGCGTTCTGTGCGTCGTCGAAGATCACCTGTACCTCAGCGAACGCGTCCTGAAGCCGGGAAAGGCCGGTGGACAGGTCGGCTGCCAGCGCGGCAATCTCCTCGCCGGAATCCATATAACGGGTACGGGCGTCCTCGCAGAGATTCGACAGTTGCGCATAGATGCGCCGGGCGCGCACAGCCGCGTTGCGTTCGGTTTGCTCGGCGCGGCGGTAGGCGGTCAACTCTTTTTCGGTAAGCGACGGTTCCTGCACCGGTTCATCCGGCTCATTTTCTGTTTCCGGCTCTTCCGGCTGCGGCACCGGCTCCGACGGCTGCGGGTCGGGGCGCGTCAGCAGTTCCTGTTGCGCCTCTTCGGCCTTTTTCAACTGCTCCGCCAGATCAGAGCCTTCCTGCGCGAGCGCGTTCACCTGCCCGGAAAGCGCGTCGTTGTCCGCCTGTGCCTGCTCCAGACGCTTCTGCAGACCTGCCAGTTCGACCTGAAGGCGCGCATTTTCAGCGGCAAGCTTATCGCGCTCGTCAGTCAGCTTGCGCAGGGCCTTCTGGTGCTCAATGGACGTCGATTCGATATAATTGACAACGTCGGTGCGGTTAAAACCGCTGACCGCCGTGCGAAACTTTGAAAAATCAGCCACCTGCTGTTCCTCCTGATCTCCGATTTTGTCTCAGTATATCACGAAAAGCGACAAAAAACAACTGGGCGTGCCGCCCGTGCGCCCGCTTTCGCACAGATTTTATGAATTGTTCACAGACGCTGGTTTTTCATTTGTATGATTGCAGACCGGCAGAAAGACTGCTATAATAAATCGCATCTGAAAGACAGCGAGGGAGCAAACGATGGAATACAACAAGCTGATCGCCGAGATGCACACCGGCGACGATGTAGAGGGGTTCTATGTCCTGAAAGACGCATTTTTGAAGACGACGGCGGCGGGGAAGCCGTTTTTATCCGGCGTTCTGGCAGACCGATCCGGTGTGATCGATCTGAAGGTCTGGGACTACTCCGGCCCCATCGGTGCGCGACCAGAGGATATCGGCCGCGTCGTCAAGATTCGGGGGCAGGTATCGGAATTCAAGGGCGCACCGCAGCTGACGGCGGGCCGCATCCGCATGGCGGACGGGAACGACCAGTATGACCTTTCCACTCTCGTGCCAACCGCCCCGATTGACACGGATGCGCGTGTCGCGGAGATTGAGCGCATGATCGACTCCATGGAGGATACGGATTATCAGTCCGTCGCCCGTGCGATGCTCACGCGGCATCTGGACGCGTTCCGCTCCATTCCGGCGGCCAAAAGCGTCCATCACAGCTTCCTGTCCGGGCTTCTCATGCACACGTCCAATATGCTGCGGCTGGCAGATTTTCTGTCCGGACTTTACGGCGAGATCATCGACCGGAGTCTGCTGCTGACGGGGACGCTGCTGCATGATTTCGCAAAGGAAAAGGAATTTACATTCTCCGGCCTTGGGCTGGTCACAGATTATTCGCTGTCCGGCCAGCTGATCGGCCATCTGGTGATGGGCGCGCAGGAGGTGCAGCAGTGTGCGCAGGAACTCGGCATCCCGGAGGAAAAAAGTCTGCTTTTACAGCACATGATCCTTTCGCACCACGGCGAGCCGGAGTTCGGCGCGGCCGTGCGCCCGATGTGCGCCGAGGCAGAACTGCTCTCTGAGATCGACCTGATCGACAGCCGTATGGAAATTTACGCTGAAGCGCTTCAGGATCTGCCCGTCGGAAGCTTTTCCAACCGTATCTTTGCACTGGACAAAAAAATCTACCGCCACGGGTGATTGCCCGCAGCCGCCTTTGAAAAAAGGGGAGGCGGGCACCGCAAAATAAAGAAAGATTTTACAAATTCGCTGTAAATTAAGCAGACAGCATCTTGCATTTGCAGATCACTTCGTATATAATTATTGTGCTAATACTAGGGGTAGTGTAGGCTACTGTGACATTTTGTTACAGTTTTGGATCTGACAGAAAGCCAGACCGAGACAAGGGAGGAATGCGAAGAATGAAACGCAACCGAATACTGGCCATTGGTATCGCACTGCTGCTGGCCGTGCAGCTGCTGGTGCCGCTTGCCTGCGCCGCAGGTGCGACGCTGAAGTTCACGGCCCCGGACAAGCTTCCGGAGGTGGGGCAGACCTTTACCGTTACGGTTGACTTGTCCGGCAACACAGGCCTGTGTGCTGTGCAGATCAAGCTGGGCTATGACGATTCCGTTGTTGAATGCACCGGCGTTGAAAACGGTGAACTGATCGGCGACATGCTCTCTGCAAACAATACGCATGCCACGCGCGACGGTATCGGCGCGATTATCGCGGCGGCGGGCACCAAGACCGTCAAGACCGACGGCAGCCTTGTTGTGTTCACCTTCCGTGTCAAGGCTGCGGGCGACGCGAAGCTGACCCTCGCCGATGCGCTCCTTTCTGACATTGACGGCAAGGCGCTTTCGCTTTCCTATTCGCTCCCGGCGCTGATCGTGCAGGGCAGCGGCTCCGACAGCGGCAGCGGTTCCGGCTCTGACGCCGAAAAGCCGGGCACGGACGATAAGAAGTCCGAGGATGATAAGAAATCTGAGGATGAAGAAAAGCCCGAGGATGAGGAAAAGCCTGCGGATGGCGCGCAGGAGGAAGTCAAGTCCGGCTCCTTCCGCGACGTGACCAGCACGCACTGGGCGTTTGACTCGGTCGAGCGGGCAGCGGAACTGGGCCTTGTCACCGGCTATTCCGACGGCACCTTCCGGCCCGACACCCCCGTGACCCGCGCGCAGTTCGTTCTCATGCTCTGGCGTATGTGCGGCAAGCCCGCCGCAGCCAAGGCAGCCTCGTTTGCCGACGCCAGCGCCAGCTGGTATCAGGACGCGCTGAGTTGGGCCGTGGAGAAGGGCTATGTGAACGGCCTGTCCGATACACGCTTCGGCCCCGACGCGCCTATCACGCGCCAGCAGGCCATGGCCATTCTCTTCCGTTTGAACGGCGGCCAGAGCGGCTCGGAACAGATGCTGACCGGCGTTTATGAGCAGACCTTCACCGACAGCGGAACCATCGCCTCCTGGGCGAAGGATGCGACATGGTGGGCGGTTTACCACGAACTTGTTTCCGGCACCGGCGGCAGCCGCATCGCGCCGGAAGCCAACGCGTCCCGTGCACAGATCGCGGCGATCCTGCTGCGGTATGCAGATAAATTTATGACGATGGAGGAAGCGGCATGAAAAGAAGAATGCTTGCGCTTTTGCTTGCGGTGCTGATGCTCGCCATGCTCACCGCTGCCGCATTCGCAGAAGACACAGTCCTTGGCGTTTACAATGTGACGGGGCCCCTGACGGTGCTGAACGGCACAAAGAATGGCAGCTTCTACGCAGACGCGAACGAGTTTGAGTTGAATTGCAGCGGCCTGACCGGCGAGTATTCACTCGTGCTGCTTCTCGAAGGCGACAGCCCCGTCCCCACAGACGGGAACATCCAGTACATCGACCAGATGAGCATCGCAAACGGCGCAGTGAAATTCACACTGAAGCCTAAAGCGCTGAAGGTAGGTACATACAACATCTACATCAGCACGACCGACGAGGCGCTCAAGAAGGTCGCATCGTTCAAGTACGGCGAGAAGCCGCTGATTGAACTGGGCGATGCAAATAACGATGGCAAAGTAGATACAAACGATGCAACCGCGATTTTGCTTTATGTTGTTAACAAATACACAATGACAGATGAGCAGTTGATGGCTGCAGATGTGAATGGCGATCATACGGTCAATACAAATGACGCGGTTGCAATTCTACTTCAGATTGTCGGAAAATAATGACTTTAAATGAGAGGTAAGAAACTATGAAAAGAATTCTTGCGCTGGTGCTGGCAGTTACGTTGCTGCTGTCCCTTTTTGTGGCACCGGTTGCCGCTGAAGGCGGCGAGATCAGCTTCGAACCCGCACCGTCGGTTAATTTGACGGCTGTTTCGTATGTAGTAAAGAGCCACACCTATATTTCGGATACAGGCGCAATTACAAGTGCCAAGCCGAATGAGTTGCTTGCGGTGAAGCTTACGCTTACGAATAACGCTGAGAAAACTTTGAACTGGGCAGGCGGCCAGTTTTTCATCAAGTATGATGAAACCGCATTTGAGCCCTACAGCTTTACCTATGAAGATGAAGGTACTGGTGAAGAAATTACTGTAGGTCCGATTGCGAAAGCACTGCCAAAGGAAAACAATGGTTTCAATTATAACAGTAAGTGGATTGGTTCTGAAAACGTCGATGTTCCGGGACTGATTCAGTTTACAAAAGCATCTGCTGAAGGACAGAAAGCAATTAATAAGAACGAGTCGATTACGATTGCTTACATCCTTTTCAAAGTGAAAGCTGGAGCCGAAAATGGCGTGCAGAAGTTTGAGTTTGATACTACGCGCCCCAACGCGGTGTCAGCTGCCGAGGAAATCAATACGGCATCGAGCAACATTGCAGGCATTGATTTTTCGGAAATTCATACAGACAATGTCAGCGTGGTAGAGGGCGCTGCCCCCACGCTTGCTGCTACCTCTGTCAGCAAGAATGAAGTTGTATACGGCAGCGACGAAGTGCTCACTCTGGGCGCAACGTCTACCTCCAACAAGGACATCACCAGCTTCGTCACCTTCAAGGTGAAGGATGCAGAAGGCAACGACGCTGCTGGCTTCGTTGTCAACAACGGCAATGAACTGAATGTTGCTGCAGCAGATGCTGGTACCTATACTGTCACTGCTGAGCCGAATGGAGACAACTGCAGAATCGATGAGAGCGTGACTGTTCAGAACGCAACCCTCACGATCACCAAGCAGGAGATCACCGCGCCCGTTGCAACGGTCACGAGTTTTGCCAAGGGTCAGCGAATCTTTGACCTGAACGTCGAGACGACGACTCCCGGCCTTTCTGTGGGCTATACCTGCTATGAGGGCACGAATACCGATGGCAATCCGCTTGATTCCCAAGAGAAGTTTAAGGCGGGCACGCTTTACAGCATCGTGATCGGGCTGGAAGCGGACAAGAACCATGTGCTTAACGCCCAGACGCTGACCGTCACGGTCAATGGCGGTGAGCCGCAGACGGTCGCAATCGAGGAGAGCGGATTTGCCGGTGCATACAAGGCTGTTGTAACGGCTACGACTGCGGATAAGGATGCCCTTGCGCTGCTTCTGACGCCCGGCACTACGCCCAATGCGCACTATGGCATGAAGCTCAGCGACCTCAGCTTCACCGGCGGTACGGTAATTGCTGCTGGCGATGAAACCAAAACACCGATTGACGGTCACTTTGAATGGGTGGATTCTACGCAGGATGTCGGCGACCCGACCGTTTACGACGGCACATCTGAGCCGAACGGCAGACCATTCGCGGCAAAGTTTGTCCCGACTGACAGCGAGAACTATGCCGAGCTTTCGCTCAACGTTCGTGTGCACGTCCATAAGGCCACAATTTCTATTTCCGGTATTAACAGCTGGAACTACACAGAAGCTTTCAAATATGACGACACTGTGCACACGGTTGAACTGGTGATTCCGGAAGACCTGCAGGGCAAGATCAAGGTTGACTACGAAAACAACACGGCAACGGACGTTAACACCTATAAGGCGGCTGCAACGATCAGCGCGGTGGACGATGCGCATTATGCAATCTACGAGTCCGTTACGACCAGAGAACTGGATTGGGCGATCGTCAAAGGCGACCTCGCGCCGACGGACGCAGAAAAATCCGTGCTCTTCGGTACAAAGGAAGTCACGGTTACTCCGGCTGATTTCGGTCTGACGCAGGACGGCATTAAAATTGAGGTTACTCACGCGGGAAATAGCCTGATTACAGGTTACTTACCAAGCGATGACATGCGTTCTGTCACGTTTATGCTGAGAGATACGGATAAGACAGATGCTGCTAATAACGCGTCTGACACGGCTACATTGAAATTCTCTTCGGCGAATTACAATGAGACGTCCGGCAATACGCTCACCATCAAGATCATTGACAAGAACACCGACGCGGATACGCTCAAGATCGACGTTCCTGCTACCGTCACCTACGGCGATACTGTTACCCCCAGCGTCGGCGAGTCCAAGCCGGCAGGTGCAGGCGACGTTACGTTCAAGTTCTTCGACAAGGACGGCAATCAGGTTTCTGACCAGCCGTTCCCCGTTGGCAAGTACAAAGTGACTGCATCCTGCGAGGATGCTGACACCATCTACACTGCTGAGAAGGAATTTGAGGTCGTTGCCCGCGAACTCACAGAAGAGAATGTCACCTTTGGCGAGAATCTCGTCTACACCGGCAATGAACTGACTCAGACCGTGACCGTCACCGTCGGCGGCAAAGAGCTGACCAAAGACACGGACTACACCGTCACCGGCCTGACCGGCACTGAGCCGGGCAGCTATCCCGTTACCGTCGCCGGCACGGGCAACTACACTGGTGAGGTCACAAAGTCCTTCACCATCAGCAAGGCGCAGATCTCCAGCGCTGCGATCACCTATGATGCCGGCCCCTATGGCTACACTGGCGAGGAATGGAAGCCGGAAGTTGCCGTTTCCTTCAATGATGCTGCGCTAACAGCTGATACCGACTACACGGTTTCCTATGAGAACAACATCAACGCCGGTACTGCGAAGATCATCATCACCGGTATAGGCGATCACTTCACGGGCTCGACGGAAAAGACCTTCACTATCAATTCTGCGGAAATTTCCGGCTGCACGTTCGCGCCTATCGCTGACGTGACCTATAACACCAAGGCACATACTCCGGAAGTGACCGTTGCGATCAGCGGCAGAACGCTTGAGGCAGATAAGGATTACACCGTTTCTTACGCCTCCAACGTCAACGCTGGTACTGCCACCGTCACCGTCACCGGTAAGGGCAACTTCACCGGCTCGGCGAACACGACCTTCACTATTGCAAAGGCTGACCTGAACCTGAGCGTCTACACCATCTCGAGCCTCTGCACCGAGACTGAGGTGAAGACCAGCACGCTCCCGTCCAACTTCTTCCTCGCCGACGAGACGGAGACTGGCTTCTCCATCGCACTCACCGCCGCTGGCGGCGACGCGATCTTCACGCAGGCGCCCGCTGTGGTCGATGGCGAAAACATGATCACCTACCAGCTGAACGGCGGAACCGGCGAAGCAACTTTCAACGTGACTGTCACGCCGGTCTCCAGCAACTACAAAGCCGGCACCTATGATCTGAAGATCCAGGCCTATGACAAGACCAACGTCTCCAACCGCATCGTCTTTGAATCCGGCTCCGCTGTCTACACCGGCTCCGGCATCAAGTACGAAAAGGCAACCATTGCAGGTCACTCCAGCGGCATGCGCTATACCTACGCCCCCGATGTAGCGACCGGTGCAACGCTCGACGCAGCTGGCCTCCCGCTGACTGTCGGCACCTACACCGTCACTGCGACCTACTCCGATGCAAGCAGCTACGGTTACAAGACTGCGACCTTCACCATCACCAAGGCCACCCCGGCCGGTACGCCGTCCTTCACCAAGATCGAGACGAGCGGCAAGACCCTTGCTGACACCAAGCTGACTGTCGGCACGATTCGCCCGGCCGGTACCATCGCATGGGATCTGCCCCTCACGACTGTGCTTAAGGATGGCAAGGAATACGCATGGACTTTCACCCCGACTGACACGCACAACTATACGACGCTCACCGGCAAGCTGATTCCCTATGTTGACGACGGCACGGATTATATCCCCGGCGTGATCGACGGCAACTCCGGCAGCTTCAACTTCCATGATGTGAGCCGCTTCGACTACTTCTACGACGCAGTCAAGTGGGCCGCAGAAAACGGCATTGCCTCCGGCACGGGCCGCTACACCTTCTCTCCCGACGCCGTCTGCACCCGTGCACAGACTGTCACCTTCCTCTGGCGTGCAGCCGGTTCCCCGATGCCCAGATATCGCACATGCGCGTTCACGGATGTGGACTCCCGCGATTACTATTACAACGCAGTTCTCTGGGCAGTTGAGCAGGGCATCACCACCGGCCTCACGGCTACCACTTTCGGCCCCGACGTCACAGTAAGCCGCGGACAGGTTGCAACGTTCCTCTACCGCGCAGCCTCCGCATCCAAGCCCAATACGTTTAACCCCTTCACGGATGTTAAGACTACGGCTTATAACTACGACGCCATCCTCTGGGCTTATGACAACCGCATCACCACCGGCACCAGCGACACGACCTTCAGCCCGGACGCTTCCTGCACCCGCGCACAGATCGTGACTTTCCTCTACAGATATTATCAGGGGCGCTGAAGCTAGATAAAAAAGGGTCGCTGCCCCGCGCAGCGGCCCTTTTTCTCATCCATGCGCAAAAGAGAGAGGAGTATTGACATGAAAACACAACTCAAGCGCCTGCTGGCGCTGAATCTGGCGATCATTCTGCTGCTCTGCGCCGTCTTCCCGGCCTCCGCCGCAGGAACTGCGGCCCAGCCCGCCGCCGACGCCCAGCCCCAGCAAACTGCCCAACCCACCGAAGATTCCACCCAACCGCAGACCACCGCACCCAACCCCGGTACGCACACCCTCACCATCAATGGCGAAACCCGCACCATCGGCACGGAACGGCAATCTGGAGTAGGCTGGACTTCTGTTGCCACTATGAACGGTGATGGAGAGCCGGTATACGCACTGACGCTGAACGACTACAAAGGCGACCCAATCACGATAACGTCCAATCACGATTATACGGGCTCGACCCGCCCAATCGTCATGCTGCGCTTCATTGGCCAATGCAATATCAGAGGCAGACAGGACAGCGCGGCGCTGTCCCTCAGCGGATATCGCGGGCTGGTCATCATGATGGACGAGAGCACCGTGGCTGGCAGCTCAGCGCTCTCCATCGGCGGCAATCCCACCATTTCCATCCCGGACGGCTGGGTTCGTCTCGACAGCAATGAGATCACGCTCACCAGCTGGAACGGCGACCCGGCAGTGAACGCCCAAAGCGTGAACTGCGATCTGCCGACCTACAAAACCAAAGACAACGGCAATGGCGGGATCTGGTTCATCAGCACAGCCGAGCCGCGCACCGTCACCGTCAAGGGCAACGGCGGCACGAACTGGAACGGTACGACAGACGATGTGACCCTGACCTGCGAGGAAAACAGCCAGCTTGATCTGGCGAACGCCTTCACGCAGAGCAAAAAATACGTGGCATATTATCAGGGCGACGATGGGCAAACGTATTCGCCGTTCCTGATCTACCCCGACCTGAAGCCGGGCAATACAGTCCTGACCGCCGTCTGGGATAAATGCGATTATGAGATCCCTGCGATCTTCTACGGAAATCTCGGAGACGACAGAAACGTTACCGTGGTCGACGGCAGCAGAGAATGGACAGCGCCCATGTTCGAGCCATACGATATCTCGCAGTATCATAACACGCCGCTCTGCTGGGAAAATCAGATCGGCGACCGGGTCACGCAGCTGCTCTCCGGGCAGAAAATGCCCGCGCTGACGCGCCCGACCGCGTACCACGCCGTATATACCGTCTCGGAGACCGGCCTGATCTTCTGTGCCAACGGCGAGACGTTCGATTACGGCTGGGTCGTGTTGCAGCCGGTCTATACGTATACTGCAAATGAAAACTGGAGCCGGTGCGAAAGCGGGAAGAAGTTCCTGAGCTGGAACACAAAGCCCGACGGCACTGGCAAGACCTACGCCAACGGCGAGGACGTTCCGGAGTCGCATAACCAGCTCGTCTGGCTCTACGCGCAGTGGGAGCAGAACGGCCCTCAGCCCGGCAAGCACACCCTCACCATCGACGGCGAAACTCACACCATCGGCACAGGAACCGTGACCGGAGACGGCTGGGAAGCCTATGCGTTCCTGAACGGCGACAACGAGCCGCTGCTCGTGCTGGCCCTGAACGATTATAAAGGCGGGCCGATCAGAATTTCCGATCCAACCGGTGTCGGAACAGCCAAGCAGGTCTACGCGCTGGTCAGCATAAGCGGAACCAACACCGTCACGGCGCAGTCCGGCGCAGGCATCACCGCGGAAGGCTATACCGCTCTGACCATTGAACGCTACAGCCGGACGGCATCCCTCACCGTCAGCGGCCAGCCCGCCGTTCAGACGGATGGCTGTCTGCAGATTTTCAGCGGCGGCATCACCCTCGACGGCGGAACCGGCGCGGCATATGCGGCTGCGAACGGCTTCGTCTATAACGACGGACGCTGCGAGGCAAACGAAACGAAAACAGGCGACCTCGTGACGAAGCTCGTCATGCGGGATATCTCCCATTATCTGGTCGTCGACGGGCAGCGCTATTATCTCAGCGAACAGTACCCGCATGTCTCCGGCAGCGGATGGGGCGCGTCGCTCATCAAAAACGGCGACGGCCTGCCGACCCTCTGCGTTGACCTGAACGGCTATACGGGGGGCGCGATCTCATTCAGCGCGCCGTATAACGCAGAGGAGACAGCAGACGTGATCGCGATCCTCAACTACACCGGGCAGAACGAGATCACAAACGAGGCCGGGCCTGCGGTCAGAGCCAGCGGTTATTCGTGGCTGACGCTTCAGGAACAGGCAAACGGCAGTTCGCTCACCTTCAGCGGCAAGCCCGCTGTTCGGACAGACAAGGGACTGACCCTGAGCGGACGGAACATCACGCTCGATGGCCTGAACGGCCCCGCATATACGGCAGGTTCGTTCAGATACGACGGAAGCGTATGCAGCGTGAACGAGGAACGGCAGGATGGTGTCGTTGTGCGCGTCACGACAGGCGAGCCGATGCGTGTCACGATCACGGTCTACAGCGACGAGGCAAAAACGCAGACAGTCACACGGACGGTGAATCAATACGGCCTTGTCGACCTTACCAACCTTTTCACGCAGGCAAAAAAGTATGTCAGATTCTATAAGGACGAAAACGGCAACTGGTATGGGGCGCTGTTCAACGCAGACTGCGATCTGGAGCTGACAGCGTTCTGGGAGGACTGCAACGCGGAGGTTCCTGCCGTGTTCTATGTAAACGCAACGAACTTCACAGAGGTAAAGGCCGTTGACGCGGCGGCGGACGGATGGAAAGCGCCGGAGCAGGCCGGATATACCAACGAGTACGGGCAGACGTCGGTGACCTATGAGTTCCTCTGCTGGGAGCGGAAAACCGAAAACGGGTACACCTATCTTCTGCCCGGACAGGAGCAGACTGCGCTGACAGCAGGCGTGGGCTATTATGGCCGGTATACAAGCAGCACAACGGGCATCGTCTTCTACGCAAACGGTGAGACATTCCCGAACGGCATGGCCGTTGTGGAGGACAGCAATGCCCGCCGGACGATGAGGAGAGGCTCCCAGAACGGGAAAGTCCTGACCGGCTGGAACACTGAGCCCGACGGCTCCGGCACAAGCTATGCGGCGGACGGCGCAGAGGTTCCGAAGGCGCGCACCAGCCTTGTCCGCCTTTACGCACAGTGGGCAGATCCGGAAAAAAGTGTGCACGTCAGATTCTACGCCGGTGCGGTGGGTTATGACGAAGAAAAATGGCTTCCGCGCGGCAGCCAGATCCAACTACCGGAGTTGGGGGCGTTGTACGGACAGGAACAGCCGTATTGGGATGTGGATTTCATCTATGCGGATGGAAGAAGAATCCGTGAGAACAAGCATCTGTCCGGCCAGACCATCACGATCCCGGCAGATGCAGCTGAATGCAGACTCAACGCCTATTGGCTTCCGGCGGAGCCGCTTGTGATCGGAGGTAGAAGCTTCTCGCTTTCCAATAGAACCAGCAGCTTTTTCGGAGAAAACTGGAGCGTACGGTATTATCCATATGAGGGGCTATTTATCGTGCAGCTGTACGGATATCAGGGATCGGCGATCAGCCTGCCTGCGTATACACAGCTGAGAGTCGGATTTGGTGAAAACACGATCACAGCGGCAGCGGGAAAACCCGCAATCGCATGTATCGATGGACTGGAACTTGTAACCGCGTGCAGCGACGACAGCCATGCGTCACTTCGGGCTTTCGCCGGTGAGGGTGCGCCCGCAGTCATGGCAGTCCGCGTGATAAACAGCCGCGCGCCGCATATGGAGTTCCACGCAGGCGCAGGTAAAAATGTATTTGCGGATGGAACAGCCCTTGAATTGGGCACAGCTGCTTGCAGCTATTCCGGCGTTCTGAACGGAGAAACAGCTGAAATTACGCTCGATCCTTCGGACATGCCCGCCGCGATCAGCGACCTGTATATCCACCCGCATATGAGTACACTGACCGTAAAGGGCGGAGGTGCGACGACAACGGACGGTGGAACGCAGGTCAGCAAACAGGTCGAAGCCGGACAAATGACAAGCTACCACACGTTTGGATTTACCTATCCGGGCTATTGGTGCTCCGGCTATCATAATGTTGTTGGCAATGTGGCTGGCAGCACCTATGAAGTGTCTGTCCCAGAAAGGGACTGCACGATTGAACTGGAATGGGTGCCGACTGGCTATGCGTCCTTCCTTGCCTTCCGTGTCAGCGGTGAACTGAAGAATGAGACGAAATTGGATCCTGCGCATTTCTTCAAAACAAGGAGGGAACGTGTTGTATTTGTAGATTACCAGAATGGCACAGCAGCGGTTCCGGAACTGCAGTTTGAGAATTATGCCAGCTACGGTGATCTGCTGTACTGGTATACCGAGGACGGCAAGGCATCTGAAACGAAGGATAGCCAACAGTTCTTGCCGGGGGGGAGCATCACAGAGAAGGAAAACGGCATTCAGAGCGGCACAACGCTCTGCGCTGTGGCAGATGGAGAGTATCGCCTTGTCTTTTATGCCAACGGTAAGCTGTTTGATAACGGCGGTAAATACGGCAAAAAGGTCATAGGGTCTTACGGAAACTACAGTGAACGCTGGGATGCAACGGATGGTTCGCAGCTGTTCAGCTGGAACACACAGCCGGACGGCACGGGAACCAGCTACGCGTTCAACAGAGGGATTCCCGGTAATGTCAAAAAGCTTTACGCGCAGTGGTTGGAAACAGGGAGTGTCCCGGTTAAACTGTATAATTATGTGGATTACAGTCAGGAGATCAGTTCTGCGAAAATCGGCTCTTCCTATGTCCTTCCAGAACCCTCCGGGACTCCGGATGGCCTTCGGTTTACGCAGTGGCGCTGCTATTACCGCGACCAGAACGGAAGGTATCAACAGATCGGCATGATCGCAGCAGGCGAGTCCCTAACCGTTACGGAGGATATGAAGGAAATCAATGCGGTTGCCCTCTGGCTGCCAGACGGAAAGCTGACTGTCGATGGTATAGATTATGCGTTTGAGGCTGGACACACTTCTTTCGAGTTTGATGGATGGTCGGCATACTTCCATGTTGAATCCGGCAGGCTTGAAATGGAACTGCACGGCTATACGGGCAGCGACATTTCTCTCCCGTGCGCGGCGAATGTACGCGTAATAGGCGGTGAGAACTGGATTGACGGAACACTCAGCTGTGTGGGGGAACTCTATCTCGATGAGAGTTGCGCATGGGGGGAGCATCCCAGCCTGACGATTACGGCAAAAGAGGCGGACAAGCCCGCAATACTGACGAACAAATTGACCCTTGAACGCGTCCCGCACATGACGCTGACCGCTGGTGCAAACAGCAAGGCGATCGCCAGTCTGAGCGGGAAAGAAGAGTTCAATATCGATACGGATACTACTCACTATTACGGCAGAACCAGCAGGGAAGCATCGGAGAACTCCGTAGGCGAGGGTGAGATCGGCGACATGTGGCAGCTGCGCACCGAACCGGTCATGTGTACGACGACAGTGGATGGTAACGGCGGCACGACAGCCGACGGCGCTGCATCCATTACGCTTCAGCTTGAGTATGGCGAAGACTACAACCTGCGCAGCGCTGGGTTTAAAAAACAGTACGCCGATCTGATCGGTGCAGAGGGCAGCACGGGCAATTCTTATGGCACGACGATCTGGAGCTATCCGCAGCTTGCGTTCACGCTTACATGGAAGGACCTCGGTTATCCGTACATCGCGTTCCGGGGAAGCGGCATCCTGAAAGGAGAAGACGTTCCAGCTGACAGCTACGTTGCCTATTACCGCAACAGCGACACGCTGACTGCGCCGAAGCTGGTCTATCAGAATGCCGCCAGTTATGGCGATCTGGTCTATTGGTACACATCCGAAAACGGAACAGAAACGGCAGACAGTCGCTGCTATCTGCCGGGCGAAACAGTTCAGGAGCCGGATGACACGACGCTTTTTGCTGCGTCGGTCAGTCCGGGCGAGGTCGCGCTTGTGGCGACCGGTACGACCTTCAAAAACTGGAGCCGGATCAAACGCGCCGAAAGCTGCCAGCAGCTGGTTTCCGAGGACGGCAGAGTGGTCGAAAGCTGGAACACCAAGCCGGACGGAAGCGGAACACGTTATGAGATCGGAACATACGCCATCCTGATCAAAGATTCGCCGCGCGTGCTCTATGCGCAATGGAAATCTGCGTTTACCGCGTCTGCCAGTACCGACAGCGCGGCAGGCGAGACGACACTTACCATACAGTCATCCAGCGACCTAATCGAGCCGCCGAGAAATACGGACGATAAGCCGTTTGAGCAGAGCGTCCGCGTCATTCTCGCGGCCTACCAGAACGGACGCTTTGTCAGGATGGTCTACGCGGAGGCACGGGACGGCGTAATTCGCTGCAAACTCCCGCACGGGCTGGATTACCGGAACTGCGAACTGAGGCTGTTCTTCCTGGAGGGCGGCAAGCCGTCCAGGGCGCCGGAGGACATTCAGATCGAAGCTTGAGACTGTCCGCAGCTGACAGTGCATACGCGCTGTCAGCTGCGGCACAATGGAAAGGGAGGACGACATGAGAAAATATCTGACCCTGATTCTGAGCCTATTGGCCCTCATGTGCGCGCTGTGCGTCAGCGCACTGGCAGAAGCGCCGGAGCCGGAACAGGCGGCAGGGAAACTTTACATCAAAACCATCGATGAGATCGATATTTTAGAAGCGCAGAGGCTGGCGGAAGCGCAGGATGCACAGTCACCGGTCAACACTGAAAACTGGGAAGCAGCTAAGCGCACGTTAAAACAGGGCATACGGGAAATGCAGGGCAGTATCGACATTTCGCAATACGAGATTCCCGAAGCAAGCATACTGAAATTTTACCTTGAAGCTATATTTGAAAGTCCGGAATTATTTTATGTAGTAAGCGCTTGCAGTTACACCTACATCCCTTCCTCTAGTGGCAGAATTATATCGTCTGTCTCTCCGTGCTATACGGTGAACGGAAGCGATAGGGTGGACCGGCTAACAGACGAAGATAAGCAGGAGATCAGACAGCAGCAGACTGTGTTGGAGCAGAAACTTGCGGAGATCATGCAGAAAGTCAGGAGCGATTGTTCAGACCTGACGAAAGCCATGTATCTGCACGATTACATTGCTGTGCATTGTGAATACGATTCTACGCTTACATTTCGAGACGCATACCGTATGCTGATCAATGGAACGGGCGTTTGTCAGGGCTATATGCTGGCCTACCGTTTGCTTCTGAATCGGGCTGGCGTTACCTCCAGCTGGGTGCAGAGCGACAGCTTGAGACATGTCTGGTCGCTGGTACAGCTTGACGGGGCCTGGTATCATGTAGATGTCACATGGGACGATTCGACGTGGTTCGCAAAGTCCGGGCGCAAGTATTTCTGCATCAGCGAAGAAAAAATGAAGTCTGCAGAACTTAGACATCTGGAAAAAGACGACTGGGTATATGGCACAGATGTGCAGGCAGACAGTAAAAAATACGATAACTATTATTGGCGCGATCTCGATAGTCCGATTGTGGCAGTTGGAGAAAACCTGTATTATCTGGATGGAAACCAAATCATGGAGACGAATGACCCGGAATATCAGGGAACCGCGAAAAAAACGATTTATGGGCAGTGGCGTGGATGGGGCTGCTATTCAGGATTGTCGAGTTACAACGGCAGGCTGGTCTATAACACGATGGACAAGATTTACAGCTATGATCCGGAAACGGAGCAGGAACAGGTGCTTTATACGCTTACGGACGAAGAGAAACAAATAGGCGATATTTATGGCTCCGTAGTAAATGGAAACCTGCTGCAGTATGTACTGCTGCAAAGACCGTCGCGGCCGGAAACGATATACAGCATCCAGATCAGCCCCTACATCACCGTCACGGAGGGCGGCTATGCCTATTATCTGAAGGATGGAACGCTCCATCTGAAGCGCAGCGGCACGGAAACCGGCAGCGTTATCGCAGCGTGGTACGACGGGAGCGGAAAGCTGCTTGGTATGCGGATCCTGAATCAGCAGGAACTGGATATCCCCGTGCCTGGCGCGGCAAAAACCGTGAAGATTTTCGCCGCCGCAAAGGGAAGCTATGCGCCGCTCTGTAAGGCGATAGAACTTCGTGCAGCAGGATAAAAAACCTCCCTCTGCCGTATGGGCAGAGGGAGATTTTTCATAACAAGACTTAGTTCGGTTGATTGACCAGACCGACGAACAGCGGCAGGCCGTCAATGCCGGTGATGGCGAAGACGAACGGCTTGTCGAGTGTGAAATCGATCTCATCCTCCGGCCCCATCATCGCAGTCGCCTCGACACCAAGGATGGTATAGGCCGCTGCCTCGCAGCCGTCCTCGTCGATCTTCACGCGCGCAGCGTGCTTGGCCTGCGTCAGCGCCAGCGAGTCGTTTGCGGCTGTGAGCGGCGTGAAATCAGATTTTATGCCGTCCAGCACATCTGTCATGCCAAGCTGGGCCAGCGTGTCCAGAATGTCCAGATCGGAAGAAACGTCAAATTTCGGCAGACTCAGATTGACGATTGCGCGCTGCGTCTGCGACCATTCGCCGTTCGCCAGCAAAAAGCCCAGCGTGTCCTCGTTTTGCAGCAGTTCAGCCGCGTCTACACCCTCATCCGGCTTCAGCAGCCACATCCGGCCGCTGTTCTCCAGCGAAAGCCCGATGGCCGAGAAGCCATCGCCGTAATATACCGTGTTGGAATCGCTGCTGTGCAGGAAGTCTGTGCTCACATCGCCATTCGGCGCGTGAAAGACGTCCTGCGTGGTGGCGGCGCTGGAAAATTTGTCGTGCCACGACGCGCTGTAGTAGAGCGTCGATACCAGAGCCAGAACCGTATCGGCATTCAACTCCAATTTGCCTGCCTGCTCGGTCAACAGGTTCCCGGTATGCTCATTGATCCAGCCGCGCAGTATATTGTTGTACGCGTCAGACCCCATTTCCCCGGAAAACGCGGAAGCATAAAAATCTTCCCCCAGCTTTTGGAGCGTTTCACTGTTATAGTTGTACCCATCCCTCAGCCAGATAGAGTTTGCAAGCGTGCTGGTGACGAGGCCATCGTCCCAGCTGTTTTCCGCCCAAAGCTGTGCGGCCTGCTTTTGAAGCGCGTCCAGAGACTCTGCGCCCAGTGCGTCGAGAATCTGCTGCCGTGTTTCACCGCCCGTCACAGCGGCCAGCATGGAAAGTGCCATGTAGATATTCAGCGGCGAGCACACGCGGTTTTCCTTGCCTGCGTTCTGCATCAGGGCTGGAATGCTGGTCGTGAACCAATGCGTCAGAGCGGCGGGGTCGGTCATATCTGCGGTTTTTTCCTGATAGCTTTCCCACCATGCGTCCCAGTCCTCGTCGTATTTCTCGGAGTCAAAGTTACCATTGCTGGCTGTGTACTTTGCTTCGTTCGGATACTGCGGCATGGAAACAGCAACAGGTGCAGCCAGCTGCTGCGTCGTCGGGTCGCCGATGCAGTCCAGCTGCTCCTCTGCTGCTGGGGGAGCGGAGGCGTTCGGGGTATCTGGAGTGGCCGCGCAGGCTGCCAGCGAGAACGCACACGCGGCTGCAAGTATAATCGCAAGAAGCTTTTTCATAAATGATCTCTCCTTTATCATAAAATGTGATCTGCTTTTACAGACGCAGAAAAACGATAGAAGTTGCATCCTTTGATTTTATGAATTTTGCCGACTTGCCTTTTTCCATGATTTGTGTACAATACGAATAGAGATTCTATTCCAAGGAGGCTGTTTTTATGGCTGTTGATACAGAAAAAACCATTCGCAATCAGGTTTTATACTCCATCTATGTCCGCAATTATTCCGAAGCGGGCACCTTCACCGCTGTTCAGGCGGATCTCGACCGTATCAAGGCCCTTGGCACGGACATCATCTGGCTGCTGCCCATCCACCCGACCGGTGAAAAGCATCGCAAGGGCACGCTTGGCAGCCCCTACGCCATCCGCGATTACCGCGCTGTGAACCCAGAGTTCGGCACGCTGGATGATTTCCGGCATCTGGTTGACGCCATCCACGACCGGGGCATGAAGTGCATCATCGACGTGGTCTATAACCACACGTCGCCCGATTCCTGGCTGGCAGAGCACCACCCGGAGTGGTTCTTTCACAAGCCGGACGGAACGCTCGGCAATCGCTTCGGCGACTGGTGGGACGTGGCAGATCTGGATTACAGCCACAAGGAACTGTGGGATTACCAGATCGAAACGCTCAAATACTGGGCGCGCCTTGTTGACGGCTTCCGCTGTGACGTTGCGCCGCTTGTCCCGCTGGAATTCTGGAAGCGGGCGAGGGAAGAGGTTGCGGCCGTTCGTCCCGGATGCTTATGGCTGTGTGAATCGGTCGAGCGCGGCTTCCATGTCGCAGCCCGCGCACAGGGTTTTGCAAGCCTGTCCGATGCTGAACTCTATCAGGCGTTCGACGCGGGCTATGATTACGACGTCTATCCCTATTTCCGCGACTATCTGGAGGGCAGGATCAGCCTGACGCAGTACGCCGACCGGCTCGACGCGCAGGAATGGATCTATCCCGATAACTACGTCAAGCTGCGCTTCCTTGAAAACCATGACCGCGCCCGCGCGGCCCATATCCTGCCGGACGAGAAAATACGCCGGAACTGGACGGCATTCCTGTTCTTCCAGCGCGGGCTGACGATGCTCTACAACGGGCAGGAAGTTGACAATCTGCATGTGCCGTCGCTGTTCGACAAGGACCCCATCAACTGGAACACCGGCCGTGACCAGTCCGCGTTCCTCGCGCATCTGGCGGCGATCAAGCGCGACCCGATCTTTGCGGAAGGCAGCTATACGCTCACGGCGCTGCCGCATGACGTGCTGCTTGCTGTATACGAAAAGGACGGCCGCCGCATGGCTGGCCTGTTCAGCCTGCGCGGCGAAAGCGCGCTCGTCCGCTTCCCTGCGCCGAACGGCGTGTATCAGAACTGCATCGATGGCAGCCCTGTTGAGATTTACGAGGAGCAGCTTGCCATCCATGGCGAACCCATTGTGCTTGCGTTCTGAAATTTTTTCCGGTTCCGGGAACAATCGGTGTGCAGCGCCGTCTAACCTATATCAATGAAACGGAGGAACTTCTGATGAAGAAACTGTATAAAAGCAACAACCGAATGATCTGCGGTGTCTGCGCAGGTCTTGCCGAGTACCTCGGCATCGATCCCACCGTCGTTCGCCTGATCTGGGCGGCCCTCGGCCTGACTGGCACAGGCATTCTGCTCTACATCATCGCGGCCCTTGTCATGCCTGAGAACATGGACATTCTGTAAGCTGCGGAATAGGTGTTGCTGGCCTCCTTGATCTTGCTGCGGTTGATGCGAAGCTGCTGCCCGAACTTATGGATCATGCGATTCTTTGACTGGCGCGTCAGAAACACGTCGAGGTCAATGCAGAGATAGCTGCCATGCGTGAAATCCAGCAGCGAAGGCGCAAAAAAATCACCGACGGGAATCTCGTCGATGGAGCGGCCTGCCTTTATATAGTTGGATGTAATATGGGAAATGCGCTGCAAAAACGGAACATCCGTGCTTTCTCCGCGGCAAAGAAACGTATAGAGCATGTCGGCAGTGGTTTCGTGCATCCAGCAATGCTTTATACGCCTTGCCGCGCTCAATGATCGGCAGGTCCTGCCGCCGCAGAAGATTTGTTGCGATCGCAATGCTGATGGCGTGCTGGTCATTGACGGTCAAGCGTTCCTGCTTGAGTCCGCAGTCAATAACGAAGCGCACTTTATATCAGACGATGCAGATCCCCGCTGCTGTTCCAGCACAGAGGCGCGGGGAAAAAGAAAACTTGCAATGTGCATTTAGACCGGAAAACACGGGGATTTACCAACAACTAACAAAACGGCCGGATTATAAATACCGACTGTTTTGGAACACTGGCCCGGAGCGGAACTGCTCCGGGCCGGGCTGCTTTCAGGGATTGACGACGTTTTGCGGCGTTCCGTTTAAGAACGCACGGATATTTTCGGCGGTTATCTCCATGATCCGTTGGCGGCTCTCCTTCGGAGCCCAGGAAATATGCGGCGTGAGGATGCAGTTTTTCGCCGTCAAGAGCGGATTGTCCGGCCGAATCGGCTCTGTATAGACTACATCCAGTCCCGCGGCTGCCAGCTTGCCGCTGTTCAGCGCATCTGCAACGTCTTGCTCCACGATCAGCTGTCCGCGGGCGTTGTTAAGGAGAATCGCGCCGCCCTTCATTTTTGCGATCGTTTCTTTATTGATAAGTCCCGTGTTTTCGGGCGTCAGGTTGCAGTGGAGCGACACCACATCCGACTGCGCAAGCAGGGTATCCAGATCAACATACTCGCCGACGGCATGGCCGGAATCGTTGGGATAGATATCGTATGCCAGAACGCGCATGCCCATCGCCTTTGCGATTCTGCCCTCGGCCTGTCCGATGCGTCCAAAGCCGATGATGCCGATGGTTTTGCCCGCCAGTTCAATGAGCGGATAATCCCAATAACACCAGTCGGGATTTGCAGCCCAGTCTCCGTTGTGGACAGACGCGCTGTGATGGCCGATATGGTGGCAGATCTCCAGCAGCAGAGCAATAGAGAACTGACTGACCGATGCTGTTCCATAGGTCGGCACGTTGACGACCGGAATGCCCTTTTCCCGTGCGTGCTGATAGTCCACAACGTTATAGCCCGTCGCAAGGACTGCAATCAGCCGGATATTCGGGCACGCATCAATCGTCGCGCGGGAGATCGGCGTCTTATTCATAATGACGATTTCCGCATCGCTGATGCGCTGCGCGATCAGCGGGGATTCTGTATACGATGTGCGGTCATAAACGGTCAATTCTCCAAGCGCCTCCAGCCCTTTCCAACTCAGATCGCCGGGGTTTTCCGTATATCCGTCCAATACTACAAGCTTCATAGCAGTCCATTCCTTTACCCGTTAAATTTGGCGCGTCTGCGCGCCGGAAACTCAGATTTAGCAGCCGCTGCCCAGCAGCAGAA
>ERZ772892.1371-NODE-1371-length-25775-cov-33.638103_pt1 | contig 25775 bp, 20 predicted proteins | sample MGYA00512126_ERZ772892 | MGnify/ENA primary metagenome ERZ772892 (study PRJEB29015, sample SAMEA2737697) | human gut metagenome | biome: human gut; feature: human-associated habitat; material: faeces | place: China | collected 2012 ... | reverse complement strand
TAACTACTTTAACTACTTAAAACGAATCTACTGATTCGGATTCTTCACATACCCCTGATATTTCGGAGTCAGGCCGGCCATAATCTCCTTATAGCTTATGTCCATGCGCTTGCTTATGTCTTCGGCACCCTGTCCTTCGGGATATATCGGCTTATGTATGGTCAGTGTCAGCGGATGCCATTTCACCCAGAACCATTTGTTTGTCCTTGGCAGCACGTCGAAAGAGCCGTTGATGGTCAGCGGCACTACGGGCAGCTGAAGCTCGTCGGCAAGCATGAAGGCGCCACGCTTAAACGTACCCATATGACCTGTAAACGTGCGCGAGCCTTCGGGGAACACCACCACGCTCATTCCGTCTTTCAGCGTGTGGCGTGCCTTGTCGTATGTCTCCTTTACCTTGCTCGGGCCGCGCTTGTCTACAAATATCTGGTGAGACATCTCGCAGGCAAAGCCAACGAGAGGAATCTTGCGCAGCTGGTGCTTCATCATCCATTTGAAGTTGCGTCCCAGATGACCGAATATCAGAAATATGTCGAACGAGCCCTGATGGTTGCTCACAAACACATACGACTCGTTGTGCTTCAGGTTCTCGCGTCCCACAACCTTTACCGGCAGAAACAGCACCTTAAGTATGGCTGCTGCCCACAGCTTAGGTGGATAGTAGCCCCAGAAGTGACCGTTGCCAAGCACGCAGCCCACGCTCGTGGTGAGCGACGTAAGTATGGTGAGCACGAGTATTATCGGCAGCGCGATGCATATTTGATATATTCGGTAGATGTATCTCATTGTTAGTTGTTTTTATCGTTTTTTCGTTAGAATAATATTTGCGGTTAACCTGTCTGTGATGCCTGCTGCATCTGTGGCAGCCTTGTCTGCCTCGGTGAGCGTTGTCGTGTCTGATAAGCCGGGGCGCTCTTTCCCTCGCTCGTCTTCTGATATTGCGCGGCTTGCGCTTTATGGCTGTATCGCCTTGCGTCCTTGCAGGCCGTTCGGCGTTGTTGCGGTTATGGTGTTGCAGCAGGGCTGCGGCCCTGCTGCATGTCCCTTCCTGCTGTCAGTCTTTAATCTTGGGATACTTGCGTGTCCATCCGTCCCAGCGCAGACGCATCACACCGAAGAAAGCCTCGCCGAATATGCCGCCGCTCATCTTCGACACGCCTTCACGTCTGTTGACGAATATCACGGGCACTTCCTTAATCTTGAAGCCTATCTTGTATGCCGTAAACTTCATCTCTATCTGGAAGCCGTAGCCCTTGAAGCGTATCTTGTCCAGCTCAATGGTCTCGAGCACGCGGCGCTTGTAGCACTTAAATCCCGCAGTGGTGTCGTGCACCTTGAAGCCCGTCACCATGCGCACATACTTAGATGCAAAATAGCTCATCAGCACGCGTCCTATAGGCCAGTTCACCACGTTCACTCCGCTCACGTAGCGCGAGCCTATGGCAACGTCGTAGCCCTCGTCGTGGCATGCCGAATAGAGGCGCGGCAGGTCGTTGGGGTCGTGACTGAAGTCGGCGTCCATCTCGAATATATAGTCATATCCGTGCTCCAGGGCCCATTTAAAGCCCGTTATGTATGCCGTGCCCAAGCCCAGCTTGCCGCTGCGCTCAATGATAAACAGACGGTCGGCAAACTCGCTCTCCATCAGTCGGTGAACTATAGCCGCGGTGCCGTCGGGCGAGCCGTCGTCTATCACGAGAATATTAAAACATTTTTCAAGCGAGAACACCGCCCTTATAATCTTCTCGATGTTCTCTTTCTCGTTATACGTAGGTATAATGACTATGCTGTCGCTTTTGTTCATGTCCTGAATGTCTTTTGTTTATGCGTGCTATATATGTCTTGTCTCCCTCCGGCTGGCGTCGTCATGGAGCCTTCAACGTTGTTGTCTTCTTCTTCAGATAAATCAGCTCTCAGTAGTGTCCGTGCGTCCTGTCTCCCCGGTCAGTCCTGTCTGCCGCTTATCTTATTGCAGAGATAATGCAAACCGAGAGCAGAATCATCAAGCTTGCTTGAATGTTATGCCTAGATGCCGCTTATCTTATTGCAAAGATAATGCAAACCGCGAGCAGAATCATTAAGCTTGCTTGAATGTTATGCCGAGATGCAGCTTATCTTATGCAAAGATAATGCAAATCGAGAGCAGAATCATCAAGCTTGCTTGAATGTTATGCCTAGATGCCGCTTATCTTATTGCAAAGATAATGCAAACCGCGAGCAGAATCATTAAGCTTGCTTGAATGTTATGCCGAGATGCAGCTTATCTTATGCAAAGATAATGCAAATTGGCATAACTACAAAATAAAAATTTGCCAACGGAGCCATTATTTTTCGTCTTTGCCTTTTAAAATGACGTTTTTCAGTCAATTTGCTTTATTACATCACGTTTTGCGTAACATTATTTATGACTTTTTTATCAATCGCAATACCATAAACCATAGCCGCCCCGTAGTCCGCAACATTGACATGAGAGTTATTTCTTATCCCCAATAGCCCGATTAATATTTGTCAGCTCCCCAGTCTGGTCGCCTTTTCACGTCCATACATTTGCGTCATAAAAACAACCTCGAAAAATCGTAAGTATTTGCGTTGTTTTATGTTTTAAATTGAAAGATTGTGTCTTTGTATATGGCTTCTTGTTAAGCAAACTCAATGCTTTTACTTCTAAACTGTAAACGGCTGAGTTTTGCCTCGTAACTCGGCCACTTTTGCATCAAAAGTCATAGGTTTTTTATGCGTAAATTATAGGTTTGTTTTTGGGAAATAATAAGGTGGATAGTTAAGAAGACGGAGAAACACAGCTTGAGGTCAGAATAGACCAAGATACGGTATGGCTTAATGCCTATCAGATAGCCGAACTGTTTGGGCGCGATTCAAAAACAATCCGTAAGCATATAGCCAATGCCATAAAAGAAGAACTTGCTGGCGAAGTGGTTGTCGCAAATTTTGCGACAACCACAGAACATGGTGCGATAAAAGGTAAAAGCCAGACACATGATGTACGTTTTTATAACCTTGATGTCATCATCTCTGTCGGTTATCGGGTCAAATCAAAAAAAGGTGTGGACTTTCGCCGATGGGCAAACAAGGTGCTGAAAGAATATTTAATAAAAGGCTATGCCGTCAATAAGGCCCTGACAGAACAACGCTATACGGAGCTGAAGCAGCTTGTTACCTTATTGGGCAGAGTATAGCTGCAACTCTCTTCTTATGGTTTATGGCAGGTAACGGCATTCTCTATAATCCTGACGGCACGAAGCGCATTGCCGACAACACTCTTGTTGCTCTTACGCTGATGATAGCCGAGAGTCGTACTGAAGAAAAGGACGTGATGGTGAAAGTAGTTGTAAACCTGATAAACAAGAATAATTATGAGTAAGACAAACTACAAACGCTTGGGCGGATTATATCAGTGAAGTGGAGAATAAGAACAACACGCATTTTTTGCGTATTGATAGAGTGAAACATCTTGTTTTTTTGTTCTTTGGATGTGATTATTTCCATAGACTATTACATGAAAAGCCAGTGCGTTACGCAATTTCGCATTTAGGCAAATAAGGTGCCGGCAAAGATAATATTTATTGTTACGATGAATAGTACATTACATTAAAATTGAACTATTATTTTTGAGAATGTTAGATAGTCTTGATTGAAGAGAAATATGGCGTTGAGCATGACGGGGGACAACAAAGAAAATTAATGTGAATTGTTGTCAATAAGTTGTATAGTGATAAATTTGATGTTTTCTAAGTATATTCGCCAACAACGATTAGTAGAGATATAATTTTTTACAATCCTTTTAAGAATGAACCACATAATATAAGAATTAATGAATTTATTAATAATAAAATTTTTATGTTTTATTATAATCTTCTCATATTTAATCACTATTTTTGCAAAAACTAATTATATCCTTTTAAATCAATATGGCAAACAAAAACATACAATCTGTAGAACCTAATATTGCTGACTTAGCTAACGGATGGCTAAAATCATATAAATTAAATTACAAATTAGAGCAAGAAGCACTTAATCCTGAAATAGATAAAGCACTTGCTGATTATTTTACCAAAAATGGCGGTAGTGGAGCTAACCGTCCAGACGCAAAATTACTCTTGCGAGACAAGAAACTTAAAGATTATCCAGTTTTAATAGAATATAAAGGTTATAAAGATCGTCTTGTAAAACTTGACGCTAATGGGTATGTAGAGAATAAAAATAAAAAAAATGAATGGCTATTCAAAAATATAAATTCGTATGCAGTTAATGGTGCCGTACATTACGCAAATGCCATTCTGCATCTAACAAATTTTACGGATATTATAGCTATTGGTGTAACCGGATATAAAGATGAGTTTGGTAAATTACAACATGAAATAGGCGTATACTATGTTTCCAAAAACAATTTTGGAATGGGACAAAAGGTCGGAGATTATTCTGACTTGTCATTTTTAGCACCTAAAAATTTTGATGCCTTTATTGAAATTGTCGAGTCTCTAAATCTTACTCAAGAAGAAATAGACAAAATAAAAGAACAACGGGAAAGAGAAATATCAATTAGTCTAACCAAACTGAATAATGATATTTATCAGAATGAAAAAGGTTTAGGAGAAAATGACCGTATTTATCTGGTCGCAGCTTCTATTATAGCAACTCTGGGGATTCCTGGTAAAGTAGTTCCTCTTGAAAAATCCGATTTAAAGTCTTCATCTGAAAAAGGTAATACAGATGGAGACATAATAATAAGAAAAATAAAAGCTTTCTTGAATGAAAGAAACTTGCCGGAAGGTAAAAAACAACTTATTATAAGAACCCTCGAAAACACTCTTACTACAGACAATATCAATAAAGTAGAAAATGGTGAGAGCCAGCTGAAAAGAGTCTTCACCAAAATTATTGATGATTTAGGGATATATTATAAAATTGGCCTTACGACTGATTTCACAGGTAAACTTTTTAATGAAATGTATAGTTGGCTTGGCTTTACACAAGACAAGCTTAATGATGTAGTGCTTACTCCTTCTTATGTAGCCAAATTGTTAGTAAAACTTGCTCGTGTAAATAAAGATTCGTATGTTTGGGATTTTGCTACCGGCTCGGCAGGATTATTAGTTGCAGCCATGAATGAAATGCTAATTGATGCAAAAAATAATATAACATCTCCTGATGAATTAGCGAAAAAAGAAATAAATATAAAAGCCAAACAATTGTTAGGTATAGAATTGCTCCCAAGTGTGTACATGCTTGCTATCCTGAATATGATTCTGATGGGAGATGGCAGTTCTAATATTCTAAATGAAGACTCTCTTAAAGATTTTGACGGAAGCTATGGATATAGCGATGAAAAAGACAAGTTTCCTGCTGATGCTTTTGTGCTTAATCCACCATATTCTGCAAATGGCAATGGAATGAACTTTGTAGAAAAAGCTCTTAGTATGATGAGCAGAGGATATGCAGCAATCATCATACAAGGTTCAGCAGGTTCTGGTAAGGCTATTGACTATAATAAGAGAATTTTGAAAAGAAATACTCTTTTGCAAGTATAAAAATGCCAGCAGATTTATTTATTGGGAAATCAAGTGTCGAGACCTATGTTTATGTTTTCCGTGTAAACGAAGCGCATAAAAAAGACGACATTGTTAAGTTTATCGACTTCTCAAATGATGGTTATACACGCACAAACAGGAAAAAAGCAAGTTGTAATTTGCGTGATACAGATCATGCAAAAGAACGTTATGAAGAAGTAGTAAACCTCGTTCGATTTGGAAAAAGTAAGCTACATTATTTTACAGAAAAAGAATATTACGAAGGTACGATAGACCCTGAAAGCGGTAAAGACTGGAATAAGACAGCTCCTATTGATACTAAACCTACTTTGCAGGATTTTAAGAAGACTGTAAGCGATTATCTTGCTTGGGAAGTATCAATGCTTTTGAAAAATCAGCTTATAGAAAAAGATCGCTTGGGAAAATAAATGCCTCACTTAATAGAATGTTGCGGACGGTTAAGTGGGGCGAATACAAGACAAGCGAATTGTTTAAGCCGCAAAAAATAACAAAAATGTTATCTAAGGAAGATTTATCAGATCAATTTTGCTTTCCTGCATATTCTTCCGAAACGACTAATAACGGAATAATAGGATATACTAATACTCCTGAGTTTATTTGTGATGAAACGCATCCTGTTTATATTACATTTGGAGATCATACAAGAACATTTAATATTGCGACAAATAGTTTTTCTGTTCTTGATAATGTAAAAGTGCTTTTACCGACAATTAGTAATATCCATTGTTTGTTATGGATTATTACCGCTTGGCAGAAACAGATACCAAATCTTGGATATGCGCGCCATTGGAAAATCGCTAAAGATTGTGTGATAAAACTTCCTACTCAAAATAATGAAATTGATTTCAATTTTATGGAATCATTTATGGTAAAGCTGGAAGCTGAGTGCTTGGCTGAGCTGGAAGCATATTTATCTGTAACAGGATTGAACAATTATAATCTAACAGATGAAGAACTAAAAGTTTTAAAGAATTATGATAATTTGCCATTTAAAGATGTTCCTGTCCCGGATTTGTTTGAAGTAAATAACGCAAGTAATATCCTTTCAAAGGATATAGTAGAAAATAGTGGAGAATATCCATACTTGTGTGCAAGTGCTGACAATAATGCTGTAAGCACTTATATTTCTTATGATAAAAAATATATGGATAAAGGTAACTGTATCTTCATTGGAGGAAAAACATTTGTCGTAACTTATCAAGAAAAAGATTTCTTCTCTAACGATAGTCATAATTTAACATTGCGGTTAAAAGAAGAATCAAAAAGGAGTAAGGATATTCAACTTTACATTGCAACATGCGTTAATAAGAGCTTAGGTCACAAATATTCTTGGGGAAATAGTATTAGTAACAAAAAAATTAAAAATGATGTTATTTCGTTACCATGTTTAGGAGAATGTATTGATTATGATTCAATGCCAGTCTTAATTTCCGCTATAAAAAAGTTGGTTATAAAAGATGTTGTTTTATATGCAGATAAAAGAATAAAAGCTACAAAAGAAATTATAAAATAAGGAGTAATATTATGGAAAATCAAATAAAACAGAATATTATAGAATGCCGGAAGGTTGTAGAAGATATTCGTCTTTCCATAAATAATGGGAAATGTGTTAGTTGCTCGACTTCCACATGTAAACATTTATCAAGTCTGAATAATGCACTCAAACAGTTGGCTGAAAATATTAAACTTGATTTACCAATAGAATCACAGCAAATACAAGAATATTTGTCAAGGTTAGTTGGAGTTCCACGAGTTAATCCTTTTGATTTTGGAGCTATTATCGCTATAATAAATATAATTCAAGCAAGATATAATCTGACAAACAACAGTAAACAAAAGAAAATCTTTATCAGCCATTCGTCTAAAGACAAACATATTGTTCAAATATTTGTTGATGACATTCTGCAATTAGGAATTGGACTAAAGCCAGAACATATATTTTGTACCTCTATTGAAGATATGGGGATAAAGAATGGAGAGGATATTAGAAGACATATTCACGACAATATAAAAAATGCAGATTATTCTATTCTGCTTATATCCAAAAACTATAAAAAGAGTGAAATATGTTTGAATGAAATGGGTGCTGTATGGGCATACGATAACAAAGTTAGGTTTTACTTGTTGCCTGATGCTGATTTTGATAGTATTGGATGGTTATGTGATACAAGGATAGCAGAAAGAATAGATAGTTCTATTGCTTTAGATGAATTACATGAGCAATTACAAAAATATTATTCTTTACAAAATACATCCATTACAAGTTGGAGTAGGCAGAGAGAAAAATTTCTTCAAGATATAAAACGTATTTAATTATAATTCTGTATGTTTCAAGCAAATGTATATAAAATGATAATCTATGAGAAAGTTATTAAATATGGTACATTCGTTTATGACGGATGTTGATAGAGTAGAATTAGAATTAAGTTGGATTAGAAAACTATGGTATGTAATAGTGCTGATAGTAACAAGCATTTACGTCTTGTGTAATTTCCCTGAACTAGTAGATTTTACCTTCTTCGACCAGTTTAACGGAAAGAACTTAATATTCATTCTGTGGTTGTTATTAATATTAATACCCTTATTTGATAACTTTGAAGGTTTCGGAATTCGTTTTAATACGCATAAAATGATAGAGTCAAATAAGATTTCGAGTCAATTGGCTGATGATGTATTGAAAAGAGGTCCTAAAGGCTACGATGAATTAACGAAAGAATGGGAAACATCTCAAAAGGAAAAAAAGGATGAATAATTATTATAACCGGGTATTAGCTCGTAAATATATAAAAGAAGTAATCGAAGATGGTCTACAAAAGGCAAAAGACAGAAATCTTTCTTCGGAGGTTTGTAATGCTTGGATTGAATATTCAAGAAGAATGGTGGAATTAACAACCAAAGATTATAACCCATCAATACTTCTAAACTATTTAAGGGTCATAAACAATACGTTTACATCTTCTCATTCACCACTAGATAAGTTAAATATGTGTTTAGAATATCTAATTGGCATTTTTAATTTATTATAAAATAGATGTATCAACTGCTGTTTTACAGATATCATGATGTTGAGATTAGGGTAGTGTTTCACTAAGTGTGTCTGAAGCAAGTCTGCCTTAGGAGTGATGATGCAAAGTTAATGGATCATTTTGTATATTAGTCAAAATCATCGTTCTTTTATTTATCCGTCCGACAATACAGGCTTTGTAGAAGAGCCGTTCCTCAAATATGACTGCTCCTACACTGAAAGCCAAAAGATATCCGGAGGAGAAACTCATTTTCTGATAATGGTGAACTGATAATTTGAGCATCCTAAAAGATTAAAGAAAGGGTCGTATCAAGCTCTGTATTGAGTAATGATACGACCCTTTTTGTATTATATAGTTACAATCTGCAACTTGTGGGAGTAGTCATTTTAGCTTTGACACGCCCTCATTTTTCGATTCATCAGACACACTTTTTGAGAGAGTATCGAAAAAAATTATCGGAGATGATTTATATATTTTTATCATTCCTTTTTCAAGGGGGATTAATCCCCCTTATAATTTTTGAATCCTGAAGTGGTACATCAAAATGGATATACAATAATAAATCGTTTTCTATAAGCAAGTTTAATGTGGCTGTCAAGTAGCCTTCAAAAATCGATTGCCTCCATATCATGCAGATAATGAATGTCAATAATTGATTTCACATACTCTTCATCTGGTTTAAACATTTTCACCAATCGACCATCATCATAATTAAAATACAGCGTTATATGCAGTTTCGAAGAAGCTGAAATAATTCTTGCTATAGTTTCTTTGTTTGGTAGACAATGGCGGTTTATTCCATCAGCGCTAATAATATACTTTTCACATTGTATCATCTTAAATAGAGCCAAGCTATTATTTGCGACACTTCCATGATGCGAAAGCAAGACCGCATCGCAATGCAGTTTGTTTGCTTCACTATATCCCAGTTTAGATAATGAGTGCATTATAACTGATGGTACTGAGTCTGAAAGCCATAAAATTCTTTTCCCCGCATACTCAAACAATGCGGCGATACTACTGGCATTCTCAACACTCGTGTCTTCTTGAAAATATTCTATATTAAAATCATTAAGTAATGTTGCATAATCATCAACAACATTACCCGCTTCAACACTAACCTCATTTGTTTCAGACTTACACAATGGACGATTGTTTGAGTATTTTTCCCTAAGCAGGTTCAGTTTGCTCTCATCAGGGGAAAGGATAGTTACCATCATTCCGTCAATGCTGAAAGACATCCCTTCTATAATATCACACAAATCTAATGGGCTATGTAACTGGATGTATTCATAGACCTTATCCCCTGAGACTATGCCACATGGTACTCCATTCTTATTATCAGAGGTTTGTTCTACATCATACTTTCTTGGTGGATTATATATCCACCGACTAACAACATTCCTCAAAGCACTATCTTTTTGAATATCTTTTATGAATTTACTAGCTCCGCCAATGTGGTCATCATGAATATGGGACAAGAACAAAGCATCTATCTGTTCTGAACTCCCAATAATATTTGAAATAACACCTTTCAACACTTGGGTATAAGTCTTAGAGTACCCCATGTCAAGAAATATGTTACAACACCTACCACTTTCACCCTCATATTGTAGATGAAACGCATCTCCACACTTTGCCTTGTAACAAAATAGTCTCATATCACACACACTTATATGTTCTGAGGACACCTTCCGGAACATTGTTATTATCCAAATAATATACTCCACATGGGGCATATACGCACAGACATCCCATTCCTCCACTTATATATACCCGCTTTTCCCCCCGCACAATCCACAAAATGGCTAGCCCACTTTGCTTCAGGAACCGTAAAAGAGGCTCTTTTTTAACTAAAATTTGGTTGGCCCCGTATGTTAAAGCCACAAGGTTGCCATCTTTATCCAGATATTGACCGTCATGTGAATCATACTCCATGCCCATACCTTCGAATAATAACCTACACGGAATGCTATATTTGTTGATTGTACCTGACTTATCATTTTCAATATGTCCGCAGGCCCGCTCGCAAGAATAATAATAGGGAACATTTAGTCCATCTATTGAATTTGCCCAACCTTGTAGGTTCCTATAAACGTCTTTATATGCTGGTGACCAGTATTTTTCCCTGTTCACTAGATATTGCCAGTCGTCGGTCGGTAATTCCACGTCATCCCATAAATTCCTACCATCTAAAGATTGTATTGCCTTCTCTTTGTCTTGTTGCTTTATGAGGATGGCATATGCAGCCAAATATACATCATGCTTTAAGAGTTTAGGTTCATATTTTCCCTTACCAATGTCTTTGGGCTCATCCCACCTCCTAGAGTTATTTAGGATCAACCATTCTATGTTGTCATCGTCCAACTTTTGGATTAAAGAAACTGGATTTGGCAAATCTCTAGTCATAGATGCCCATGATTCATGTGTACCAGCGTACTCCCAGTTATCAAACTGTTCTTCATTATACCATTCGTGGACTTCTGCCATTATGCTATCATTCGCATCCTCACTTTCAACGCTTTTTACTCTTGCAATCATTGAAGGATTAATATTCCTCAGAAAAGATTGCCACGTTCCGTGAAACAGCTCATATCCCCCAGAACCCTCGTTTGCATAATCATCCTCATATTTATAATTATCAGCCAATATCCCCATAATCTCATAGAAGGCTATCCACTGATATTTTTTTCCTATGCGGTCTATTCTATTATTCGAATTTCGGAAAGTCCAGTCCTTTGCAAAACAATCGTAATCACCATGCAAATTCACATCAAAGCCTAATTCATAGGCTCTCTTAACAACCCAATTTCTAACCCCTTCAGTTGGGAATCTGACAAAATAATGTTTCTTCAAAGACAATTCCCTTACTTTAAAAGGAATCATCACATCGTATAAAGCCATTTTCTGCTCTTCCGACATTAACTTTTCAGCCTCATTATAAATAATTTCGAACAGAGTGTCGTCTTCGCTAGCATTCTTTAGCTCATTTTGCCTATTTAAGATTAAAACTGCTTTCCTTTCACATATTTTTATGGCCAGTTTCTTCATATTTCCTTTAAACAGACGTAATGCTTTATCAAATTTTTTTTCATCAGAAATTGGTATTGGATAAAAGTGTTCGATAGTTGGCATAGCAATCTTATTCCAAAAATCCGCTAACAGACCCTTTACCGATTCCCAAATCATGTTTTGCTCCGAACCTTTTCTTTCCTTGAAGTCTGGTGCATCATAATCAATATGAAGGTAGTTAACTTCATCATCGGTAGGCCATGTAGGGAGTATGCTCGTATATGGCGGACGGACCTTTTTCATATCAACAGCAGTTATATCCCCCCTATATTTGGCGTATTCAACAATATTTCTTGCATAGTCTCGCAGTAGAATATTTTTTGGTGGGTTATTATGTTTGAAGATGGTCTCATATACATATCTTGCAAGTTTCATCAGCCCATCGCGTGATGAAGTCCGCAATGCGACCCCGTAAGCCACAGCATACAATCGTTCATAGATATACATATCATCAACATTTTCAAATTGGCGTAGTGTTTCAATCAATACTTCTACCTGCTCAGAAAGAAGGTTAACAAGAGCTTTTGTAGCCTCATCTCTGTGTTTGATATATGTTGATGACAGCAGCCAACAAAGCATAATGGCAGCTAATCTGGTCGATTCGGAATCTGCTTTTACAGATACATCTTCAGACCATGCCCAGTCTATCAATCTTCGCAGAGGATTGGCACATCTGTTATCATCATATTCTGCGCAATCATTGAAAAAGAATTGGAACATGCCATCACGCTTTGGCATGGTAAACCTCATCATTAGTGCATGAAAATAATCAGCATTAAACGGGTGATTAGGAATAGTAGAAAGTTCTACTAGTTTATTATACCAATAATCAGAATTTATATTACAATATCTGGAGCCTAGAAACTGCCTTATAGTTTCCTTGTCAACGGATTCTATTGTGCGCCAACACAAACTATTTATCTCGGCCTCAGAAATTGTATTAAGACATGTATAATATACTTTTTCAAACTCATCTTCTGGAATTAAACAAATGATATCTGTCATCTCATGAGCAAATCTCTCGGGGATTAAGATAGCCATGGCTTCAAGAATTCCTTTGAATGCCCAATGCTTGTCTACAAAAATGGAGTGTAAAGTTTTGTCTGAATTTATGTTTTTTGCAAACGATTCCCAGTCTTGAAACTTATTGACAATTTCGCGTGCAATTATAAAATCACTGATTCTCTGATAAGAGAAAACAACACCGTCGATATTTTCTTCATCAAATGAATACTTCGTTTTAAGCAGCAAATTGTTGTCTATTAGATCTGCGAGCAAATTATGACAAAAAGGAAATTGTTGTTGCAATAATGAATCTGCATCTTTTATATTCAGAAGATTATATTTAGCCTCAAATATAGGGAATGCCAGCAGCTTAACTGCCGCACTGACAACATCCCTATATTTATATTCGGGTCTCTTTTCGGCAAACTTCTTATCCAAATTCTTGAAGTACTGACTAAACAGTGATGAAACGCCATTGAATCCTTTAGGAAAATCTTTCTCTCCAGAGGCTTCAAGTGTATCGCAAATTATCTTCAAGAATAAAGGGTTACAAAACTCAGGTGTCAGGATGGGAACATTTGGTAAGTTCAACTCATACGCCAAACAGAACTGTCTTACCGCCTCATATTCCAGACCTTTAAATCCTTTATGCTCAATAACTGTAGCTCCTAAATCAGTTTCCACCCCATTGGGAATAACATCATCAAAGTATGTATCACGCACTGATACCACTAAACCTATCGCGGGATAGTCTTTAAGAGTTTTGATAAGTCCAGAAAGTCTGTCTTTCCATAATACGGCCAGAGGTCCTTCATTCAGCGCATCAATCATAAGAAGTGCCCTTGAACCTACTTGGGTTCCTATCTGATTGAAACTGGATAGGAATTCCCGGAAAGTACCCACAAAGCCAATTTTTGAAGTAATGGTTGTTTCATAAGTCTCTTCAGCAAAGTCTGTTCCTAAGAACAACAAAGTGGGCAGACCATCATCGATTCTCTTACTGGCAACATCACCTAACAAATGCGACTTTCCACAACCAGCTTCACCCTTAATTATCAAATAGGGATTGTTTGCTAGATTAATATTTAATTTTTCAAAGTTTTCAGTGAATGAATATAAATCTTGAGATATTTCTAATAATCTGTCTTCATCATCCTTGAGTTCTTTCCTTACATTATCATCTTTTTTTGTCGAGGAATAATCAGAATAAATTCTATGTCTAACTTCCTCTAATTCATTTTTGAGAGATTCCACACGTTTCATCAAACTAGATAAATCAATGATAGCATCTACATGTTGATCCAGATTTGACAATGCTACAGTAAAATCGTCTCGAATTGCTTTTAGATGAGACTCTAGCTGACCTATTCTATTGGAATCTTTTCTTGTTCTATAGCTTTTTTCTGTTAACCAGGAATCTATATTCCTGTACAACAAATCAAAATATGTAGGTGTTTTTGCCACGCAATCAAAATACTTAGCAGTTCCTGTCTTCACATTGACTTTCTGACAATATCTGGGCCCCAAGTTTGCTACGGAATCTTCAACATTGTTTTTTAATGTCTTATGTCCTAAACCATGATGTCCGAGGAATGCGAATGGCATTTTCTTCTTATACTCTTCTTCCAGCAGTTTATTGAAGGAGATCAACCTCTGAGCACTTATTACCTTTCCGCGCTCTTCGTCAGTGTACCTAATGAAGATTCCATTTAAATACAACTCCTCACAAGCTTCTATAAAAATACCGGAACCTGACATTCCGATAATTGTATCTTCACTATAATCATCATTTGTAGAAAGCTGGAATACATTTTCTGTTGTATCTTCATGAAGGTAAGTCATTCTGATCATTGCCAAGGATGACTCTCCATTTTCGTTATTCTGATCAAGAGTTGCCATAGGGAATCCTTTACTCACGGCTTCGTCAGTTCCAAAAATTTTATCAACTACGTACACCGATGGAAGGTCAGAGACTACCGATGTAAGCTCTCGTTTATTAATAATAATTATACCGGCATCATCTACGGGATGTAGCAAGATGCTTTGCTTAACAGGGGTGAGGTATTCGTATGTACTGGTATCGGGGTTATAAATTCTTAACGATACCCTACCTTTTTCCCCCAACTTCGAAAGGCAATGTTTAGCTGTCAAAACATATGCTACCCCAGATAATTTCCTATCGGTATAAAGAACGCCAGTTCCCAACTTTTCTTTTGAGGGGTCATCTTTATGTAATTCAACTGTTAACTGTGTTATTAAATTAAGACATGTATCCGTCATAAGCATTTATGTCATTTTTTTACATCATCTCTTGAAATCCAGTATTGTTTCACGGAGTGTGTCTGAAGCAAGTCTGTCTTAGGAGTGATGATGCAAAGTTAATAGATAATTTGGTATATTAGTTAAAATCATCGTTCTTTTATTTATCCGTCCGACAATACAGGCTTTGCAGAAGAGCCGTTCCTCAAATATGACTGCTCCTACACTGAAAGCCAAAAGATATCCGGAGGAGAAACTCATTTTCTGATAATGGTGAACTGATAATTTGAGCATCCTAAAAGATTAAAGAAAGGGTCGTATCAAGCTCTGTATTGAGTAATGATACGACCCTTTTTGTATGATAGTTACAATCTGCAATTTATGGGAGTAGTCATTTCATATTAATTCTGATCCTTTCGATTCAGTCTTGTCATGGCAGTATAAGATATCTGTATATCCTTGGCTAAGTGATGACGATCTATTATGTTGAAATTTATTTGTCGGAAGCAAGTATTGGATATGCCAAAAGATTTTATCTACTTTATAATGAGTGGCTTACAATTCACCCACAACTTGTGGGTGAAATTACAAGACTGTGCTATCTGGCGTATTCCTTGGGGGCATCATAGATATATCATAGACAAATGTTTCAAGGAGCCTGATAAAGCCATGTTCTTTGTGCGAAAGACACTCGAAAACGGTTGGAGCAGGAATGTCCTTCTGAACTTTATGGACACAGTTCTTTACGAACGGCAGGGGAAAGCCATTACTAACTTTAAGGCGTCACTGCCTGTTCCGCAAGATAACCTTGCGCAGGAAATGACCAAAGACCCGTATAAGTTCGATTTTCTTACAATGACCGAAGGATATCGTGAAAAGGAATTAAAAGATGCGCTGGAGGTGAATATCCGCAATTTCCTTTTGGAGCTTGGGACGGGCTTTGCTTATATGGGCGTGAATACCGATTCATGATAGGGTAGACCGAAAAGTTTGTTGACATGTTGTTCTACAATCTGAATTTACGTTGTCATGTGGTTGTCGAAATAAAGACCGGAAAGTTTGAATCGGAATATATCGGGCAGTTGGGAACATACGTCGCTGCCGTGAATCATCTGCTGAGAAAAGAAATTGACAATCCTACGCTGGGACTTCTGATATGTAAGTCTAAAGACAATGTGCTGGCTCAATATGCCTTGGAATCGTCAAATCAGCCAATAGGTATTTCAGAATATGAACTGTCAAAACTCTATCCGACAGACTTTAAAGGAACATTGCCGAGTATCGAGGATATAGAAAATGAATTAAAATAGTTAGCATGGGCAGACTGAGCGATTTATATAAAACCATGGAAACCCTTCGGAAAGAAGGACTTATATATCGAGATATTCAATGACTACATATGACAATAAATAATTTGCTGAACGTCAAATCCCGTGATGAACTGCGCGAATGGCTGATGCAGAATCATGATAAGAAGCCGGAATGTTGGGTGGTGGTGAAACGTGGAAGACCTATTGACGACGGCACGTTCTGGTATATAGATGCTGTAGAAGAGGCTATGTGCTTCGGATGGATAGACAGCACGACAAAGAAGCTGGCAGACGGGGTGACGGCACGGAGGCTGTGCCCGAGAAAGCCGCGCAGCAACTGGTCGGAACTGAACAAGGAAAGATGTCGCAGGATGGAACGGCTCGGGCTGATGACTGATGCCGGCAGAGCCGTGTTGCCGGATATGACGGACAAGGGCTTTGTGATAGACGATGATGTAATGAAAGAATTGAAGTCGGACCCTGTGGTGTGGCATAATTTCTGCCGCCTGCCCGAGCTGTATAAGCGTGTGCGCATTGACACCATACAGATAAAGAAGCGTCAGCCCGAGCTGTTCAGAAAGCGGCTTGACAAATTTATAGAAAACACCCGAAATGGCGTCATGTATGGTGAGTGGAACGATAACGGCAGACTGCTGATGTAAACAGTTAACGTTTACCTGTTTGAGCGTCAAAAAAAGTTCTGCAAAAGGCATCCGCAATACAGAAAAAATCTATAACTTTGTCATCGTTGGTTATTGTTTATATAAAAGCATTGATTCCGGTTTTTGGGTGTTCTTTCTGGCAGACAATGACTTTAAAAAGTAGAAAGCGCCAGGGAGAATAAGGCCTATTGCAACTTGATTGGGATGAAGAATATAAAGTTTCTCTAATGTATTGAAGTATGGAAGAAAATAATATAATTATCTATACCGCAGCGGATGGGCTGTTATGAATTTTTTAAGATATGAGTTATGAAAAAAATATTTCTACTTTTATATTTGTGTGTTATTCTCAGTAATATCGCCATATCACAGAACATAATGGATGTGAAACAATATTCATTTAGGTCATTAACTTATAATGATACACGTTCTTTCAGGATTGCTTTACCTGCTTCGGTTTATCCAAATGTAAAGTATAATGTGCTGTTTGTCCTGGATGCAGATTATACCTTTGATGTGATTGCTTCGACAGCCGTTTATTTACAGACCTTTGACTATATTCCTCCAACGGCAGTTGTAGCAATCGACTATTCAACTCCCGGAAATAGAAATGATGTAGGATACGACTTGTCCGGCAACAGTCTTGATTCAAGTGGAGAAATGTTTTATAAATATGTTAATACCGATTTGGCAAAGGAAATAGACAGAATTATTCCAACATCAGGTTTTAATACGTTAGTTGGCCATTCATATACGGCAAGCTATCTGAACTATTATATCGATGCAGGGAATGATAATATGACGTCATATATTCTATTCTCGCCTGAAAAGATGGAACGGATGCCTGGCTTTGAAACCAAGTACAAGACAAAGAGTCCGAGTGTCCGCATAATTACAGCTATGGATGATACTGAAGAAAGACAGACTTTTGGCAGGAATTTGTATGAGAACTTTCAGAAAATGAAATATGACGTTAAGCTTCACAGTATTAAAGCTGACCATATGTCTGTAATTCCGGCAGGGATTATGCAAGCCTTGACAAGCTTGTATGACAAATATTACAATATAGACAGTATATACGCTGCCATAGAACGTTCGGACTGTCCTTTATGGGAGACTTTTACAAGCATAAATGAAAATAACAGAACTCTTTATAAACAAGAATTACCAGTTTCAGGCTCATGCATTTCTGCTTTCTTGTGGACGGCCATTCAAAAAGACGAAAAAGAATCAATAGACAAATTACGCGTTTATTATAAGAAAGCCTTGGAAAGTGAAAACTCTGATCCTAATGCATTAGGCGTTATGGGAGATCTGATGAATAAGCTTGGCTTATGGAAAGAGGCAGATTACTACTTGCAACGATGTCTGGACAGATATAAAAAATTGAAACAAGAACATGAAACACTGTATTGGAGAAGAGTGTACTCATTGAATGTCTTACCTAAACTCGGGCAATATAAAAAGGCATGGAAGATATTAGAAGAAGGGAAAAAGATATATCCCGATGATAAAGCTGTATTCTGTTATTATCAAGGAGTGTTATCAATAACAAACGATTTTCTTATAAAGAAAGGCATAGAACAATTGAAAATTGCACTGAAATATCCCGATGTACTGAAAAATAATTTTGTGAACTTGGATGAAGCAGAAGCTCTTTTGAAAAAAGGAATATCAAAGGAAAAAGGTGTAATGCCATAGATTCTCCAATTAGATAAGAAAAATAAGTAAAATTACAAATGAATACGGGTAATCATACTCCATTAATTCAGAATATTGTCAAGGTTTGACTAGACGTAAGAATCTAAAATCTTGATATATGGTTTTGATTTAAAAAAATAATGCTAACTTTGCAGTTAAGCATGCATTGGCTTGCGGAAAATCTTGAATTTAAGATAAAAATATGATAGAGCAAGTTTTGATAAAGAATTATAAGTCGATAAGAGACTTGTCGCTGCCGTTGAACAGACTTAATGTGCTCATTGGTTCAAACGGTGCGGGCAAAAGCAACTTTATTTCATTCTTTGAACTGATTAAGGCTATCTATGAACAAAGGTTTGGAAGCTATACGTTGTCAAAGGGTGGTATAGATAATTTGTTGTATCATGGAAGAAAGAAATCCGCGTCAATAGAAGGATTGATAGATTTTGATAATACCAATGCTTTCTTTTTTGAGATAAAGCCGGCACAGTCGAACAAAGGCTATCTTGAGAATACCGGCGACTATTTTAATTGTTATCAAAGCAAGATAAAAGATTATCCGCAGTGGAACAAAACATTATGGGATTCTGCCGTGGAAGAATCTTCGTTGGCATATAACACTAAATGGAGAGCAGCCTATTTGAGGACTTATTTAAAAAGTTTTATGGTGTATCATTTTCACGATACAAGCTTCACTTCTCCTATGCGTGGTGACTGCAACATAAACGACAATGAATGTTTGCGTGATAACGGCTCAAACCTGGCTGCTTATCTGTATTATCTGATGCAGAACGACGAAAAGGCTTTTCGCCTTATCGAGGGTGTCGTACGTTCCGTGGCGCCTTATTTTAAATGCTTTAAGCTTCGCCCTGACGCCAACAATAATAACAAGATACGTCTGGAATGGGAGGAAAAGGATACAGACATGTATCTCGACGGATACAGTTTTTCTGACGGCACGTTGCGTTTCATTGCTTTGGCTACGTTGTTGTTGCAGCCGAAAAAGCCTGAGGTTATTATTATTGACGAACCAGAACTCGGACTGCATCCTGCTGCTATCAATAAGTTGGCTGAGATGGTGAAAAGTACTTCTGTAAGGAGTCAGATAATATTGTCTACCCAGTCAACAAATCTTGTCAACTGCTTTGATGTTGACGACATTATTGTGGTAGACCGTGCCGACAGCCAGTCGGTGTTCCGTCATTTGTCAGGTGATGAATTGAAAAAATGGATGGACGATTATAATCTCACTATCAGTGACCTGTGGGAGAAAAACATGATAGGAGGGCAGCTGTGAAACGTTTGTATATCGTTGTGGAAGGGCAGACAGAACAAGAGTTTGTCAATAGTCTTATTGCTCCATATTTGCAGAAATCTGAAATATATAGCGTCACGCCCGTTTTGATACGCACAAGCAGGAGCGGACGTGGAGGCATGGTTAACTATCAGCATCTGTATAATACTATAAAGATGCTGCTTGCGTCATCGCAGACAGACTTTGTTGTTACTACTTTAATCGATTTCTTCAGACTGCCTAATGATATGCCGAATTATGCAGAGTGTACGGCTGTTAATGATAAGACACAATGTGTTGAGGCTTTGGAAAATGCTGTTGATGACTCTGTGTGTGATTCGCGTTTCTTTTCTTACATACAGTTGCATGAGTTCGAGGCTCTTTTGTTTTCAAACAACAAAGGTTTTGAATGTTATTTTTCAGACGAGCATGCAAGTAAAACAGCCTCAATAATTTCTTCTTATGACAATCCTGAGAACATAAACTCTTCTCCTGAAGGTGCGCCGTCAAAACGGCTATTGGCAATAAAACCTGACTACAACAAGGTGCTTGAAGGCAATCTTATTGCGCTGGAAGTAGGAATAGAGGCCATAATAGAAAAATGCCCGCGCTTTGCAGAATGGATGAATAGCATTGTCGAGAAGTGTAAAGATTAGGATGCTTTATTCCTAATAGCCGTTTGTACTAATAATCCCAATAGGTACCTGTTTTTCTTGCCGTTATGGTTATATTAAATTACTTTTACCTATAATGCAAGTATTCGCACGTGGATAAAACTGATAAGATCACAATTTAAAGGCAATCATGCGTTGGCGGCATATGTATAAAATTATAATGACATGAGAATATTTATCGCAATACGATTTACTGAAGCGTTCAAGTCTTCAATATTGGATGCACAGGACGGACTGAAGGAATATGGAGTAAGGGGCAACTATACGCAGCCGGAGAACCTGCATCTTACGTTGGCATTTATAGGCGAAACGGAAAGAGTGGAGGAGATAAAGGCAGCTGTTGATGCCGTTAAGTTTGAGCCGTTTGTAATCAGAACGGGCAAGATGGGATGCTTTAACGGCAGAAGCAGGGTGGTATGGCTCGGCATAGAAGGCGAGGACAAGGTGAAGGCTATAGCGCAGCAGCTGAGACGCAATCTTGACCAACGCGGCATTGACTATGCAAAGGGCAAGTTCAGTCCGCATATCACCCTTGTGCGCCAGCCGTCGGAAATGCCTCTTGACATCGACGTGGAGAGCGAAAGCATGACTGTAAGCAAGATTTATGTAATGAAGTCGGAACGGATCAATGGCCGGCTCGTTTATACGGCCCTGTAATTGGTTGATGATAAATCAGCGCAACTGAGCCTGAAGAATAGAGAGAGAGTTTTGTAATATTAAAATTACGGACTGATTCATAATTATAATTTGATTGCAGTTACAGGTTGAATTTTGAAAATAGTTAAAGTTATTATGAAACTTAGACGCATAATATTATTTTATTTTGTATGCCTCGTAGGTGTTGTCAGTGCATTTGCCGCAAACGGCCATGAGATAAGATTTATTTATTGTTCTGACCTTCACTACGGAATAAAACGACAGTTTCGGGGAGAGAAGGTTGATGCCTATAAGGTCATTGGCGAGATGGTGAAGTCGTTTTATCTGCTCAATAAAACAGATTTGCCCTCTGACGGAGGAGTAGGTGAGGGAACAAAGTTTGGCGAGCCGGATTTTGTTGTGTGTACGGGCGATATATCGAACAGAATGCATGATGGGGTGTGGCAGGCATGCACATCATGGAGGCAGTTTGAAAAAGACTGGATAGAAACACTTGGATGTCCCTTATATCTTGTTCCCGGTAATCATGACATATCAAATGCCATAGGATATCCGAAGGCGCTTACACCTGCCAAGGATGAAACAAGTGCAATAGAAATATACAATCATAACATGCCGGAATTTGGCAGTCGGAAAATTTCGTCTTTTGATTATACAGCCAATAAAGTTCATTACACTTTTATAAAAGACAATCTCCGGTTTGCCTTTGTGGGGATATGGCCTGACGGCTTTATGCGTTGTTGGTTAGACAGCATATTTAAAGATGACCCGGCAACATCCACAATACTCTTTGCACATGATCCGGTTGAGGCTGATGCCAAACACTTTACAAATCCTAACTTTCCGTATGACATAAACAGTAAGGATAAATTTGAAAACCTGTTGGGCGATACGTGTAGCGTAAATGCCATTGACATGAGGCCTGTTGGCAACTGGAACAGGCTGGAGAGGTTTTTAAAGTATCATCCTCAGATAAAGGCATATTTCCACGGAGACTGCAACTATAATGAATTCTATGACTGGAAGGGCACGGAGGGAAGCATATCCTTGCCTGTGTTCAGGGTTGACTCGCCGATGAAAGGAGAGTTGTCGGCAGACGATGAAAGCCTGCTTTCATATCAGGTGGTATGCATATATACAGAAAGCAGGGTCATAACAGTGAGGGAATGTCTTTGGAACAAGAATGGTAAGACTTCTGTAAATTGGGGCAAGATGAGGAGCATTTCATATTGATGATGTTAGGTAATGACCTTATGGTCATTTATCTTTGACAAAAGCAGGTTTTAACCTATCATCCGCGTGAAAGATTATTGTTGCAGATATCTGCCGCTTCTGACAAAATCAACAAGCAGCTGTTCGTATTCTGCTTCGCCCTGAATGTAATATTTACGGCTTACACGCTGAAATTTCTCGTATATTTTTTCGGCCTTGCAGCTGTCTGCTTCGTGTATCATGGCGAGGGCGTATTGAACGCGCAGGGCTGAAGGACGGAAGACAGACTGCACTTGCAGGTATTTGCTGATTGACCTGTCCAGCAGCCTGTTGATGTCTTCGGGATAGTGGGGACGTATCAGCGTGAGGTAAATGCGTTCCAAGGTCAGTTCGTTGCGGTAGATAGTAACCATCCGGCTCATGTGCGGCTCGGCGCGCTGCATGATGGCGTTGGCCTTGCCGAAGTCCATGTGCAGCATGGCTAACGATAAGTCGGACGAAAGAGCCATGACGTGGATGGGGTTGCTGAAGTTGATGTCGCGGTCGTCGCACATGTATGTCATGGCCTCAAGCCGTGATGTGTCGTTCTGCATAAGATAACCGATGAGGCGCATGGAGCGCAGAAACACCATCGTGGAAAACTCGTCTTTGTGAAGATTGAGCATGTTGAGCCCGTCGTTGGGCAGTCCGGCCAGCTTGTTCGGGATGCCGTTCATGACAATGAGATACAGTCCGGAGATGATGATGCACAGCAGAAAGACCGTTGTGACGAGCGAATGATGTGCCGACGGCATGAACATAATGACAGATGCAATCACCGTGAGCAGAAGGTTGGCCAACACGCCGCCTGCATTATATAGGGCTATGCCGAAGGGCGTGTCGCCGTTTTCGGGCGGCAGCATAAGACACTGGCCTGCAGCTCCGGCCATACTGAAGCGCGACAGGCGGAAACGGCCGTCGCGACGGCTCAGGACAACGCCCATAATCATAAACGACAGAAACTTCCAGCCGCGCGCCATGGCAGCAAGCATGTGGCCTGCTTCGTGGATGACGATGTGTATGATGAAAGATAAGATGAAGAATATCGCTGCCAGGAGTATCGTGAGAAACACGTCGGCGGCTGATATGTCGGCATGAAGCGCAGGCTTGATGATTTTGCCTATGACGAAACCAACCCCGAAGCCTATGGCTATTCCGCCAATAAATAATGCTGCTATGCGTAATGTCTTGTGGAGAAATGTCTTTTTTATGTTTCCCATGTTTCAGTGTATATTCTTTTGTCTGACTTATTTCGTTCGCGGCTCTGTTGCACAAGAGCCATTGTTTCAGTGATGCTGACGGCACCGGCATCTCATGATGCTGCAAAGATAGCGTAATAAATTTAAGAAATAAAACAGAAAACGAAACTTTTGTACAGCAGTAACAGAGATGTAATGTAATTTGGTCATTAGACCGCACATCTCTTTTTCAATTTTGTGCATTAATGTTTTCAGGCCATCTTATTGTTTGCTTTTTCTTGACATAGCCCGCTATATCAAGAAAAATCTTACGAAAATCCGCTTAATGTAAAGCCCAAGCGTCATGTGTTTTCCATTCGCAAGCACTACGTTTGGTATTGTGCCGGCTGATTTGCAATCTGCCGGAATTGAGTATAAGAACCGAAGGTCTGCGCAACTAATTTTTTAATCCGATTACTTCCTATTTCTTGTAGTAAAACATTGACTTGACTAACGTCGAACTTCGTTTTCAGCGCAGCTAATTATGAAACGCTGTTCAGCGTTAGCCAATTATAAAAGTGTCTGCAAAAAAAATTGACGAAGAACCGCTCGATATAAAACAAAAATACAGACCGGATTCTTATAACGATTTGGATTTAATGTAAACCTAAACTCGGCATAAGAAAAACGTATCAGCGGCATAAATGTACAGGCTGGAATGTTGACTGTAGTTGACAGCCATAAATACCGGCATGTTTGCCGGTAAAAACTGTGCCGTTTCTGCATCAAAAGTGGCCTGTTTTTAGACCGTAAACGATAGGTTAATGATTTGAAACATATACGCATTGTTTTGCTTACAGTTTTCTTTATTGAGATTCTTTCTCTGATTGTTTCTTAATGAAGAATATGCACTTTCCTTTCAGTTTTTTGCCGTTAATTTCTGTGATGCTTTTTATGCAGGCTTATATGGATGAGAACATTTGTGGCAGTTTTGTTTTATTGCCATCAGAAAATAAGTACGGATGTTTTTGATGAAGAATAAAAAAATATTATCTTTGCAGTTAGACAAGTAAGGGCAGAAAACCCGTACATGTCATAACGGCGTGCTGAAAGGCTTACGGCATTATGCCGGACAAAAACGGCAGCATACAGTTGACGAAAAGGGGCGGGGATGGACAGATGTACTAAGGAGCAGCGGCACAAAAACATGGCCGCCATACATTCGGCAAACACAAAGCCGGAGATGATAGTCAGGAAGTATCTGTTTTCACGCGGATTCAGATACAGGCTGAATCATCCACGCCTGCCGGGACATCCAGACATAGTGCTGCGCAAATATCGCACGTGCATTTTTGTGAACGGCTGCTTCTGGCATGGACATGAAGGGTGCAAGTATTTCAAGATGCCAAAGAGCAACGTTGACTTCTGGGCAGCCAAGATAAACCGCAACAGGCAGCGCGACAAAAGGGTGCAGCAGGAGCTGGCCGCCATGGGATGGCACTGCATGACGGTGTGGGAGTGTGAGCTGAAGACAGACAGGCGTGAACAGACACTGACATCGCTCGAATACACATTGAACCATATATATCTTGGCGACCGCACCGTGAGATACTCTCTGCCGGAAGACAACTGCGGCATGATGGCGGCAGAGGCCGGCCCTGAATATGGGGCGGCGGATGATGACGACGGGGCGATGATATAACGCATAGAATTAACAGCTAAACCGGAAACAAGAAAATAAATCTTTACAACTGTATGAGTTAAAAAACTAAATAGCTTACGTTTTAAGTGTAGAATTTGCTAAATTTGCGGCAGAAACAAGTATTGTGTAGATGAAAGATTTTGCGGCTATAGATTTTGAGACGGCCAACGGCGAGCGCAGTTCGGTGTGCAGCGTGGGCGTGGTGGTTGTGCGTGACGGTGAGATTGCCGACACGTTCTACTCGCTTATACAGCCCGAGCCAAACTATTACACCTATTGGTGCAGCAGAGTGCATGGCCTGACGCGCGAAGATACCGAGGAGGCACCGGTGTTCAGCGAGGTGTGGAAGCAGGTGGAGCCGCTCATTGAGGGGCTGCCGCTGGTGGCCCATAACAAAGGTTTTGACGAGGGCTGCCT